>ERZ773237.377-NODE-377-length-51866-cov-5.562255_pt1 | contig 51866 bp, 52 predicted proteins | sample MGYA00580990_ERZ773237 | MGnify/ENA primary metagenome ERZ773237 (study PRJEB29015, sample SAMEA2737749) | human gut metagenome | biome: human gut; feature: human-associated habitat; material: faeces | place: China | collected 2012 ...
CCGACCTTCTGATTCGTAGTCAGACACTCTATCCAGCTGAGCTACCGGCGCATATGCGGCCTTTTATCAGCCGCAAGTAGTATGATATCACAACTCGGTACAAAAATCAAGTGTTTTTTGTATTTTTTCCGAAATTATTCTTTTGTATCAAAAAAAGTGAAAAATGCTCTGTATGCCATATAAACATCTGTCTTGGAAACAATTTCAAACGGAGCATGCATTGAAAGCACGGGAACGCCGAGATCAACAACATCGACATTCATATTGGCAACATACTTTGCGATTGTTCCGCCGCCGCCGCCGTCAACCTTGCCGAGCTCACCGACCTGCCAGAGAATATCGTTATTCTCAAGCATAGCTCTGATTTTTCCCATATATTCGGCAGACGCATCTGATGTGTCATACTTTCCGCCGTGACCTGTGTATTTTGAAATAATTACACCGTTGTTAATGTATGAGCAGTTGTTAGCCTCATATGCAGACGCATAAGTCGGATCAAATGCGGCATTTACATCGGCAGAAAGACAGGTGCTTTTTGAAAGAACACGGTAGCCGTCAACACCGTCCTGCTTTGCAAGGTCATAGATGAAGAAACGGAGGAAGTCGCTCTGCATACCTGTGTTGCCGTCACTGCCTGTTTCTTCTTTGTCTGTAAGATATGTGATACAAGTCTGCTCGGGCATTTCAACATCAAGAGCCGCCATAACAGCCGGATAAGCACAAACCTTATCATCGTGACCGTAACCGCCGATCATGCTTCTGTCAAAACCGATATCTCTTGACTTGAAAGACGGGATAAGGCAGAGCTCAGCCGAAAGGAAGTCACCCTCACAGATACCGTACTTCTCATTGAGTACAGCCATTACATTGAGCTTTACAAGGTCTTTTTCGTCGCTGTCTGCATCATACGGACGAGAGCCGAGGATAACATTGAGGTTTTCGCCCTCAATTGCCTTTGCCATTGGCTTTGACGCCTGCTCTCTTGCAAGGTGCGGAAGAAGGTCTGTAATGCAGAAACAGCTTTCGTTCTCATCATCGCCCCAGCAGATGTCAACTCTTGTACCGTCAAGCTTTACAACCGAACCGTGAAGTGAAAGCGGAATTGTTGTCCACTGATATTTTTTAAGACCGCCGTAGTAATGAGTCTTAAAGAACGCAAGATTGTTTGCCTCAAAAAGAGGATTCGGTTTGAGGTCAACTCTCGGGGAATCAATATGAGCGATTGCAAGCTTTGCACCGTTCTTAACACCGTTTTTACCGATTACAACAAGAGCAACAGCCTTGTCACGGTTTACATAATAAAGCCTGTCGCCCGCCTTGTATTCTTTGTCCTGTTCATACTCTGCAAAACCTGCTTTTTTGGCAAGCTCAACAGTATAGCGAACAGCCTCACGCTCAACGGGTGAGTTATCAAGAAACTTTTTGTAACCATCGCAAAAGCTGTCTGCCTTTTTAATTTCTTCCTCCGAAAGAGCCTTAACGCCCTTCGGTTCGGTCATCATAATTTTTTCCTTTAATAAAGTTGTCTTTGACTTTTCTTCAGCCATAATAACCGTCCTTTCTGTGCCGTAAAACACGGCAAAACCATTTTATTTTGAAATCCGCCGCCAAAGGCATCGGAACATCTTTGCACTTAATTAGATTGTGAATAATAAAGTTTTATATACATTTCCTTGGCACTTTCAACCTTGTCAACATAATTCTCTGTTTCGGGATACGGAATGGAATCAAGATTTTTTCCGTCCGAACTGTAATTAGTATCGTTGAGCCAGTCGCTTACGACAAAGCCTGCATTATATGCGGCAATTGCCGAGCGTTCCGTGCCGTAATAATCGTAAAAATATTTTAAAAGATAACTACCGTAATCAATACAAATTTCCGGGTCAAACAGGTCATCCTCGGTGTACTGTCCCGCACAACCTCTTTGCTCCTGCAACCACTCAAAGGACGATGGCATCATCTGCATAACACCCTTTGCTCCGACGCCCGATTCGGCTTTCGGATCAAAGCCGCTTTCCGTGTGGATTACGGCATATATCAACGCAGGATCAAGGTCATAATCCTTGGCGGCTTTTTCAACATATGTGCTGTAGGTGCGTGGATAATTCATCTCATCAAGCTTTTTCTTTGTGTCCTCGTAAAAGACCGAAACAAACACAAATACTGCCGCCGCAAGAATTGCAAGCACAATTATCCATGCCAAAATCGCCTTTCCTGCACTTTTTTTCTTTTTATATCGCCTTGATTGGGGCATCCTATCACCTCATCAGGTTGTTAATAGCCTCTGCCGCCTTTTGTGTGGCAAACTCGACTTGCTCTATAGAAAAATTGTTTTCAATGACAATGTCGCTGTGACTTCTGAAAAATTCCTCGTCAAGCTGTGCAGACATTCTTAGCTCTGCACGGGAAATGTCAATGTTATCCCTTTTGCAGATTCTCTCAAGCCTTATTTCCTTTTTTGCGGTAACGCTTACAATAAGGTCGCAAAACACATCGGCACCGCTTTCAAAAAGCTGAGGAGCGTCATAAATCACAACGCTTTTGCCGTCTGTCTGAGCCTGTTTCGCCATCTGCATAAATTCATATGTAACAAACGGATGAACAATTGAATTGAGCAAATGTGTGTTTTCTTTGCTTGAAAATGCCCTTTTGGCAAGCAACGGTCTGTCAATGTTGCCGTCAGAAAGGATAATATCCTGACCGAAAACACCCGAAACAGCCTTTAAGCATACGGAATCGGGAGTGTAAAGATTTTTTACAATCTCGTCAGCATTTATAACGCACATTCCGTTTTTGGCAAAATATGCCGAAACCGTGCTTTTTCCCGCACCGCTCTGTCCCGTAAGACCGACAATTTTAATTCTGTTCAAGGTTAATCACCTCAAAGCCTGCCGCTCTTATAAGTCGGTTGTAAACAGCCATTCCGACGCCGTTCGTTTTTGGCAGCCTTGAATATACAACTTTAATGCTGTCGTCCTCATCAATTCTGCGAAGCTCGTCAAAAAGCGTGTGAGCCTGTCTTGTATAGTCGTTTCGTTTTCCGAGAGAGAAAACGGGAGTTTTCAAAAGCGGAATATCTTCGTCACAACAGAGCGCCGCAACTCCTTCAGCCGCCTTTTTGTTTACATAATCAATATATTGCTCATCGTTGCAATTAAGAAGTATTACTCTCGCCCTTGGCGCATAGTGCTTGTACTTCATACCGGGGCTTGCAACCTTAACATTGTCTGCAAGTTTGTGCAAAACTGCATCATCAACTTCAACCTTGCCGAGAACACTCTCGAGCATTTCAACCGTAATTCCGCCCGGGCGAAGTACCCTCGGAACATCTCCCGCAAGAGTGATTACCGTGCTTTCAAGACCTACCTCACTTGCACCGCCGTCAAGAACAGCGTCGATTTTGCCGTCCATATCGTTCATAACATGCTGTGCGGTTGTCGGACTGGGTGAGCCCGAAATATTTGCCGAAGGTGCGGCAAGAACCGTACCCGATTCACGGATAATCGCCTGTGCGGTTTTGTGGCTCGGAAAACGGATTGCAACCGTGTCAAGTCCTGCCGAAACTTCATTCGGAATAACATCCGACTTCTTCATAATCATTGTGAGCGGTCCCGGCCAGAACGCATCGGCAAGTTTTTTTGCCGTGTCGGGAATCTTCGTCACAAGGTTAAGTCTTTCAATATCGGAAAAATCGCAGATGTGGACAATCAGCGGATTATCCCCTGGTCTGCCCTTTGCTTTAAAAATCTTCTTTACGGCCTCGGGGTTGAGTGCGTCAGCCGCAAGTCCGTAAACTGTTTCGGTCGGGATTCCTACAACACCGCCGTTTTTAAGCAGCTCTGCTGCGGTTTTTATATCTTCCTCTGTATTTTTTAACAACAATGTTTTCACAATTATCACCGGATTATTTTTCCATACTTTCTTTGAGCTTTTCGGCTCTGTCAGCGGCAACAAGTGCGTCAATCACTTCGTCAAGGCTGCCGTTGAGAATTTCTTCAAGCTTGTAAAGGGTAAGACCGATTCTGTGGTCGGTTACTCTGCCCTGCGGATAGTTATATGTGCGGATTCGCTCACTGCGGTCGCCCGTACCTACCTGCATTTTTCTGTTTTCGGCAATTTCACTCGCCTGTTTGTCCTGTTTTTCCTTGAGGAGTCGGCTTTTGAGAACTTTAAGAGCCTTGTCCTTGTTCTTGTACTGACTTCTCTCGTCCTGGCACTCAACTACCATACCTGTGGGCAAGTGAGTGATTCGGATTGCGGAACTTGTTTTGTTGATATGCTGACCGCCTGCACCGCTTGAACGGAAGGTGTCAATTTTGAGGTCATTCGGATCAATTTCAAGCTCAACATCTTCTGCCTCGGGCAAAACCGCAACGGTTGTTGTCGATGTGTGAACTCTGCCCTGACTTTCGGTTTCGGGTACTCGCTGAACACGGTGAACACCGCTTTCGTACTTAAAGCGTGAGTATGCGCCCTCGCCCTCAATCATAAAGGAAATTTCCTTGTAACCGCCGATTTCGGTTTCATTGGCATTGATAATCTCGATTTTAAAGCCCTTTTTTTCGGCATACATCGAATACATTCTGAACAGAACCGCACTGAACAGAGCCGATTCCTCACCGCCTGCACCGCCACGGATTTCAACGATAACATTCCGTTCATCGTTCGGATCCTTCGGCAAAAGCAGAATTTTCAAATCTTCCGCAAGATTTTTGATATTATCCTTAGCCTCGTCAAGCTCAATCTGAGCAAGCTCTTTAAGCTCTTTGTCGCTTGTTTCCTCAAGAATTTCAAGGCTGTCTTTTTCGGTTTGAACAGCCTCTTTGTATTTACGGTAGGTCAAAACGATTTCCTCAATCGACTTGATTTCCTTCATAATTTTCTGATATTCCTCGGGATTGCCCGCTACTGACGGCTGGTAGAGCCTTTCGGAAAGCTCGGAGTACCTTTTGTCAAATATTTCGATTTTTTCAAACATAATATATCTTACTCCGTCAAAATTTTTTTAATATTTTTTTCAATCTTTGCACGGGGCGCCATAACCTCTCTGCCGCATTTTTCGCATTTTATCTTAAAATCCATTCCCACACGCAGAATTTCAAAGGTTTTGCAACCGCATGGGTGCTGTTTTTTCATCTCAACTCTGTCGCCAACGCTGATATCCACAAAAATCACCCTCCTGCAAATTTTTTACATTTTTCACATTTTGAATTTCTGTGATTATTTACATCACTTTAGAGATGCAAATAATCTGCACTTAGATTATACAACAGAGATTTAAAAATATCAACCAATGCCGATAATTCCGAGAAGTCCCGTATATTCAAGCGAAAGGGCAACGGGAATTGAAATCAGCAAAGAAAATGCACTCTGTTTTACATCCTTGAACAAAATTCCGATGCTTGCAAGCCAAAGTATAAATTCGGGAAAGTACAGAATTCTGAAATCGGCAAAGTTGAGATTAAATGCAAAGCAACAGAATATTGCTATGAGTACGGAAGAAATTCCGATTGCAAGCGCACCCCGTCCCCTTGCATACCAAATCAGAAATGCCAAAAACGGCGATACAACAGCAAGAATCAGCCACCTCATAAGGTACGGAATATCGGGATAAAAGCCTGCAAAAACACTTGTCCACACATAGTACCCTATTAACATTCCCACAAAAAACGCAAAAACATTAATTCCTGCTTTTAAAGGGGATTTGCTGAATACGGCAAGGCACACGGCAATAAAAATCCACGGTGCCGTTCTGCCCAAAAAGTTTGACAAATCAAGCCAATCGAGAAAGCTCGGCAGTCTGTTCAAATCAAGAAACTTTGCGACAATTCCCATGCCACCGCCAAAAAGCAGAGCAAAGAATGTTGTCATAATTTGTTTTGGTACGGACATTTTGCCCGATACCTTTCGGGTTTTATTCAAAATTTTTAACATAAAATCCTCGTTTCATCTACATCAAAAGGACTTCTCAAAAAAGAAGTCCTCTTTAATCTTAATTATTCCGCACTGTTTTGCTCACCGAAAACCTTTAAAATTTCGTCCTTGTGAGCCATAATCGCATCGTAGCCCTCCTGAATGGTTTCGTCAACGCTGTCCATTGAGAAAAGCTGTGTGTTTTCGTTCTTGATATCAATTGCAAGGTCAGCCATTTTCTTTGACTCTCTTGTGCCGTCAATTGAATAAACATCAAGCGCACGCCAAATAACCTTAATAAGACCGCCAAGGCCTGCGTCGGGATTGTAGGTCATAATATCAAAGCCGATTGCAAGAACCTTGCCGACGCCCATATCACGCAGAATTTTTACGGGCAAATTGTCCTTTGAACCGCCGTCAATAAAGTTGTACTTGTCATAAGGACAGGTTGTGTAAATTGCAGGGAACGACATACTTGCACGAACAGCAGTTTCAAGCGGAGCGCCTGTTATGTAGTGAATATGCTCGTTTTCAAGATTTTCTTCCTTGGTTGTAAAAATACATTCATCGGTTGTAAGCGTGTCAACCGTACAGATTGAAAGGTTAATCGGAAGATTTTCAAAGCCTGTTATACCTTTTTCATTCATAATGTCACGGATAACATCTTCAATCAGTTCACCCGACTTGATGCCGTCTTTCTGAATCTTTTTATTTAGAATAAGCTGTGCAAGAGATTTGAAAATAAGGCCGTTGTCGATTTCGGCAAGAGTTTTCCAATGCTTTTTTGCAACTCTTTTCATTTCATCGGAATCACAGCCCATTGCAACGATTGCCGCCATTGCCGCACCCGAGCTTGTGCCCGAAACATACTGTGGATGGATTCCGAGTTCATAAAGAGCCTGAACAGCACCGATGTGAGCAATACCTTGAAGTCCGCCGCCCGAAAATGCTACACCGATAGAATTTTTGCGATCAATTTTATCCGAATTCATTTTAAACACCTCTGTTAATAAAAACGATAAACATTGCAATACGACTCGGTTTCAACAAAATAGTCGTACCAGTTGTAGAAATCTTCAAAGCTGTAATCAGCCTGAATAAGCTCATAATTCTTAAATTTTGTGTTTTCCGTTATGTATTTAAGCACATCATCTTTGTCTGCAAGGCGGGAAACATAAACCGTTACCTCGTCAAGTGACGCAAGCTTTTTGTCCGTTTTGAGTTTTTCCATGCTGTCGGTTTCCTGCTTATTTGTGTCGCCGTTAAACATAAATGCCTCGGCAAGCGAAGAAACCTTTCCGTTGGTGATAACTCCTCGTTTTTCGGCAAATTCTTCAAGCTCATCACCGAGAGTCGGAGAGAACTTTGAACTCTGAACAATCATTGTGCTGTCGTAGTTCATAAACTTGTCAATACACTTGTTCCATTCAAGCATTGCAGTTCCGACAAAAATGCAGTTGTCTGTCTTTGGCTCATAGAGATTTGTTTTGCCGTATGTGTAATAGGGCTTAACCGTAACAAACGCTGTGACTGACGCAAGCAAAATGCATACAGGCACGGCAAGGCGTATCTTCTGATTTTTGAAAAGTGTGAAAATTCTGATGAACGAGAATGCAAAAAGCATCGCAATCAGCGGAAGTGACGCCATAACATAGCGGTCGCTGTTAAACGGTGAAACAAGTGAAATGCCGATGAAATAGCAAACTGCCGGAACTACGGCAAACATCGCCTTTTTAGGAATTTTTACCTTTTTCACAAAACGGAAATAAATTCCGAATCCGATAACTGCGGCTGTACAAAGTCCGAGCAGCCAAACCTGATTGATGAACATATCCTTTGCAAGAATCTGAACATAGGTGCAAAGCTTGTAGAAAACATAGGTCACAACCGTAATCATATCAAGCGCCGACATATCAAGCGAACTGAGTCCACGGTTGCCGCCGAGTACATTCGAGATTATGTACGGATAAATGCAGAGTGCAAGTCCTGCACCGACAACAGCCGCAATAATGTACTTAATAAGGTCTTTACCGCACTTTTCCTTGATTTTGAACACAAGGAAAACAAGTCCCGTAAGTCCTGCAAAGAGGATGAAATAATACTGGGTAAGCACACCGCAAAGCACTGTAATTGCAAGCAGAATGCAGTCCTTTATGCCGACGGTGTTCTTTTTTTCATAGAGCTTTATGCTCATATAAACGAACGCAAGCACCCAGAAGGTAAGCGTTGCGTACATTCTGAGATAAATTGTCGTGGTAATACACGCAATACTCAGAGCATATGCCCCCACACCGATCAAGGCGTAAAGATTGTTGCCCGTGATTTTCCGTCCGATTTTATAAAGCATAATCAAAATGCCTGCCATGGCAAGCACATTTATTGAATAGGCAAGCCATTTTGAGAACACGCCCGGAAAGAACGAACAGACCGTGTGAACAAGTGCGTAATAGAGAGGCGGATGCGACGCATCTATAATCTGATTTTCATATACCTGAGCATAGTCGAATCTGTCATCGGGCGACACGGCAAGATACTCGTTGAAATCCTCAGGACTGTTCCAACCTCCGTCAACATTAAGCTGTTTTGAGGAATTTGCAAGGTTATAGGTCAGAAGCTCGTCCTCGTGAAAGCCCTGTTTTGCAAACATATAAACCGTGCTTATGACAAGGCTCACCGCAATAATAACCGCAAGAATTATTCTTGCCTTTTTGTTGTCGATTTTCATATAAAATTCTCCGTAATAATCAAAATTAAAATCAGCCGACAATTTTGTGCCGTTCAAACGGCAATTTTCGGCATTCCGCATTTAGATGATTATACCACAAATACGGTCACAATAACAATAGACTTTACAAAAATTTTGTATGTAATGCGTTTTCGGGCAAACAAAAATGCCGACAGAAAAATCCGTCGGCACAAATGATTTGTAATATTTTGATTATTTTTTAGCTATTGTTTTCTTTTCGGCAGGCTTTTCAGCTTTTACGGTTTTGCTTTCAGCCTTTACGGCAGTTTCGGTTTTCTCGACTTTTTCAGTCTTAACTGCTTTTTCTGTTTTTTCAGCTTTTTTCTCAACCTCAGCAGGAGTTTCCTCCTTAACTGCCTTTACTGCCTTTTTAACGGGCTTTTCGGGAGCGGGTTCGGCTTTCTTTTCAACCTTTTCAGCGGTTGCTTCTGCCTTTGCAGACTTTGCCTCAACCTTTACTTTTTCTGCCTTATCTTCCTTTTTCGGAGCAGCCTTTGCCGATTTCTTTGCCTTTTCGACTTTAAGCTTTGCAAGAGCGGCGTCCTTCTTTGCCGTAGTCTTTTTCTTTACGGGAAGAGCCATCTTCTTTTTAAGCTTGAAATACATAACAGCAAGCGGCGGGACTGTAATTTCTATTGAATAGTTGAGCTCGTGGTCTTTCTTCTTTTTAGCCTTGAGCTCGCCCTCGTTTCTGATTCCGCAACCGCCGAATTCTTCAGCCTCGGAGTTGAACACTTCTTCATAAATACCGTATTCGGGCACACCAACAACATAGTTATCGTGCTGAACAGGCTGGAAGTTACATACGCAGATGATTTCACTGCCGTCATAAGCAATTCTGCGGAACGAAATGATGCTGTTCTTGTAGTCATCAAGTGCAATCCACTGGAAACCGTCCCAATCATAGTCGTTCTCATGCATGGCAGGAACATCACGATAGAACTTGTTCACCTCAGCAAAGAAAAGGTTCAGCTGACGGTGCTTTTCAAATGAAAGAAGGTTCCATTCAAGCTCCTCGTTCGCATTCCACTCGTCAAACTGACCGATTTCACTGCCCATGAACATAAGCTTCTTACCCGGGTGAGCCATCATATACGCTATGAAACCTCTCACACCGCTGAACTTCATGTCATAGTCGCCGGGCATTTTATTGATGAGAGAACCCTTGCCGTAAACAACTTCATCATGAGAAATCGGGAGCATAAAGTTCTCGGAAAAAGCATAAACCATGCTGAATGTAAGTGTGTCGTGGTGATAATTTCTCCACAACGGATCAAGTGAGATGTACGAAAGCATATCGTTCATCCAACCCATATTCCACTTGTAGTCAAAGCCGAGTCCCATATCCTTAATCGGATAGCGTGTAACATTCGGCCATGCCGTACTTTCTTCGGCAATCATCATAGCCTCGGGGTGGAACATATGTACAACCGTGTTGAGCTTCTGCAGGAAATCAACGGCAACAAGGTTTTCTCTTCCGCCGTATGCGTTTGCAATCCACTCGCCGTCATTTCTGTTGTAGTCAAGATAAAGCATTGATGCAACGGCGTCAACACGGATACCGTCAACATGATACTTGTCAAGCCAGAACATTGCAGATGAAAGGAGGAAACTTGTTACCTCATATCTGCCGTAATTGAAAATATATGTACCCCATTCCTTGTGTTCACCGATACGGGGGTCTTCATATTCATAACAGCCTGTACCGTCAAATCTGCCAAGACCGTGTGCGTCCTTCGGAAAGTGGGCAGGGACCCAGTCAAGGATAACGCCGATGCCCTCTTCATGACATCTGTCCACAAAATACATAAGGTCTTTCGGCTCACCGTAACGGGATGTTGCGGCAAAGTAGCCTGTAACCTGATATCCCCAGCTGCCGTCAAACGGATATTCTGTAAGAGGCATAAACTCAATGTGAGTGTAGCCCATATTCTTAACATAAGGAATAAGCTCATCAGCAAGCTTGCGATAGCTGAAAACATTGCCGTCCTCATACTTACGCCAAGAACCTGCGTTTACCTCGTAAACATTGACAGGCATATTCTTGTGCGGATGCTCTTTTTTGTAATCATACCACTTTTCATCATGCCACTCGTAGCCGTCAATTTCGTAAACACGGGATGCGTTGTCGGGACGAGTCTGGCAATGAAAAGCATAAGGATCGGTTTTGAGCCTTCTCTCATGCCACGGGGTTTCGACACAATATTTATAGCAGGCAAACTCGGGAATTCCCTCAATAAACAACTCCCAGACGCCGCCGTCCGAGATTTTGTACATAAAGTTTGCGTCATTGTTCCAGTCGTTAAAATCACCGACCACCGAAACGGACAATGCGTTCGGTGCCCATACTCTGAAAACAACGCCCTGACGGCCGTCCCAGTTCACAAAGTGTGAGCCTAAAAATTCATAAGCACGAACAGATTCGCCTTGTAAAAACTGATCAAGCGGCGCTCTTTCGTCATTGATTTTAAAAGCCATAGTAACCCTCTTTTCTGCGATTGTAGGCAGTTCTTCAATAATACAAGTATAGTATAATATATTTTCACCAAATATACAAGTGGTAAAAACGATTTTTATGTAAATAATTTTGTCGGTTTGCCTGAAATATTGTCAGTTACTGTGAAAATCGTTCCAAAAAATAGTCATGGAATGCGTGTTTCATCCGTAATTTTTATTTTTGACACACTTATCCCATACTGTTATAATATACAATAACGAAAGCATAAACAAGCGACAATTACGCTACTTTCGTTGGAAAACCGACTAATTTTAAAATCAGGTGATTATCTTTGGACATAAGAGTTATGAAAAGCAAGAAAAGTATTTTTGACGCATTTGTAAATCTGCGTTCAAAAAAAGAACTGCGCAAAATTACCGTTAAGGAGCTTTGTGAAAAAGCACTCATCAATAAATCGACCTTCTACACATATTATGAGGATATGTTCGACCTTTCGGATAAAATTGAAAGCGAGGTAGTTGACGGCATTGTAAGTACCATAAGCAATCCGCAGATGATGATTGACGAGCCCGTAAAATTTTATCGCAATCTTCTGGGTGCAATGACCGAAAACAAGGCACTGACAAACACGGTTTTTTCCGGTTCACAACATCCCAATCTTATAGTAAAGCTTTCAAAATCATTGAAAAATATGTTTTTCGAGAACTGCCCGGAATATATAAACGATAAGAAATTCTGCACACTTCTTGACTACGCAATCTACGGCGGATACTATGCCTTTGTTGAAAATCAGGAGAACACGAACGATTATTCGGATGAACTTATTGAATCGATTTCAGTGATTTCCGAGCATATGACAAAGCTCATAAAAGCAAGCATTCCAACCCTTAAGAGCAATAATACATAAAAAGACTTTTTGCATATTTTTCAAGCTGTATTATTCATTAATTTGTGTAAAGTGCGATTTTTGTCGAACTTCAAAATATTTATTTAAAATCGCTGTCGATTGTGATAGAATATATTCGGTTTTATAAGAGAGAAAGGAGAGTCGGTCAGACTGCCGTTTAGGAGGCGTTTGAAGTCTGTCCGAAAAAGAAGTTATGGAAATTAACACACTTGATATTCTGAAGAATCTTGCCATAATCCTTGTTGCGGCAAAGCTTCTCGGTATTGTTGCCAGAAAGCTCGGCGCACCGCAGGTTGTGGGTGAGATTATTGCAGGTCTTATCGTAGGACCTTGTATGCTTAATTTTGTTTCGTATGACGGGTTCATCTCAGGTATGGCTGAAATCGGCGTTATTTTGCTGATGTTCTCGGCAGGTCTGGGAACGGATCTTAAAGAGCTTATCAAAACAGGACCTGTTGCCTTGCTTGTTGCGTTTGCCGGTGTAATCGTTTCGGTTGCAGGCGGTGCGGCTGTTTACCTTGTATTCGGCTTTGGTGACGGTGACCTTGCGATGCTTGAGGCTGTATTTATGGGAACAATCCTTGCGGCAACCTCGGTTAGTATTACTGTTCAGGCTCTTAAAGAAATGGGACACCTGAAAGGAAGGGTTGCAACAACAATTCTTTCAGCCGCAATTATAGACGATGTTATCGGCATCGTACTTCTCACCGTTGTAATCGGTTTCAAAAGCCCCGATGTTCAGCCTGCGTCCGTTTGCATCAACATTGTACTTTTCTTTGTTCTTGCATTTGTACTCGGCTTTGCACTTTATTTTCTCTTCAAGTGGCTCGACAAACTCTGGCCGCACTCAAGAAGAATTCCGATTTTCGGCCTTGTTCTCTGCTTTGCGTGTGCATATTGTGCAGAAGAATTTTTCGGAATTGCAGACATCACAGGCGCATATGTTGCAGGTATTATCCTCTGTAACATCAAGGATTCACAGTACATCGAAAGAAAGATGGATGTCAGCTCGTACATGATTTTCGGACCTGTATTCTTTGCAAGTATCGGACTTCAGACAAGCTTTAACGATTTCAACCTTTCAATGCTCTGGTTCTCAATTGCACTCGTTGCAGTTGCACTTTTGACAAAGGTTATCGGCTGCGGCGGTACGGCAAAGCTTTGCAAATTCAATATGCCCGACTCGCTCAAAATCGGCGTAGGTATGATGAACCGTGGTGAGGTCGGTCTTATCGTTGCCAAGAAGGGACTTGACACAGGTCTTATGGCACCGCAGTTTTTTGCTCCTATTATTATTCTCATCATCGTTTCATCGCTTGCAACACCTATTCTTCTCAAGGTGGTTTACAAGAAATGGCCGGGTAAAGAAAATGAGGAGGCAGACAACCGTTCGGAAAAGCTTGCCGAAAACGAAAAGTATCTTACTCAGGAAGTTGTCGGTGCAACCTACAACATAACAGAAGATAATTTCAAAGATAAAAGCAAAGACGAATAATTTAATACAATAACCTAAAAGGACAAATGACAGTCATCAAGTCATTTGTCCTTATTTTTATTTATGCGGTTTTGTTAATTTTTCTCAAACAGTGTTCCTTTAGGATAAATTTTGTTTGTGTTTTGATACATATAATCAAAAAGAATATCAAACACTTCTTTGTTTTTGTTATCAATCAAAGCGTATTCGGTAATTGAATTATCTTTGATAAAAGCAATGACCAATGTATCGTCAACACCTGTAACCGACAGTTTTTCGGCATTTTTGATTTTTAGATTTTCGACAGCTGTTTTAATATCATATGATGAATCAATCAGCACATTATCCCAACTGTCTGCATATGAATCAAGCGAAATTCCCTTTTCGGTATTCTGAATTTTGCTTATTTCAGTTGCAATACTGTCATTCGGCTTCAACTCGTTCTGCGAACAACCTACTGCAAACAGACACATAATAATTAACGAAATTGTCAGTGCCAAACTTTTTCTCATTTTTCCTCCTTAATTTTTAGATGAAGAATTTGTTTTTATAAGTTTATTATACTTTTTTTGTTTTTTTACATCTACATATCTTACCATTTTACCACTGTTAACAGCATTTGCTATATTCGTTGTTATAATAAATGGTATTGTCATTCCATTAGGTGGTCTATTTGGGAATTTCATGGATTTTAACAAATTTCTTCCGATAGCATTATTTTTCAAATCCATTTGGGTATCTACGCTTCTAGGATTATAATTGCGCGAACCTTTTTCATGGGCAGTTGCGAACTGTTCCATATATTTTACACTTGTTCCGCGTGCACCCATCGCATTCCACAATGCATGTCGAAAAGCATCCCCATTTGTTCCCATAGTATTTGAACCAAATCTATTTTTTTCTTGTTTATTCGCATAATCCGCCTGAACCAATACAACCATACCATAGGTAGGATTACTATTAAAGACTTTCTTTTCATAACTGTTCAATTGAACCTTTGATGTTGGCAAGTATTTACTATAATCAGTTCCTTTACTAATTGAATATGTATCAAAGGACGCTTTATCAGCCTTTTTTATTAATTTATTCAAATCAGATAAAGAATACTTTTTCGTTTGTTTTATATATTTTTCGACATTTTTAAGATCTTGTTTTACATCTTCACCCAAAGTTTTTGATTTATAACAATATGAAAAATCTATATATCCAATTTTGGTTTTTAAATCGCTATTATCAGCCACATCAGCAGAAAGCATTGATAACGCAGCTGTATTAACGATAGAAAGACTACACATTGCAATTGCCAACATTAAGCATAAAGCAATTGAAAATTTTTTCTTGATTATTCTCATAAAACCATCTCCTGTATGTAATAACTGCAATTTTATTAATCTTTTGATGCGCATCGTTATAAAATCAATAATTTGCAAATATTAATATATATTATTTGTTTTTATAAGTCAATATCAAAAATTATTTTTGTTATTTTTTAATATATTATAAGATTAATTTATTAAAATGTTATAAAACTTAACATTAAAAATCTTCTGCACAGGGCAAAAAGGCCTTGTCAAATTCACTTTTCGGCAAAAGCCACAGCTTGATGTACATTGCAATCGGTGATGCAGGAGGCAGAACTGTTATATTAAGCCCGTCAAATTTCAGCTTGCTTTCGTAATAAAAGCCCTTGCACGCACCCGTCAAAAATACGGGAATATTCATTGCTTTTGCTTTTTGACAAAAGTCGTTCAAAGCCTTACCGTCTGTATTCAGCGTACCCGAATGGAATCCCTCAAGGAGAACGGCTTTTACATTTTCCGTAATTTCAGGATACTGCATACCGACCGTTGCGGAAATTTTCAGCACATTGCTGTTATCCGAAAGTCGGACACTTTCATCAAAAGCGAATCCGCTTTTTAATGCCTTATAACGGGTATTCTTCACAAAAAGTCCGTTCTGAATTTTGCCGCAGCTTTCGTCAAAAATGCTGTGCAGTTCATCGCTGTATGCCGAATGTGCAATAAGTCTTGACGCTCTGTGAATTGTCACGGGCAAATCGGCGTTTTTATACGAAACAAAAGCACCGTTTCCGCTGCCCGATTTTATAAAATCAATCGCACCGACAAAATTTTCAAAGCCGTTTGAACGGCTGTCATCAAGCGGATAATTTGCCGAAACAAGCACAATCGGCACATTTAAGCCGTCAAAAATATAAGCAAGAAATGCAGAGGTGTATTGCAGGGTGTCCGTTCCGTGAGTTACAACAATGCCGTCATAGCTGTTCAAATCATAGCTTTGCAGACAGTCGGCAAGCCGGTTCATGTGACAGCCCTCAAGATTTTCGCTGAGGACGGTATAAGGCTCAGCCGTGTCAAAATCAACATCGCCGTACCTGTCAAGATACATCTGCGTGAGCATATATTTCTGCTCATTGTCGGGCGAAAGCACCTCGCCTTTACGCACACAGCCGATTGTACCGCCCGTAAAGACAACAAGAATTTTCATATACTCACCTCTTTCATATTCTGCCCTTAAACAATTGTAAATAAACTATTTATTTTCCTTGCCCGTGATTTTTTCGATTGTGATTTCATAAACGCCTGTCATACTGCCCGATTTCTCTATGCACCTTTTTCCGCTTTCGATAAATTCGGGAGCATATTTTTCAACAATCAGTTCAAGACCTCTGTTCTTGTTTTTAACCGATTTTGCAATCGTACCGAACACAACCGCACTTTCGTATTTTGAAGTCAGCTTTGCTCCGTCAATTCTGTTGTTTTGAACCGTGCAAAACGAAACCTTGTTGCTGTATTCAACATTTTTCAGTTTCAAGCCCGAATTCGGAGCGCAATGGAAATAAATTTTGTTGCCCTCAACGGCAAAATTTACAGGCACACCGTAGGGATAGCCGTCCTCGCCGATTGTTGACAAAATGCCGTATTCACCGTTTTTAAGGATTTCATAGGCTCTTTCTTCGGTAGTTTCCCTGTCTTTTCTACGCATCTTTTCGTTCATTATTCAACTCCGATATCATTCATAACCATGCCCGTAATCATCTTCGGATAGAAATATGTTGACTTCTGCGGCATCTTTTCGCCGGCGGCGGCAACATCACGGATTTCGGTTACTCTTGTCGGATTAAGCACAAACGAGCATTGGAACTTGCCGTTGTCAACGCCCTCAACAGCCTCTGAGAAGAACTTTGTGTATGTAAGGTTAATCTGATTTGCCATATTTTCCTTATCAATGCCGAAAATTCTTTCAAGCACAAGTGAATGGAGAACGGTAACATCAAGCTGTCTTGACGGTTCGCTCAATTCGGGAAGAATCTTGTCCATAATGTCAAGATTTTTCAGCACAAGCCTGTACCATTTTCCGTTTCCGACATAGAATCCGAATGCCTTTTTGCCCTCGTCATAGAGCTTTGCAAGCTCGCTTTCCATATTGTCCGTACCGTTCATTTCGGTTACATCAAAATATTCCCTGCAACCGTCAAGAACTTTTTCAACATTAAAGTCCGGCAAATCACGCACAAGGCGGTGTGTCGGGAATACAACAAGTCCCGGATGCTCCATGTCAACAAGGTAAATCATCTGATAATCACAAGGATCGCCAACCTTTGAAAGACCGTTTTCACGGCAGTAGTTTCGATAGTTTAGAGCGGTTTCATAGCGATGGTGACCGTCTGCAATATAGAGCTTTCTGTCGGCAAAATCTGCACAAAGCTTTGCGATTACATTTTCATCCGTAACAATCCAAAGTCTGTGAGTAACACCCTCACCGTCGGTAAATTCAAGCTTTGGTGTGTCCTTAGATTCATTATCAATTGTTGCGAGGGTTGTATGCTCGCTGTCCATATAAAGGGCATAAATCTGACTAAAATTGCAGTTTGTTGCCTTCATAAGATTAAGTCTGTCCTCTTTAGCCTTTGAAAGAGTGAACTCGTGCGGAAGAATGATTCCCTTTTCAAACTCTTCAAGATGAACACGGGCGATGATACCCTTGATGCTCTTGCGTTCGCCGTAAGCCGTAAATTCTTCCTCATAAACATAGATTGCAGGCTTGTCCTCACTCACAAGAACGCCCCTGTTCCGCCACATATCAAGAATTTCTCTTGCCGTCTGATACGGGTTTTCGCCCTCTTTCGGAAGCTCAAGCCGAATGATATTATACTCGTTTTCACTGATATAACCGAGTCTTTGTTCCTCGCTTATGATGTCATAAGGCGGACAGCAAAGCTGAGAAATTTCACCTGCTTTTTCCGTGTTGTAACGCATTCCTCTGAACGCTTTTATTTCTGCCATATTAAAAACCTCCAAATTGTTTTTCGGTCAAGTGTATCTTCACCGTCCGTATAAGGCAATTATAACACAAGCAGTTGATTTGAACAAGTGAAAAGTAAGTTTATTTAAATTTACTGTGCAAAACCACAATGAATATTACGGCATAAAAATCATTGACAATCAAAGGAAAGTTTGATATAATATTTTTTGCGTAAGCTGATTACGATATTTGACATTGCATAAACATCTTGTCAAATGAAAACAGAATACGCGCCAATAGCTCAGTTGGTTAGAGCTACCGGCTCATAACCGGTCGGTCCGGGGTTCGAGTCCCTGTTGGCGCACCAAACAATTGTCGAATTTTAACATCGGCAAAAACATAGAAAACAAGCCAAAACACAGCATCTGCCTTAGTTTTGGCTTGTTTTTTTGTTATTTTATGAAGTTGTTATTTGTTGTTGTGTGTTGACGAGCGTTGCAGATAACTTTCGTCAATGTTTCGTCAAACTTCGTCAACGGTCGGCTCATCAACTATTGGAGCATCAACAGTCGGCTCGTCAATGGTTGGATTATCACCCCATACAGCCATAACAGCGTTATAGTATTCATCAGACAGCACCGTTTTGAGCTGTTCTCTGCCCGATTTGCTGTTTATGTATGCATTGCGGATGTTTCCGCCTACCTGCATTTCTTCACCGTTAAAGTTCAAAAACTGCTGTCTGAGTACCGACACGCTGTCCTTTGTGAGCATATCAAGTGTGATTTTTTCTTTAAGTTCCATTTTTCATACCTCCGTTATTTTTATATTTTGTAAATCAAAGAAAAGTTTACCTGCTCATCAGCAACGAAATTATAAGCCTGTTTATTGAGCGGAGTAAACTGCAACCAAGCTGATTTATTTACATTTCCTCTGAACATACCGCCGTTTTTGCTTATGCCGATATCGTGAACAATCACATCCGATTTGTTTGGAAACGGCATATTGAGCAAAGATATTGCAGATGTTCCGCCTAAAGATGTTGCGTTCATAATGACGGTGACATTTACAATAACGATATCGCCAATTTTTTCATAAAGGCAAGTTGCAGATTTTATTTTATCAATCAAAGTTGAGTACGGTGTAAGCGTTGATGTACCAAGTTCGATATTTGACGAATCGTACTTTGTTGATACTACACTTGTTAATGATGCGATGGATGCGTTGACATCTGTGCTATCAGCCTTTTCATTAATGCTATTCGTGAGGTTGGTCACGGTGTTGTTAAAGTCGGTACGGTTCACTTTAAGTTCTATTGCCGTTGTATTTGCCTCTGCACGCTGTTTTACCTCATTGACAACATCTGTATCGGCTTTATTGGTTAATGCTGTGTTGAGGCTTTCAAGGCTTGCATTTACACTTGTCTGATTGTTTGCAATTGTTGTGTTGATTGTTTTGACGGATGCATCAACATCTGCCGAGTTTGCTTTGACTGCAAGAAGTGCATCAGATTCAGACTTAGTGTATACGGATGATACATCTGCCTTGAGCAATAACTGCTGACTGACTTTCGCTGATTCAGCTTTACTGTTAAGGTTTGCTCTAACATCCGCTGACAGCTTGTTAGAGGACACGCAATTGTCGGCAAGGTTATTTGTGCTTACTGTGCCTTTTGCGTTTCGTAGGGCATCTGTGATACCGTATCCTGCAAGCGTTGTTGCTTTATCAGCTTTTTTCTTAACTTCTGCAAGGTATTCCTCGCTTTTGTCAGAATACTGCTTTGCTCTGAGTAAAGCATATGCAAGGGCATCGAAGTCTGATGTGCTTTCGACTTCATTATTATTGACTGAGTAATACTTATTGATTATCCATTCGGGTGCAGATTCTCTTTCAAAACGGTTCAGCTTATAAAATCTGCCATTCTCATAGTAATAATACTTATCGTAGCCATCTGTCCAGTCATCAGGCTGTGTTGTCAATACTGTATAAGTCTTGAAGAGATTTCGCTCCTCGACCATTGTACTGAAAGCAGGGGATGCAAGTATTTTCTCCCTTGTAGATGTAACAACAAGCTGATAACTGACGATGCCGACACAAGTTGTATCCTGAGTGTGGATAGTGTATGTGATGTTACCGTCCTCGTTAATTCCGCAATCACGGACAATTGTTGTGCCATCGGTTTTTTTGCCGTACATTGTCACAACAACGGATTCCTCTTTTCCTGCAACAACATCAAGTAAATTGATGCCGTTTGCAAGTGAAATGATGAACACAATAGAGTTGGCATCGCCCTGCCTGATGCCATCTATGCATAACTGATTACCCACTTTGGAGCAGTCAAGCGTAAACTTCATTGTTCTCGATTTCAATTTAAATCACCTCTTTAAATAATTATAGGGCAATCCTGTGCGGTACACTAACCACACAGGATTCGTTTTTATTTGTTTGAATCTTCTTGAGCCGACTTAGTCCATTCGCCTAACACGGTTGACAATGATTTGCCATTCCACTTCATGTAGCCTGACTTCTGCAATTTCTTGCTGATTTTCTGAATTGTGTCACGGTCATTGTTGAGAAATGCTTTCTGATATTCTTTTTTGTACTGCGTAGTTAGTGCAGTACGGACAGAGGTCTGTGCTTTTTTCTTTGCCTCGGTTGTGGTTTCGCCTTTTGCAATCTGCTCTTCGTACTTCTCGTTATAGAATGTTTCAAGCTGTTGCTTTGCCTTTTCGGGGTTATTGTCAATAAGAACATCATATGAGTTTGCATATTCACTACCTTTTCGACCACCCGATGAACCAAAGTAAGTGCTGTGACCGCTGATTGCATCCGACAAATTAGAGAAGATACCGTTAATGATATTGCTGTAATTCTTCAATGGGAATCCTTTGAAAAATGCAAGACCATCGACAGATAATCCCCATAGGGCATCTTTTGCTTTGTCAAGGTCAAAATTACCTTGTGCAAGAGCAACAATAACATTTTGATTAAAGTCACCAATTGATGAAGTAAAGTCATTGAGCATTGATACAACATTGTCGGATGCGAAATCATAATCTTTACCGTTAATCTGATTTTCAATGAATGATGCAAGTTCAGCACCGCCAATCGGAACAAGAACACTAAATCCTGTTTCCGCCCAGTCAATGCCGAGCCTCTCGAGAACAGAGGAAAGAGTAACTTCATCATTTTCATCCTTGTAGCGTTCAGGTTTATGAAGAGCAAGGGATGCAATAAAGGTCATTGCAACGAAAGTAAGTGCTGACACAATCTGTGAGGAAACTGCTTTTGCAAGCTTTTGTTTTTTGGCATCTCGAAGTTCTGCGTTGTCCTTGTTCGCCTGATAATCCATAATTGCATCATACAAGATACCTGTGTTCTGCAATGGCTGAGTCTTAAACATAAATACAGATTTTAACAACTCGTTTGAATTTTTCTGTATCTCGCCTCTATGGAGGCTATCATACATAGGCTGTGTTTCTTCAAGGATTTGGTCATATAACTTTGTGACCTCATCGAAATATTCATCAGAGCCTATTTGGTCAGCTTTTCCCTGTTCCTTATAAAGTCGGCTTACTTCTTCTTTAGTAGCCACCCAATGCAACGCTGTTGTAATACAGTCTGTACCCTGTATCCATTTTGCAGGGTTGAGTGCTGTGGGCAGTTTCTTACCGAGCCAAGAGTCTTTCATTGCCTCAATTTCCATAGACGACAAGCCGATTCTACGCATATAATGACCTGCCGTGTGTGCATCAATCTCATCTGTAAGCTGTTTCCAACCACCCTTGCGAGCAATCTGCTGAATGCCTTTGACTGCACCGACAGATACGGAACGCATTGAGAGAATGCTTGATGCTGTGTACAATGATGCACCCTGCTTAATAACTACCGATACAGAGCCTTTGAGTGCCGATGTAATCATATTATCTCTGACTGCCCTAACAATCTTATTGATTGCTTTTTCGGTCTGAGAGTTTGATTTTCTTGATGTCTGCAAGTCGGTCATTACCTGTTCGATAAACTGAATAGGTTTGTCAGAATTAAAGGTTTCTCTGAGGGCATTTCTGACGGAGTCTATTGCAATCTTGTTGCCGTTTTCGTTTGTCTCAAACATCTTAACATTGAGTGCCTTGTTAAGATTGCGAATAGGCACAGCGTAACCGTAATACTGTCCGACATCTCTTATATACTTAGATATAACGCTGTCGAGTCCTGCAATGTTAAGAGCCTGTGGAGCGTTTCTCTTGGTAGCTTTAAAAATACCTTTGTTGGCGATGGTTGCATCGTATTTCAGACCGTCAATTTCCGTTGAAAGGAAATCTTTATTGACGGCAAAAGGTATATAGTATTTTTCGGTTGCAATGTCACGATGAAGAAGAATCGCAGAGGTGTCATTGATGTAAGCGTTAGAAACCTCATTGAAGAGAGTTTCAGCAAGTTCACGATAATGATTTTCAAAATTTCCCATTTGACTCTGCACAGCCGAGATGAAACTTAAATTAATGCCTCTAACGGTCTTTCGCTGAGCAAATGCCTTTTCATAGTTACCCTTGCTTATCTGTTCGGCATCAAGTAGAGTAACACCGCCTCGCTCAATATGGTCAAGATGAGAGTCTTCTGTATGTTCTCTTGTCCAAGACATCAGTATCTGCAATCCCTGTGACTTTGTCATTTTGGCAGTCTGTGCAACATTCTTATTGTCACGGTATTTGATTTCGATGACATCGTTTTTAAAGCTTTCGTATTCCTTTGGATTTTCTTTGATGAAATCATTGAGAGGCTTTTCGGCAAGCATCTTAAACATATTGTACTTTTCCGTACCTTCGTTAAGAGCATTGATGTGATACATAAGCTCGGCATCCGCATTGTAGCCTGTGTACTTCGCCATAAGTCGCATCGGTGATAATACTTGGTCAAGTAATGAGTCCATTACATTAAGTTTAACATCACCGAGTTCTCTTGTCTGATTAATAATCCTTAAACCTGACTCATAGTTAGTAATAACATCCTGTCTGCCAATCTGCTTAACAGCATCCCTTGTTGCATTGTACACATCTTTGACAATCTGTTCAATTTCCTTAGCCTCTTCGTGTGTGAGTCCTTCAATAAGGCTTTCTCCCTGTGTCTGTTTCTTGATTTTGACACCTTCAAGTCTATCATCAAGGTAATCGGCAAAACCTTTTATTTCCTCGATAATTTCCTCATTGTAAGCATTATAAAAATCACCGTAATGCTCATCGCTTTGATTGACTTGTTCGAGCTGTTGAGAGAGTTTTCTCAGATTGTCTGACATCTTAGTATCATTATCAAGATTGATTGAATCAAGAAGAGTTGATGTAATGCTCTTGATAGGCTCGTTCAAGCCGTATGGAATATACATTTTTTCTGTCGGATGCAAGACAGCATCTAACAGTTTCTTCGAGTATTTCTTGATTTCGCTGATTGAGTGTGACCAGTCCTGATTGTCCTTGCGTTTTTCACTATCTGCTTTGCGTTTCTCACGGTTTTTCAAAATGATATCATCAATCTTATCATTCTTCTGTTTACGGAGTTTCGCAACAGCATCCTTGCGTTTCTGCGTTTCCTGCTTTCTGATTTCAGCAATACGCTCATTTTTCTGCTCACGCACTCTCGCAATTTTCTTGGAAGTTTCGTATTTCAAGATGTTACGCATTGCCTCGGTTGACTCGAGTTTTAAAAGACTTTTATCTTTGTTTACGATTTTTTCTTTGGTTTCCAATTTAACTTTCTCAAGCGATGCAATCTCTGCTTTATCGCTCTTAGAGATGTTGTCTTTGGCATTGATAGCCTTGATTTTATCGTCAATCTCATTAAGCTTATCATTGAGTTTGTTCATCTGCTCAAGTCCCTGTTGATAGGTTTTGACGGTATTTCGCTCTGATGCGTTAATTGTTGTTGTTTCAAGAGCCTGTGCGAGTGCCTCTCTTGTTGAAAGAAAATCACCTGCAGTGATTTGTATAGAGATATTATTTTTCTCTGCAAGTTTTGCTTCATATTCTTCGATAATTTTTTTACGCAAAATTTCTTGATTTTCCTGTGCTTGTTTGAGAGCTTTTGTTACTTCACTAAGTTTTCGTTTATCAACATTTTTTTGTGTTACGGCTTGTTTGCTTTGCAATTTAAAATATTCTGCCGTGGTATCAAAAGCCATTTGTATTGCCGACGCATCAATTGTACTTTCACTCTGTATATTACCGCCATATGTCGATACATAATGTGGTGCAAGTTCATAGTTCATTATACGGTCAAGCATTTGATAACCGCTGTCGCTGTCCCAGTCGAAGCCGTCCTCTATCATAAGTGACCTTCCGCCTAACTCTTCAAGGTGTGAGCCGATATCTTCAATGTACGAACCAACTGCATTACCGTTAATGCCTTTTGCGTTACGCTCTAATTTGACATTAATCTTGCCGAACAAGGCTTTACGGTATTTTCCGACACTACCATAGTTTTCCTTGATTGTGTCGATTGCGTTGTCAGGGATAAGCAAGGTTGTGCCTTTTAACTCGTCACGAATTTCTTTTGCCCAAGCTTCGTGTTGTTCGTCAAGCTGTGTCGAGTATTGCAATGCTTCACGGCACTTCATAACAAATTTTTTAAAAGCCTCATTAAATTCCGAATTATCGTTTTGTACGGAGTCAATAACTGCATTTAATGAGTCTACATACTCGGTAACAAGAGAGTCTATTTCGGCATTAGGATTGATGTAGTAGCTTCTCATTACAGATTTAACCATATTGTTAATTTTTTTAGCATCAGGCTTGATACCTTTACTTGCAAGCAAACCCTCTTTAACATTGTTTGCAGAATGATGATATATTTGCTCAATTGTCAATTCAGGATGGTTTTCATCAACTGCTTTTTTAAAGTCTATATTTCCCTCTTCTTCATTGTAATCAAAATCAAACAAATCATTATATTCATCATCTGATAAAAAATCATCATCACTAATATTGTAGCGAATATCATCTTCATTACCATCAAATCTCTCTGAAAGCGGAATTACTTTACCGTTATTATCGTAGGTTATTGCATCGGCTGATTTTACATTGTTCGGATTGAAAACAATGTAAACATCAGAAGCAGTATCAAGTGAAACATTACTGTTGCGACCACCGTTATCTTTAAGATTCTGGAAAATGACACCGTCATAGCCTGCCTGTTTGGCATAGTTAGAAACTTCTCTTGTTGAAAGGTGTTGTGTTCCGTAATCGAAATAATCCTCACCATAATCCGCCTTAATTGCATCACCGAAAGGAGTATTTATAACTGATTTCACATCAATTTCATTCCAATTACTTTTGCTGGCATCAATAATAAGAGGATTTTCTATTTTAGCAAACAACGAATAGTTACCTTTTTGTACCTGTTCCGTTAATTTACCTTTTAGATAATCTTTAGCTTTATTTTCGTTAAAAACGCCAAAAATTGTGCCTTGGGAATCCTTACTTATGATTATTGGGGAATTATTATAAACTTCCAAAATTCTAACTAATTCATAACTGTCTTTTTCAATTTTCCGAAATTTCTGTTCTTCTTCCGTAGAGTCAAACTTTGTGCTTTCAATTAAATTGAATAAAGGATTTGAAATCTTATTATATTGACGATTTTTAAGCATTTCTACAAAATCAGAATACTTAGTATCGTAATCAATTTTCGGGAATTTTGTAAAATATCCTTCTCTGCCTTTCAAGTAATCTATGAGATAATCAATTTCAGAATTAACTTTAGCCGTAAACTTATTAACAGCGTTTTCATCTACAATTGAGTAATGCAAATCATCATTATCTGCTCTTAATTCGGGATTAGTGTTATCGTGCGTGAGCGAGTTTAAACTCTTTTCAATTTCATAAATAGACATTGATTTAACTTTAGAGCTTATCGCTTTAATGGAGTTTATTGTGGGTTGTATATTGTTTTCAGTTTCAACACCTGAATATGTAGAGGCAATTTCAGGGTTATTCGTTAAGAATATACTTCTGCCGTCATCCATCTTAGAAAGGTCAAAAGCAGTAAAACCAAAACTTTCTGTGCCGTGATAAAGCTTTGTTGGGGTTTTTCCATCCTCTGAGTATGCTCCCCAAGACATAGCTTTATCATCGACAAGCCTTTGTGCCGTTTCGATGTCATTACTTTTGACAGCCTGAGAGTATTTGTCATCAACCTCGCTGTCAGAAAGAAAGCTACCGCTTCTTGTGTTGTTCTGAATTTCAGTATTATTTTCTTCAACAGAATTATTGCTTTCTGTTGAGGATTTTTTTGCGTAGATTTTAGCGTTCTGATTTTTCAGACCTTCAATAACAGCTTTTTCGTATTTATCAACAATGCCTTGTAAATCTTTTGCGGTTGATTCAAGTAATCTTGCTTCCTCTGTTTTTCCTCGGTCGCCTGTGATAAATTTTTTGATTTTAGCAATTACATTCTTGATTGCGTTGATAAACTTTTTACCTGCCGATGGATTTTCTTTCGACATTTTTTCGAGAATTTTACTTTGATTAACAAGGTCAGAAGAAAACTCCGCAATGGCTTCTTTTGTTGCTGAAATTTCTTTTTCACTCTCGGACATTTTCTGCCAACTTTTGCTGTTGTAATCTTCAAGAATTGAACGGTGTTTATCAACAGTTGCATTAAAAATATCTGTACCGACTGTATCACGAATTGCTTTTGTAAGTTCAGCATATTCTGTTGGTGCGTGTTCTGCAATGTGAGTCAACTCGTGACCGAATGTTGCTATAATCGCACCTTGCTTTAATGCTTGGTCAACAGTTTTTCTTTTAGCATTGAGGTCAATTGATACGGTGTTAGTAGCTGAATTATACGCACCGTTTTCAAGTGAGAAATTACCGTTTTCGTCAGCTTGTGAGGCATATAACTTGACATTTAAGCCAAAGTCAGCAAACTTTGAAATGTAGTTAGCTGTTGCTTTCTGCTCATCGTTAAGTTCGATACCTTCAAGAGCAGAATTATCAACCGTACCTTTAGCGTAACCGTTTGTTTTGTCTTTCCATTCCTGCTGTAATTTTGAAAGAGCGTTGCCTGCTTTGAGTGCCGTTGTGTACTTATTCAAGCCATCTTCGTAAGCCGATACTTGTACATTGTACGGTAACTGTGATGCCGTGCTATTCAAACTCTTAAACGCAACCGCACGGACACCTTGATTGAAAAATCTCGCATACTCCATAGCGAAAGTATCAGGCTCGATTTTATCTTCTAAGCCGTTATAAGCATCTTTCATCTTATCAACCGTATCGGTGTTGATTGTCATATTTTTAGAGTTTTCCGAAAGAAACTTGTTGAGCGTTTCGGCTTTGTTAGGATTTGCATCAGCATCACTTTTCTCAGAGTCAAACTCAATGAGGCTCGGTGTGAACAGTTTTGTATCTGCGGAAAGCAATGCAGTTTGCTGATTGAATCTTGCACTCTTTGCCTGATTGACAACATTGTTTGCAAGAAGTGACTTTAAACTTTCAGACTTTTTGATTTTCTCAAGGTCATCATTTGTCAAGTTTTCGCCGTTTGTAAGTTTGTTTGCAACAACATTTTCATCCGATGCAAGGTTTGCTTTTTTGATGACTCTTTTAACTTCCTTTTCCGATGGCATACTTTCTGTTGCTTTTTCGTATGTCTCGCTCTGCAAAGCTCCGAGTCTTGCATCAGTCGGATTGCTTTCATAATCGGTAACGCTGTCATTAAGGCCGTAATGCTTTGCAAGATTTTTAATTGTGTCTATGTTATCAAGAGAGGATATAGATTTTCCTGCCTTAATATTTCTTCGGTACTGAGATGTATTGACGGCAGTACCCGAAATTCCACCCATCAACGCACCGCCAATTGCATCCTGTATAATCTGACCACCGTAATTCAGCATTACTGCCTGTCCTGCCTCAGTTTCGGACATACCGCTGTCAATATATTTGTCATACTCTGTCTCAAGCTGAGATAAGCTACCGTTAATGATTTCATCTGCTACACTATCAAGGAGCGTTGCAGATACTTCTTCCGATGCCTCGGTCAAAATCTGCTTTCCTGCATTCTTTAAAATGCTCTTGAATTCCTTTACACCACCATTTTTAAAAGCTTTTAGTTTACCAAGCGATACACCTTCGGTAAGTACCTCGACACCTGCGTAAGCAAGACCTGTGGCAAGAGCCTGTTCTACTGAACCGCCATTTTCAACAGTATCATTAAATCCCTGTGTTGCTACCTCTGCACCCATCATAGATAATCCGACAGCAGGATTTGCATATGCGATACCCATACGGATAGCGTTATCAACAAGGCTGACTCCCTGTTGATACACCCCTTGCAAAAACGGATTATCTATATTACTTGCGACTTCTTGTTGCAGTAAATTGTTTTGATATACGGCAGATTCCTCAGGATTATAATATCCGTCACCGCCTGTCCATTTATCAACAACGGATGCGACTTGCTTTGGTGAAGATTCAAAGGCTGACGGAATCATATTAAGCGTACTTATAGCCGTACTTGCAATCGGGTGTTTATCAGCAAAATCTTTAATATTTTCATTTTCTTTCTCGGCTTTTTCTCTGTTTTTGGCTCGCTTGTAGTATTTATAAATTTGGTCAACATTCCAACCATCGAGAGTCTTTAGTGAATTAAAGTTAGTTTCAATAGCTTTTTTCTCTTCATCGGTATATAAGGAGTCTGTCGGCGATTTGCCTTTTTCGAGTTTCTCTTTTAAAGCATCCTTGTCATATGTATCAAATGAATCTTTGGAGTGTTCCTCTTCATATGACTGCATATCATAGTAAGCATCAAGAGTTTTTGCCACTTCGGGATTTTGCTTGCGGAAATCAGTATAGTATTTCTTTTCGTTTTCAAGTTCCTTTTTTTGGTCAATTTTTTTCTGTAGGTTATCAAGCTGTTCTGCTTTTGCGTTTATATTGTTATAATACTCCGCTATTTCAGAGTCTGAATATGATTCTTTGTCAAAACTTTTCTTGCTCTCTACATCATATTCTTTTTTCAGTTCGTCATATTCCTTCTGTAAGTCATCAGAAGTTTTGGCATCCTCTTCCGCCTGTGCAACAGCAGATTTGTATTCCTGTTCTGTGTCAAAATCTGACATTGCATTTTGAATTTCTTTTGCTGAATTTTTATAGTAGTTTTCAACATCTTCTGCGTTTTGAATATAAGCTTGATAATCTTCCGTGTCCTCTGTATAGCCGTGTTTAGCTACATACTGTTTTGCTAACGCACCAAGAGTATCAGTTGACTGTTGGTCAGTAGATGAAATTTTATTAAGATTGTCAGTAATATACTTGTAAGCACTTGTAACATCTTTTGGTAAATCACCGTCAAGCATATTTTCCTCGACTTCTTCAAGGCTTTTATAACCGTTATCTGATAAAGTTTTATAAGCTGACACCATATCATCAGATAACTTATTTGAGCCGTTATAATACTTTGCAATATTATCAACCTTATTTTTCATTGAGTCAAAGGTGCTTTTACTCAATTCATTTTGTGCGTTTTTGTTTGCAAGCTGAGATGAATTATAGTACCTTGACATAATATCAACACCTGCTGAGGCTTGTGCTGTGTCAGTCTGTTCCTCTTCTTCCTGACCAACCGCCTCTTGTGTACGAAGATAGTCAAGCATTGATTTATTGTTTGCTCTATCACTCTGTCCGAGTGTACTTCTCATTGTTTTATTTTTGCTTTGTGTATCGTCAATAGTTGCGGAAGAACTCTCAACCGAACTTGTCGATTGAGAGTTATCATCATTGTTTTTCTTTTTGAGTAAATCACGAAAAGTCATAAAATTTCTCCTTATTTAGTAGAAGATTTCTGTACTCTTTTGAGTGTCTTTGCAAGGTCGGAAGCACCATAATATTTAGTGATATAGTTAATCTCACCACTCGAAAGAGTGTGATTAGTAAGTGCTTTATCCATATACTTTTCAAGCACATTGTTGATTGCTTTTGTGTAATCACCGCCGTATTTACTGTACTGCAAAGACTGTGCCTCACTGTCAATCTTCTGAATGTATGCAGAGGTTGTATTGTTGCTTGTTGATTTTGCGTTTACATTATACCAAGACTCAGCACTTTTTTTAGATGATGACGAGTTTTGAGCCTTGTATGTATTGATTTTTTCTGTTGCTTTGTTGTTGCGAATTGTTTCAGCAAGTGCAGACTGTCTGTAAGCCTCTTCGGCTTTGTTCGCTCTGATTTGCTCTGCAAGCTGTGCATTCTTGTATGCCTCTTCAATACGGTTTGCTCTTTCGGTTTCCTCCTGCTGTGCCTGTTCTGCACGCAATGTTTCACCCTGTTTCCAAGTATCAATGTCGTTGCTTGATGCAGTACCGTACTGATTTGTCGCAAGATTGGCGGAGTTGTAAAGGTTTGTACCTTTTTGCCCCCAAGCGTTGAGGTCATTACTCTGTGCGTTCTGCAATTCGCTCTGATACAAGCCGTACAGATTGTTATATACATTCCAATTGTTAGACCACTCATTCTGCTGTTGACTTCTGTCCTGAGCGTACATATTGTAAATGTTATTAAGTCTGTCTGTTTCGGCATTGTAACCGCTTAATGCCATACTGTAATAATTACCGATGTCATTGTTAAGCTGTTGCAGATAGCCTTGATAAGCCTGTGAGCCTGCGGTTGTTGCGTAGCTGTTGCCGTAACCACCTGTCATGGCAGATGCCTGACCTACTGTATCAGCCATTGCAACCTTGCCCATATTCTGATACTGTTCTTTCGCCTGTTGAAAAAGCGTATCATTTGAAAGGTCATAGGAAAACGGTTTACGGTTGGCAACAGCGTTCATCGCTTTGTTGTATGCTCCCTGATTGCCGTATTTAAACTGCTGTGAGAGATTGTTGTTGCCGTATAACTGATTAAGCTTAGCCTGTGCAGAATTAATCTGACCACCAAAACCGCCTGCACCTGTTGTGTAGCCTGTCTGAGCGTAATCGTTATATCGGTTTGTTGCATCATCCTGTCGGTTTTGATAATTCGTTGCATTTGATGACTGATTGTATTTTTGATATACATATGCCATATGCTTTAATCTCCTTTCGGGTTTTCCTTTTCAAACTTATCAACCTGCTTGCGGTACCCCTCGTACTCTGTCTGTACGGTTGTTAATGCTTTGTTCTGCACAGTTTTGTACACCTCACCGAAAGCCATTTCAATAACTGTCGGTGAGAGATTAGGATAATTAGCAAGCTGATATAATTTGTTTCGCAAATCCATAATCAATACTGATTCAGGTGCTTTCGGTGGTGTGTTTGTTGTGTTTTCTGCTACTGTTTTTGTGGTGTTTTCGTTCATAGAAATTCTCCTTTTTTAATAACTTGTAATCAACCCATTAACTACCTTGAGTGTGCTATATGTCCAAGTAATTGAGCCGTTACTACCTGATTTTATTGTTCGGATATACGGTATATCTGCTGTAACTGTGTCGTATAGTTGACCGTTTCGATTGTCTTTGGTACGCAATCCCATTTCAACAGAAACATCTCTCAGCCAAAATCTGCGTATTGTACTCCAACCGCTGTTGAATGTGTTACCACCAAAAAGATTAGCGTAGCAAAATATACCTTTGTTATCGTTTCCAATTGCATTGTTGGTTGCAAAAGCCAATTGTACATCATAAGCATTGCCATTTTGATAACCAAATGTTATATATTTGCCGTAAGCCTCATTAAGTCTTATACCTAAGCCTTTAGTGGTTGATGATGTTATCCATTGTCCTGCACCGATATAGCCGACTGCAAGACCGTCACGATAAAACGCTTGTCCGTCCAATGATACACTTGACATTTTCTTGCCAAAATAATAAAAGTTAATATCACCGTCTTCGAGCTTAATCACATTGCCAAGTTTCGATTCGCTCCAAGCAAATTCAACCGCATTTGCCGATTGTCGAATAATGCTCTGAATAGTGCTTGTGCTTGTTTTCTGCGTAACAGTTGATGAGATTTCGTTTGATTTAACCGTTAAGTTTGCAATATCTGTTGTGTTTGAGTCGATTTTACTTGCCCAAGTTGAAATCGAGTCATTAACATTGGAGATAGCCGTTGTAAGCTGTTCACCTGTTGCGAGCGTGTTGCGGTATGCAACATCTATCTTCTCTGCTGTGATAGAGCCTGTGTAGATTTTTGAACCGTCAATAACCGTCTGACCGTTTTCTACTTTCGCCCAAGCTTTGATTTCTTCTGCCGATACAATCAACGGAATTGTCTTTGTGTAGACTTTGTTGTTATAACCGACTTCAATTTTGATAGCCGTGCAAGTTGCTATATATGCGTTGAATTCTCCCGACAGCGAAAGAATGAAATTATTTGTATTTTTCTGTGACTTGTAAAATACAGATTTGTTGCCGTTCATTCTCCATACTCGTATTTCACTTGCAGTTACAAGCTGTGTATTACCGCCTGAGTTCTGACGGAATTCAATGTTTATTGTTGACGGTGTGCAAGATGTTCCGAGAATGTTCTTGTTGACCGATGATACATCGGTATAGATTTCATAAGCCTGTGCATCTGTGCCGTCTTTACCGTCTTTACCTTTGATTTCACCTGTGCAAACAAAAGCACCGTTTTTATTGTTCCACACAAACAAATAGCCTTTGACAATGTATGAATCACCGTTGTTAAGCGTTGTTGTCCTGTTGTTAATGATACTTGTACAATCAGAGTCAAAATACAAGTCATAAGGAATGCCAATTTGATAATCTTCATTCTTTTTATATGCTGTGCCGAGAATTTTAACCGATGTACCGTCAACACCGTCAGAAACACAACCAACTGAGCAAACAGCTATGTATGTTTTGTCCGCTGAGTCTTTTGACTCGGCTTTAACATACAGTACAGATGAATTCCTGAAAGCCGTTGCAGATGAAATTATCATATTTGTTTTCATTGCGGTTTGAGTGTACTCTGTCCACACTTCACCGTCGTTCGAGGTGTACCACCTTGTTGATGCAACCTCAACATTTCTCGATGATAGTGTTACAGAGATATTTGGTACGCTGAATCCTTCTGTAGCTGTCCTTCTGACAAGCGTAGCGTTCGGGCGGATATCAATGCCCATAGCCATATCTGTAAGAGCGGTAATATCCAGTCCACCGATTGTACCCGATGTTGCGTTGACATTTCCGAAACTGTCAACAGTAAATGTACCGTTACCGATATTGATACTACCGCCAGTTATTTTTGCGTAAGGGAAATACACTGAGTCTTTGTCGAGATAAAAAAGTTTCTTGTTTTCTGCCCACCAAGACATTTCAGTCGGTGTAATCCTTGTTTTGAGGTTCGACCGTGTGTCAATGACTTTTCCGTTGTACTCGAATGAGTCAGAGAGTAAACCGACTTCAACTCCATATATCGGACTTGCTCCGCTTTCATCGAGTAAGCCTTGTTTGATATATGAAGTCTGATTGACTTTGTAATTGTCAAGGTCTGTTTCAAGCTGTGATGCATAATTGTATAAATATTCAATTCCCACACTACTGCCCGATATATCAAGCGTTGTGTCACGAAGATATTTACCAAAGTCAGATATAGCAACATAATTACCGTTCATCTGTGATGTGAATTTTTCATCTGACTGTATCACTACATCTGCCGTCTTAATTACAAGGTCACGGATGGTAGCATAACGGCTCATAAGGTCTTTGTTGACCTCTACGATATCACCATTGGATGCAGACAGAGCCGATGCCGTCTGCTCCCACATCTTATCTACAGAGAGATTTGCAAGTGTTGCGTTTAGCTGTTCATTATTACGGTATATGTAACTGCGTATCTGTGCAAGCTGTTCCTCGGCTGTACCGTTACCAATATTTGGTAAATCAATAAAATTCATTAAACATCACTTCCAATCTCCAATACCTTTGAAATTGAATAAATCTTGCAAGTACCTTTTCCTTCAATACGAATTGCAAAATGGTCGCATCTGCGAGGGAGAACAGGAATGCTATAGGATTTTGTACCGTGACCGCCAATTGAAGAAACTGTTTCCCAACGGTCTGAGTCATCATAGCGAATACGCACTCTTATTTGACTTGTAATCGGTTTTTGCACTCTGAGTAACATTCTTCCCACATACTTATTATCTGAGTAAGAATAGCCTATAGAGCCTGTTTCTGCGTACCATTCAAAGTCATCCTCTGCTGTACCTCTGCCTGTTGTGGTCATAAGCTGATAACTGTCGGCATCAATGAAGTAAAGGTCTGTCTTGACTTTGCAGAATTCTTTGATGTGAATGTTATCTTCCTTGTGCCACATTCCAGTAGTAATGTCATAAACGAAGAGAGTCCATACACCGCTTGTGTCCTGCATACAGATATAATATCTATTTCCAATACTACCGCTGACAGCGTTGCTATAGCTAACCGCACCGAGAGGATTTGATACGCTTGTCGGTAATGAACCGTCATAGTAACAGACATCTGTTGCAGACTTATAGAACAGAGTTTCATTGAGTATGCAAAGGCTCTTGGATGAACCTTTCTGAACACCTCTCACTTTCTGCTCAATGACCTGATAATTACTCGGCATTGAGCCGTAAACCTTGTGTATGCAATTTTCTTTGAAGAATAGTAAATAATTACCGTAAGCAATTGCACCTGTCCACACACCATCAGAGCCAACAGAAACAGCATATGAGTCTGTTGATATACCTGCATATACGAACCAGTTCTTGAAGTCACCCTGCTTGCAAGCATAGATTTCATTGACAATTTTGCCCTCGTTATTGAGTCCGTAACGGCATCCCCACAAACGGTTGTTCGATTCGATGACGAAATCCATAATTGGAGCAACACGCTCAAGCTTGACCGTACCTTTAGACTGAGTAACAACATTGTCAAGTATTGCAGTAACTACAATCCAGTTTTCCTTCTCATCAATAGATTTGATGAGCATTGAAGTGTTAAGAGCATCAATCTGTTCTTTGATTTTGTCGCTACCCGAGGATGAGGAAGAGTCACAACCGCTGATTGTTACGGCATCACCTTCCTTGAAACCTTTACCGATGCCTGTTGACTCAATACGCACATAAGTTGTTGAAAGAGATGACCACATCCGTGTGTTTGAGTTCCATACCTTCAAGTAGTGCGTGTCACCGCTTGTATCAAGCCATTTGTAACCGTTTGCGACTGTTTCCTTCTCACCGACATTAGGTGACTCATCACCTACATAGACATAGTTTTCACCTTTTGGGTTTTGGTACTGATATTTAGTACCATCTTGCGTACACATCGTATATACAACATTGTTGACCTCTGTTGCTATCTCAATCGTGTTATCAAGATATCCCCAGTCGGATGTATCTTCCGTATTAATGAAGACCTTGTCGGGAAAGATAACAAGGTATGCACCCATTGACACCATTGTTTTTTCTGTGTCCGTCAAAGTAATATGGTCAACCTTTTCACCATTGATATATAAATACATACCGTCAATGTAGCAGAGGTTATCACGGCTTGCCATGCATTTTGGTTTGGTAAACTGTTGTACGATGCCTCTCTTATCTCTCGGTGACAACACAGGATAGTAATTGCCTGTCATATTCTGCATATCATAAAACTCCGTGTCACCGATGCGGATGTTGTGGTTATATCCTGCAAACTGCTCTTGATACTCTCGCTGTGCAGAGGATGAATCAAGCTGTGGAAAATTGAAAGCCATAAAATATCACCGCCTAAAATGTAATGTGAGCAACCTCTTTCGGCATATGGTTGCAATGCCACCAATTGACGAAAGAATCATAATGGTTGCTGTACTGTGCAGATGATGCGTTGTATCTGTCATACTCCTTGTTGACAAGGTGTATTTGGAGTTCAAGAAATGTCTTGTAAATCTCTACTGCATACGGTTTAGGAATCAGTAACGGCTGATTGCGTGATGTATTCTCATCATATCCGATAAAGTCTGCATCCTCGTAGCCTTCGTGTGTGTCGAAGACTTCATTCTTGACCATTCTGTCGAGAGAGTCAAGCCAAGCAATTTTTTCGTCTTCTGTGCGGTTGTTCGGTACTGTTGCATCAATCATATCAATTGCATCAGCTATTGTAATGTAGTCCATATTTTCATCTCCTTTTAAAACAAAAAAGAGGCGGAAAAACCGCCTCTTAATCTCTCATAATCAAGCCATCGGCTTGCTGTCTTTGAATGCCATTTTCTTGATGAATTCTCTCGCCTGTGTGCGAGCCTTTGCTTTGTTATTGATAACCTCAGCAAAGATTTCATCTACTTCGACAGGTACATCGGTCTGCACAAGAATATTGTGACCGTTGACCGAGAAGAATTCCTGTTCTGCTCCGTCACCCTCAATCTGAGGGTCACGAGGAAGAATAACAGTAACTTTCTTGCCTGTAAGACCTGCATTCTTATTTGAATTTGTAGCCATATAAGATAATCTCCTTATCAGTTTTCTTCATCGACAGATGAGTAAGAAGAACCTGACTCGACACGGAGGATTCTCTCCTCGTAAAGAATCTTAGCACCGTGACTAAATTTGTAGCCTACTGTGCTGTAAAGTTCGAGAGGACCGCCGATTTCCGACTTATCCTTGATAATCATGTGCATTGACTCGTTTTCGGGTTCAATGATGCCGAAAGCCTTTGCACCGAGGAAGAGTGTATCATATGTAGCGATGCCGAGTTTGTTGTGTGCGTGAATCTTACACTCTGTTGACTCAACGAAACGGCAACCGTGAAGTTCGCCAATTTCGCCCTTGAAAATCGGTGCTGTGTCATTGTACTTGTGGTACTCTTTCCATTCGTCAGACTCTGTAAGGTCATGAGCGACCGAGGGATGGATAAGACATACATAGCTACCGTTAATCTTCGGTGCTTTGTTTTTTTTGAGCCAAGTAACAGCCTTTTTTACAACCGCAGGAGTGAGAACACAATCTGCTGTGAGTGTATCTCTTGTTGAGATTACTGTGCCGTCCTTCTTCGGACAGTACATAACAGAGTTACCTGCAATGAGGACATTTCTCGTAAGTGTGTCCATAGTCGCACCTGCCGATGCACCCATCTCTTCTGTACAACCCTGAATAATCGGGTCATATGCCTCATACTCAAGTCTGTCTGTGATTGTGGTGTAATCGCCGTGCTGTGATGTTGTACCTTCAATCTTCGTCATACCGAAAGCCTGTCCTGTCGGTGTGACACCTTCGGTAATCGGTGTAAGAGCTTTCGGGAATGTGTTGAATTTACGCCATTCGCACTTATTGCCGTGAATTTTCTGCTTGTCACCGAACTGATTGAAGATAAGTTCTGCCCTTGCGTTTTCGAGAAGGGAAGTGTCGTAGAATGTCTTCATTGTCGGGGACATTCCACTTGCGGATGTTTTGTTTGCGTTTAATGTAGTTTCGTCAGCGAAAAGCTGGAGAATAAGATTGTACATAATATTAGACATAATAATGCTCCTTTAAAGTTAGAATTTTGGAGCAACACCAGTCCTTATAAACTGTTCCTTGATGCGTTTGAAATCATCAAGAGTAAACTGTGACGGGTCATCCTTCACAATGACGGATGCACGGTGATTCATACCGTTTTCCCTTGGTCTTTCTTTGTTTGCTTTAACTGCATTTGCAGTATTGATAGCTGTCTGATTGACCGCATTGTTTACTGTAGCGTTGAGAATGTCTTTGTAATGAATCACACGGTAAGCGTTGTCTACTGAAAGACCGATACCGCCTAATTCCTGCGGGTCAACAAGCTTGCGAAACTGAGGATTACTCATTTCTGTTTCAAGGTCGAAAGACGGAAACTGCTCTTTCATTGCATCCGACTGACTCACAAGGTTTCTGCAATGATTGTCGATAAATATCTGTCTTTCTCTGTCTGCCTGTTCACGCTTGTTGTTTTCGAGGATTCTCTCTGCTTTCTTGACTTTGACATATTCCTCAACAGGTAATCCTGCCTCAAGAGCCTCATCTTCATACAGTTTTGTGTCATTCTGAATGCTGTTGCTGAGGTCATCAAGGAAACTGTCTGATGCGGAATCAAGTCCGTATCTGACATTAGCTATGTTGAGGATGTCACGCATTCTTGCGTTTTCAGCCTTGAGCGACTCCTGCTCCTTGAATCTCTTTGAAAAGGCTTTGTCCATATACTTCTGGGCATCGTCTTTCCACTTGTCAGACTTGACAAGTTCGGCAAAAGTCATTTTCGGCTTTTCTTCGGGAACAGCACCGACTTCGGTGTTGCTTTCACTCTGCTTACCGTAAACAATCTTCGGTGCAGAGCCTTTGCCATCGGCAGGGAACGATGTGTTTGTTGTTTCTCCTGCTAAGCCTGTTGAGCCTTCGCCTGTTCCTGCGGATGCACCTGCAGATGCACCACCGCCACCGTCAGCAAAAAGCTGAATGTTAAAACAACGGAACATAAGTTCAGTAACAACGGCTGTTGAGATAGTCTTAACCATTGCTATCTCCTTCCATAAAAAAGTCTGTGGTTAAGGTCACGAGCCTATGTTCACAATTTATCATTGCAAGACCAAACACCTCAAACCATCAATTTCAAAACGGTAAAAAATTTTACAATTCGCAAAAAACACTCATTTTTACTGAGAATTGAACATTTTGCGGTCATCAGCAAAATGTTATTTTGAGCATAAAAAAAGCACCCAATTATGGGTGCTTAGAAACCTTAGAAACCTTGGGAGAGAGTTGGGAGGGAATCAGATAACGGTCAGCTTGATGTTATCGGGATAGTTTTCAGCAAGCAGATTAAACCCTGTTGTAACAGTCATGAAGACTAACTGCACATTAGGCTCGTATTCCTCGTTAGGTTTGCATCTATATGTAACACGCTGTTTCTCACCCTCGCCATTGATGGTAAATGACGGTAACTCTGTCATAGCTGTGCGGAATGCTTCAAGCGTGTTCGCAAGCGTGTACAAGAGCGTTGATGCCCCTGCACAAACAATATCCTTGCCGTTCTCGGCAAAATTTGCGTGACCTCTCATTGTTACGGTGTAATTCTTTGTGTCGACTTTAACTTTGAGCATATATAGTATTCTCCTTACTACTGATTAACCTGAGTTGATGCCTGTGCTTTTTCCCTTGCATTCGTCATAAATGACCTTTCGGATGTATCGTCTGTTGTAATGCCATCAACAGAGAGGTTACCGCTCGGTTCTTCGGAATTGTTTCCATTTTCAACGAGAATCGCCTGTGCAAGCTGTTCAGCCATCTGCGTGCCATTCTGCATATCTACCTGCTGTGCAAGGTTGAACGCAATCTTTTGTAACTGCTGATACTTATCAAACATTGTGCCGTTTTGCATTATCATCTGTATGATTTCATCCTTATGAGCGAAATCCATAGTCTGTAACAGCATTAATGACATATCTACATTCTGAGGAGAGAACACACCGAGGTTATATAACTGTATCGCAAGCTCGTTCTGTTCCATTTTCGTGTATGGTGAGGCTTTCTGTGCTGTTACCTCTATATCAAAACAAGGCAGTCTGAGTCCCATATCTCTGCCGAGAATGCTCGGTTGTTTCTGTGGTTTGAGTCCTGCGTTGTTGTACTGTACGAATTTTTCTTGTCCGTATTTGCCTGTGATGCGGTACTCTCTAAGCACATCATAAAACTGACGGATTAATTCGATGACCATATTTGTGATTTTGCGGTGCATCGTGTACATAATCTTATTATGAGTACGGCTCATCTTACCGCTCTGCTCCTGCATTGTCGCAATAGCCGATGCGGCGGTGACTCCCGAAGTGCTACCGCCATTGTTCACATCACGGTTACCGAGTGTTTCCTTCATCTCAGCTATGAGGTTTTCTCTCATATTCACAACAAATGTCGGTACTGGTGAGGTTGTAATCAGCTTGATTGAGTCATCGTTAAGACTACCTGTTACATGTACAAAGTCTTTGCTCCAATCAGCAAACTCAGCCTCGTTGACCGCTCCGTTGGTCTTGGAGAAGTATCGAGGCTTACTTGTTACTCTCGCATTGGTGAGCATAGCCTGTGTAAGCACATCTATAGCGTGTTGGTCACCTCTGCCTATATCGGTATATCCGTATCCTGCAATACTGCCCTCAACAGGGAATAACGGAGTAACAACAAAGGGATAGAGTCCGTGGTCATACCAACCATTTGGATAGTTTTCGGCATCGTTTTCAGTCGCAAAAAGCACAGTACCCTCTACAAATTTGCAGTAATGCAAGACCTGATTGCCGTTGCTGTCCGACTGCTTGTAGAACCAATCTACAACGGTTGTCTTACCGTCTGTATCAATGGCATCATCTGTGCGATACTGGTCAGATATAACCTTGTGGCTGTTGAGCTTACCTTCAAGCTGTGGATATTGCTTGACAAGCGATTCATTATCCACAAGAGAGGTATGGAATACTTCTTTGCTGTCCTGTATATCGGTCACACCTGACTCCCAAAACAGATTGAGTATATCAATCTTTTCGACCGATATATCACCGAGTCCATCGTGTTTTGTACCATCCCAAAAGACACCTGCACAGCACACACCCTGCTTGAGTATGTAGTTGGCAAGTTCTGAGTAAGTATTTTCGTAATTGTTTTCCTCGAAGATAACAGGTAAGATGCTCTTGAGCTTTTCTGCCTCTTCCACATCATCTTCACGCTTAGGTCGGATGTTTGATTCAGGATAACCGTCCATCAAGTCTGCGTGCTTAGATGCAATGCAGTTCCACAGCCAAGCTGTTGCGACCTCGTTGTCACCTTTTTTCTTGTTGCCATTGTGGTCGTAGTAATCCCACTGACGAAGTTTCCAGTAATCTTCATTCGCTTTAATTCGCCTGTCAAGGCTTGTCTTGTAGGTCTTGTACCGCATTAATCGGTCATATGCCTGTAAGACTGTACGCTCAGTTATCACAGGATTCAACACAGCTTTTGCCTCTGTTGTATCACCGTCTATAATGCCCTGTGTAGGTGCGTTATCATCTGATGACATCTGCGTTGTTTGCTCGGTTGTTGTGCCGTCCTGTGGCATTTTTGAGCCATTCTGCATATGTTCAAGCTGATTCCGCTCGCCTTGAGTCCACAAAATACGGTTGTCGGGAGCAGACTGCGTTCTCTGCAGTTCTGTCTGCTGTTCTGCCTGTCTGCGTTCCTTTTCTTCTCGTCTTTTTTTTCGTCTTAATGCCATAAATAGTTCTTCCTTTCGTTATCTTCCGACAGCGGATTCGGCTGTGGTATCTTCGGTTCAATTTTGCGTGCAGGAGCTATCGGTCTTGACATACACCAATATCGCAACGCATCGGCAATGTGGTCTTCTTGACTTGTGTCCAAGTCCTCTTTTTTCGTTTCGTCAAACATCAGCAGAGGCAGAGTCCTTATCGTGTGTTTGCAGTTGCTGAACACATAGAGCATCGGCTTGCCGACCTCATTGAATGCAAAACGATAATGCATCTGCATCCATCCTGCGACACGGTCATTCTGTCCTTTGTCAAAGTAAATGCCGTATTTTTCTGCTACACCGTTGACAGACTCACCTCTTGAGCCATCCCAAATTGCTGGGTCTGCCACTCCTTGAATCTCCCGACCTGCGAGCTGTGGCTGTGTATGTTCGTACTCCGACAACATCTCAAACTGCTTATACGGTTGCCACTTGACACCCTCATTCGGTGTTGCGGTGCATCCGTAATATTCATCAATAACATACGCTCTTCCGTCATAGTCAACAGCTATGTACAGCATTGCAAACGGCTTACCGTAACCAAAATCATATGCTCGATATACTCGCCATTCTTGCGGAATATCGAACGGCTCTATCACATTTGTGTATCTGCCGTATTTGAGAGCATCCTCAGGAGAAAGACCGAGCTTGTGAGCCTCCGCAACATCAACCTCTGTGCGGAAATCTTCAAAGAACATTCCCTCGAATACATCCCATCTGCCATATAGCCAAGCATCACGGAGTTTTGGGGGCAATGCCTCAAGCTGTTGAATGTATTCAGGCTGACTTTCCATCAATGCTTTATTATCCGTTACAAGCGACTGAATAAAGCAGTAATCGTCAGCTTGCTCATACTGACCGAATTTGCGGTCAATGAACAACCGTTTGAAATAACCGTGACTCTGACCGCCTGGGTTCAAAGTATAATAAATTCTCTTAGGATAATCGTTTACGCCACGCAAACACGCTGTAATAGCTTTGATTTGATGTTCCGAGAGCAGACAAGCCTCATCAATGAAAATTACATCAAATTCAGCACCCTGATACTGTTGCAAGTCAGCATCGTTTTTACAGTAGCCGAATTTTATCGTTGAGCCGTTCGGAAATGTAAAGATTTTGTCCTGTGTGTTGTATTTTGCAATTCCTGCCAGTTCTGCTCTTAGTGTGTTAATGTGGTTGTTGAGCAATTCGGGATATGTTCTGCGGACTATAAGTATCTTTATCCCTGCGTACCTCGCACACAATAATTTAGCTTTGAGTCGGACGGCAAAGGACTTTCCTCCGCCTCTCGCACCGCCATACGCAACATATTTCTGCTTTGCAAGCAAGAATTGTCTTTGCTTGTCATTCGGTACACCTAAATAGTTAATCTTTGTCATTCTGCGTACCTCTCTGCCTCATCCGAGAGGGCAAACATAGTCGGCTCTATGCTGTCTTTATCCTGTTGAGCTTTCAAGCGTTCACGCTCAAGTGCAAGCCTCTCACGCTCAAGTGCGAGCCGTTCAGCCTCAAGTCTTCCGATAATGCCGTGTAGATTCTGTTTGACCTCTACGGCATCTTTCAACGCTCTTGACAGGCTTTGCAGGTCTTTTGTTTGCATCGGTGGGATAACATCGTAGCCGTTTGACTCATCGCCCTCTCTCCTCAAAAAATCAAGGATTAAATCATCCATCTTGTCTGAGGCTTTAATAAGCTTCGTCATTTTGTTGACTTTTTGTTTTTCAATCTGTTCAGTAGCTTTTTTGTAGACATTTTGTGTCACTTTTTGTCTTTTTTCACGCAGACCGTACTCGTTTATATGCCTACGCAGGGTTGACTCTGCCATTCCATATTTCTTGCGGATTTCAAACTGCTCCAAGCCGTTAATGTACTCTTGCTCTATTTCAGCCCACGGATATTTATTTGATGACATTGTCACACCTCTTTTGCACTATAATGTTTGAATTAAATACTATATAAGCAAAAAAAAATTCGCTAACCGCACACAGCGAACGGTCAGCGAACGAACAGCAAATAAATATTTTTTCAAAAAATTCAAAAAAAGCTATTGACAAGGCACGAAATTCGTGTTATTATAAAGGCACAACAGAGGGAAACCTCCAAAAAACAAAAGGAGATTATACACTATGACAAACACAAAATGGTTTAGCAATCCAAAAACACTTGAAGAACTTAAAAAGCAGTACAAAAAACTTGCAATGGCACATCATCCCGATTGTGGTGGAACAACAGAAGAAATGCAAGAGATTAATGCTGAATATGACGAACTCTTCGCAGTTCTCAAAAATGCAAAATCAACCGCAGACGGCAAAGTGTACGAAACTTCCGAAGAAGTGAAAGAAACTCCAGAAGAATTTAAAAAAATCATTAACGAGCTTGTTAAATTGCAGGGGATTGAAATTGAAATCTGCGGTAATTGGGTATGGGTAACAGGTAATACATATAATTGCCGTGAACAGCTGAAAGCCCTTAAATTCAGATTTTCCAAGAAGAAAACAGCATGGTATTATCACAACGAAGATTACAAGAAAAAGAGCAAAAAAACATTCAGTCTTGATGAAATCCGTGAACTCTTCGGAAGTGAGAAAATCACACAAAAGCAATCACTCTTGGCATAACATCTAATCGCTGAGCTAACGGCAGGACGGGCGGAAAGAAAGAGGTACACAACAATGAAAGAATTGAAAACAATGACAGAACATCAGCTTTTAAGCTTGGCTTATTGTACATTACTCGAATGGATAGTACATGAAGAAAATATAAACGAGAGAGCAAAAAAAGAGATTGGTAGAGATAATTGTATTTGTCAAAACCGATTGAAGATGTATAACGAGCAGTTAGCAGAAGTAAGAGAAAGAATACTTGAAATAGAACATAACAATAAGGAAAGTAAAAATTAAATTTAACGGTTTCTGAGAGGTTGAGCCTATCAGCCTCATCCCACCCGAAAAAATTTAAGTTTTTTCAAAAAAGTATTGACTACACGAAATTCGTATAGTATATTATAGTCAACAGATAACAACACAGGGCAACACCCACGGACACAAAAAGGAGAAAAAACACTATGAAAAAAGAAATTTTAAGTTTGATTGAAAGCAACGAAGGCGAGTTTGTACTGAATAATATCAGTTACCTCAGAAGATGGAAAAAATCCGCAATCGGTGAAAATGTAGACAAGTTGGTTATTGAATTTGAAAACATCAATAATGTCAATTTCGGAGTAGCAAGCAAGGAAATTGTTGCAAGAGATTATAACGGTATTATCAATGAAATCACGATTGCCACGAAAGAGTATTTGCAGGAAGTATCGAATCGTCTTTGTAGTAATTTGAAATGTGGCTATATTAATTCTAAATAAATCGCAGAGTGACCGACCTTCGGGTCGGGTAATACGGACGGTCAGACGGTCACAATCCCAATAGGCACGCAAAATAAAAAACGAAAAGGAGAAAATATTTTATGACAATTAAAGAGGCACGCATTAAGGCAGGATTAACACAGCGAGCAATGACGGATTTGTTACTTATTCCGTATCGTACTGTACAAGATTGGGAGTCGGGAAAACATAACCCACCGATTTATGTTGAAAAGTTAGTTATTGAAAAACTTCTGCAAATCGCAGAAAAGTCATAAAAAAGCAAAAAAGACACACCATAAACGGTGTGTCTTTCCTGCATAGGTAGTAAATATATATGAATAGGAAATTATGAAGACAATTTAAACAGCACGCACTTTTTGCGTGTTGATAGTCAGGCAAGATGACCTCGCACACTATGACAAAGACGAGGTCATCTTTACGGAAGAAAGGATAAAAAAACTAATCTACCACAGTAGAAATTAAAAAAACAAACTTCCGTATTTCATATTATACAGTATCTTTGGGCATCTGTCAATTATGACAGAGCCTTTTTTGCATTGGCAATTTTTTTATCTTTAGCCCAATTGCAATCATTGATAAGATGATAGATAACATTGACTGTTTTTTCATTTACAACGCCGTTAGCTGTGATATTACCTGCTTTCTGTGCCTCTTTGACCGCCTTTAGCGTACCGTCACCAAAACCGTTTGAATTGTCAACTTTCGTTTTGATAATTTTCATATTGTAGAGTGTAATCAACTGCTTCTTGAATGCGAGTGTAGCCGTGTTATGTGAGCCGTATTTAATCATTTCTTCTTCATCTCCCGTGCTTGATTTTTTGATTATGTTGTTGTTGATAATAACATCTGTGTCAACATTGCCGTTAATGCCGTTGATTCTGCCGTTATCAGCGTTCTGCCAAACATCACAGCTTTTGCTTGGGGATGATGACCACTGAGCAAGCCAAATGCTGTACTTGTTGCGGAGTTTTTCGTAATCGAGATAATTGTTGAGCCAATTGAGATTACTGTACACTCCTGCACGGTAGCCATCTGATTTGATAGCATCGCAAAAAGCAATTGCAATGTTTGTCAGAGCCGACATACCGAGCCTTGTCTGACCGCTCTCCTCGAGGTCATAATATACAGGCAATTCAAGCGTTTTACCCTTAATGCACGCAAGGCATACCTTAGCCTCCTGCTTTGCCTCTGCAACAGAGTATGCGTAAGAGTACCAATATACACCGACCGCAAGACCTGCCTTCTTAGCGTTTCTGTAATGCGTTTCAAATTCAGAGTCTTTCTGATAGGTTTCCTTGCCGAATCCTGCGCGGATAATCACAGCATCAATACCGCTGTTCTTGACTTTGTTGTAGTCAACTCCTGTTTGGCAGTAGCTAACATCAATAGCAGTAACTTTCATTGTTATTCCCCTCTTTCTGATACTTCGGGCAGTCCTGCAATGCTTGTCAACACAGACAACACACCTGCAAGCAGAGATGCCGAGCCTACCGCAATCCAATTAACATCTGTCATAACGGCAGATACACCGATTGTTGCAACAGCAGTCTGAGCAACAGTCTTAATCGCTCTAACTGCCGTAGCTTTCGCCCAATTTTTGGTAAAAATCTTTTTCATTTTCAATCTTTCCTTTCGCTGATTTTTTCGAGGTCATCAATTCTGTGATTTGCGACCTTAATTTCTTCATCAACAACAGCGTTGTGCTGTTCAATCTTGTATGTTCTCTCAATCAGATTGTTGTGCTTTTCAACCTTTTCCTCAAGCTTTGAAATTCTGTAGCTTGACATACGATTGCTCGCCAACACACCGCATAGAGAGCCAATAACCGTGCCTGTAAGAGATACAAGCGACACGATAACTTCGGGGTTCAATTTCATCACTTCGCTTTCGTTGTATTACCTTGTGAGTGACTTCATTATGTGCTTTTTTTGGTTGTAATACTAACCTCAAAAAATAAACTTTCAAACATATACTTTTCGAGATGGATGTGCTATAATTAAGTTAGCAGGAGTCCTTTTCCTGTTGTGATTTTCATTGTTTGTCATCTTCTGATGACTCGGACGGACAGAGGTTGTCCGATGACTTGTTTGCGTGACTTCGGCAGGGCATCCGACAACACCATCTTTCAGTGTGTTTCAATTGTGGATGTTGAAACACAACAACAATTAACAGGCTGTCCGTCCTGCCTTTCTACAACTACCTCCTTGATATAAATTGCAATACTCTCACCCTCCTATGGCAGAACAAAAAGAGCATCTCAAAGCGAGATGCTCTTTTTGCTTTATCTGTGATTTTTCTTTCGATTGCGACTTATAATACTGCTTGCAAGAGCGTTCTGTGATTCGATATGCTCCCATATGTAATTATTTTTCTTCCGTACATCCTCTTTGAATGCTTTGTACTTTTTACAATTACTGTGGCATCTCAGATGCCTCTCTGAGCAGTTATAACAGCAGTTATTTACCTGTTGAGCCAAAGCCACCATCGCCTCTTTCTGTTTTATCCAGAGTATCTTCTGCCTTGAAAAAGGCTGTTATATATGGAATAAACATTATCTGAGTAATCTTATCCCCTGCGGTAATACGATAATCTGTACCGCTGTTATTGTACAGCTTAACACCGATAGAGCCTGTGTAATCGGGGTCAATCAATCCTGTTGAGGTGATACCGTGTTTAACATTTAATCCGCTCTTGGATATCAGCACTCCTGCAACATCAATTGGAATCTGAATATGTACTCCGCTGTCGATAAATACACTTCTGTGAGCAGGTACAACTACATCAATCGGGGAACAGATGTCATATCCAACATCTGTTGCGTGTGCCTTTTTAGGCATTTTTGCACCTTCATCAAGCATAATTTTCATTACTGATTTCATTTTTTATTCTCTCCTTTGCAATTTCATAATATTTTGGGTCAATTTCTGCCCCTATAAAATTTCTGCTTGTGTTTTGACAAGCTAATGCGGTTGCTCCGATACCTGCAAACGGGTCAAGAACCCATTCCCCCTCTTTCGATGAATTTTCAATAAGGATTTGCATCAATTCAACGGGTTTCTCTGTGTCATGAAGATTTTTTCCGTCCTTGCCTTTTATCTTTTTCGATGGAACGGTTAAAATATCACTTGTGCCACAATTGTTTATCTTCTTTCCCTTACCTTTGCGGAAAAATAAGATGTACTCATACTGTGACATATAATATAGACCCATAATTTTATTTTGTTTGTTCCATATAAGCGATTTAACAAAGTGAAAACCGCACGAACAAAATACATTAAGCATATGTATAAGATTGATATGATTAGTCATAACATAACAATGTCCCCCTTCTTTTAACACTCTGTAAAATTCCGGAGCATATCTTGTACAATCAATATCGTTGTATTCAAATACTTATCCTGCTTTATTGATTGCTTTTTTGAATATTCCACCGCTCGTTCCTGTGTTTCCTCTTGCCGTTGTTTTGTAGGGTGGGTCAGTTACAATGAGGCTAATGCTTGACGATGGCAACCCATTGAGCAATCTCATACAATCGCAATTTTCAAATCTCACAATCATTTTTTCTCCTTTTCAAACTATCAATACTTGCTCTTTAACTAACATTTCATTTATCGCTCTCTGATAAAAAGACTTATCAATTTCAAAACCGTAAGAATTTCGATTCAAATCTCTTGATGCTCTCAATGTTGTTCCACTACCAGCACAAGGGTCAATTACTACATCACCCTCATCTGTGAAAATCTCAATCAACTGTGATAACAAACTAACTGGTTTTTGAGCAGGATGGATTTTAGGAATAATTTTCTTATTGTCGTTTTCCCATTTGAACCAATTAAAAACCATATGTCCTGAGCCACGGATAGTCTTTCCGTTCTCATCAGTTTTTGCCCCATTTCTGAATTTTGGAAGTTTATCTCTATATAGAACCAAAGCATATTCTGTTGCCCCTACTACTCTCATATTGGCTTTAAGAACCTGTGGAGAATAGTTTTTACAGAACACTAATGGAATATAATGTTTAAACCCATATTTCTCAGCATATTTCAACACAGTGGAAATCTGTTCAAACGAACAAAAGACTATCATACACGGGGCATTTGAACTTCTTCCTCTTACGGATTTTTCAGTAGGTTCTTTCTTTAACAATCTGTTGCAGAAATGGAAATATTCAGCAATATTAAAATTATAATCACTTCTGAAAGCCATTGATTTTGCTAATTTACTTTCTCCATTACTGTTGTCCCCCCCCTTGTACCACATGGGGTTGCTACCATAGAAATTACTGCCTATGTTGTACGGAATATCGCATACCACAAGCTGAGCCTTTGGAATGTTATATCTCTTGAAATTCTGAAAATTATCATTATATAATTCACATTTAATAGTATTATTCATATGAATGCCCTCTTTCATTTACAATGTAATTATTTTTTCTCCTTTACTGCTTGAAATAGATGAGATTCGGATAAATCAGCACCTTTGGAACGGATGTTTCGATTTCAATTAAGTTCAATTCATCGGTCAAATCATCGAAGAGTAAATCAAATTCTTGCCCTTTCCAATTCAGCTTTTGTCCGCAACTTGAGCAAAAATTTTCACTTCCTGAAAGCTTAGAACCGCAAGAGCGACAATAGGCTTTATTTGAGGGGGAAATAGGTATCTGCTTTTCGACAGCTTTATCAACGAACAATTCCGCATCATCTTTCTCTCTGCGTGCTTTAATCAAGTCATACATTGTTTGTAACTCTTCCGCAGTAAACTTATTTGCTAACTCAGTGAGCCAAGCTAAGTCTGTGTCGCTGTGTTTGTTTGGCTCAATTTTCAAGCAATCATTTACTGTATCATTTGCTGTCAAGATTTTAATATTTTTCATTACTTATTCTCCTTTTCAAAATAAAATTTTATAGGCTTTTCAACTTCCTGAATTAAACCATATTTTTTCGCTAAACGATAAATAAAAGTCTTTTCGAGTCTTGAGGTTAGCTTGCCTAATTGCCCTCTAAAATCTTCAATAGGCATTGTTGATTTATAAAAATTACACATTCTGCAAGCGGGATTGTAGTTCTCAATATCATTTGCACCGTTATACCAATACACGCTCTGTATATGGTCAACTTGCATTTCCTTTAAGGTGAGTGTGCAACCACAATAAGCACAATGACAGTTGTATTTTTCGTACACTTTAAGCCTTGTAGCTTTTGAAATGGATTTTCTTTTACTCATCTTCTTCACGCTGGTTCCACGCTCTTACGGCATCCTCTGCTGAATCGAAGTTTTTTTCAACTGCACCAAATAAATAACATTTGTATTCGTGTGGGCAATAGATTTCGTAATTATAGAAACCTGTCGAATATTTGAGCATTCGCACTTCTGCATCATAGCCACAAAACGGACAAGGCTTAAGTTTTTCCATCCCAGTTATTTTGATATTATATTTTAGTGTCATCTTTGCCCCTTTCTCACTTCAACAATTCGTCCGCTGTGACATTGAATAAATCTGACACAGCTATTATGATTTCGATAGTAGGCTCGTTTTTTCCAATTTCATAGCTTGAAATGCTTGACCTGCTCAAATAGAGCTTTTCGCCCAGTTCATCTTGCGTTAATCCATTTTCAAGTCTTAACGCTTTGAGCTTTTCGGGGAATGCCATTAATTTTCACACTCCTTATCCATTTTTGCACCGCTTCTTTTTTTAGCAATAAGATGCAAACCTTTGTAACAATCACACTGATAGACTCTCATTTACTTTCACTCTCCTCAATAGGCTGATTCCAGTATTCAATGCAGGTTTTTCTACAATCATGATTATCTGTCACCCCTAACTCATACGGACAAATACCACTTGGTATCCCGTCTCCGTTGACTTCGGCATTTGGATAATGTTTCAGAAATTCGGACAAATAAGTTTTCGGTGGATGCTCATCGCTCCACCGCTGTATTGCTGAAATTGCTTTTTCAGGGTAATACATTTCAAAGGTTGCACAGGATAAACCTTCACCGTTGTTATTATTACATAAAGGACAGTCAGAACAGCTAAGTTTACATAGTCCCTTCTCTGCTCTTTTCGTCATTCTCCGCTTTTCAGCAAAATAATTCTCGGTTTTTGAACAATCAATCATTTTTGCACTTCCTTTCCCAATCCTTTTTCATAGCCTTGCGTTTCTTCGCACAATCTTTCCAATTGCGATTTTTTCGTTTCCAACGGATAGAAAAAACCTTATAGTGTAAGCCTTTGTATTTGATTCCGTGATACATTTTACCAAGTTTCCTTTCTTAATTTATCTTTGAGATTCTCACCGTACACAACATATCCTTTCATATTTGAGAGATGAGTGTTAATGCTCTTAAGTTCTGATAAGATAGCCTCCGCTGTTGATTCTGTTTTTTCCGCTGTCGGCTTTTTCTCATCGGCTCTTAAATTCCATACTTTCTCTGCTAAATATGGCACATACATAGGTGGTGCTACTTTGAAAGTAATAAAATAATTACAACCCCTGCAAGCAATTTTTACCTCGTTCTGAGTCGGGTTGTATCCTGAAACTAAGTCCGTGTTACCACAAAACGGACAACCTTTCTGCAAGTTCAAGATTGGTTTCTTTTCTTTACTCATTTAATCCACCTCAATTTCTGTATTTAAGTAACTTCCGCTGTCGATTGTATTTTTCAGCTTTTTGCCATAGTCAATACCGTGATGCTTGAGAGCCATAATCTTATCAAACTCTCTGTGCATCTTAATTGAGCCATACTCGACATTATCCTTGTATTCTTCGGTGTACTGCTCTGCATCATCTTTCATCTTGTGAATGTAATGAAGAGCCTCAATGTTAAGCTGATACAATCTTTTTGCACCAAAACCAAAATAATGATTGAGTATAACCGATGCCAACTCAAGACCGTAGCCAATGCCTACATCGAAGATTTCACCCTTTTGGCGGTCATTGTACTGCTTATTGCGTGCTTTCCAATTAGCCTTCATTTGTGATGCTCCTTTCTGCGAAGAGAGAAAAACGCATAAATCGGTGCAATGAAAACATACGCTAACAGCACAATAAATCTGTAAGCAGGGCTGTCAATGGCAGTCACCGCTATAATAGCGGTGATGCCGAGGAACAGAGAGCCTTTCTCAAGTACCCACATCAGTGTTGACTTTAATGCTGTTAGCACAGCAATTGTGAATCCTGTTGCGTAGCGATAAACAGTTGTATCGGACATTCGGTTAAAAAAATTTTTCATTTCACACCTACTTCAACAAATTCACCGTTTTTAAGTTTATATAAAACATCTTCTTTGATTTTTTCTCCGTCAACCTGTACAGCCTTGAAATCAATGATATTACAATTATTATCCCTTTCAATCAGTACAATTACAGCACCTTTTTTTCCTTTAGCAATACTGTGGTTATCTCCTACAATTATAGAGTTTTCACCACCTGCAAGTGTGGCATTGTCACCACCTGCAAGTTTGGCATTGTCACCACCTGCAAGTTTGGCATTGTCACCACCTGCAAGTTTGGCATTGTCACCACCTGCAAGTTTGGCATT
>ERZ773237.379-NODE-379-length-51771-cov-3.257116_pt1 | contig 51771 bp, 56 predicted proteins | sample MGYA00580990_ERZ773237 | MGnify/ENA primary metagenome ERZ773237 (study PRJEB29015, sample SAMEA2737749) | human gut metagenome | biome: human gut; feature: human-associated habitat; material: faeces | place: China | collected 2012 ...
CAAACGGAATGGCTAAGGCAGTACAGATGATAATTTAGGATACACACGCCGATAAAATTGAAAAAGATTCGCTTCCCAAGTTCCATCCATACAAATGCGATCTGTCCATCTAACATTCTCATCTACCGACATTTTTTCCTGATAATCCGGAAAATAAGATGGAGCACATTCATTATCCGTTATACTTTCTGTCCTTCCAAACATTAATATACCCGCTAAAGTAAACCATTCTTGACCTGTTTGCCTATCTTGTCGATATCCTCCCAATTTTCTCAAAAAAGCCATATCATCAAGTGTCAACCAAGGGTGATCTGGCTGACGACTAGAAAGTAGCAGTCGATATTGTTTAAGTGAGTCCAAATCAATATCTTCCATTGAATAATTACATAAAATACGAGAATCTCTCGGATGTTCCTCATCCGCATCGGCAATCATTCTGCGAACTTCCGTATCCGTACATTTATAATCTCCCTCATTATTTCGTTTATAAGTATGTCCATTCAAGGGATTTCTTGTTAAATATACAGGACGTTGTGAACGAGATGCTCTCGGAACATAAATCAGCAAAAGAGATTTTCCTCTATAGTCTACCTCTTGAATATTCTTGTCAGTAAGTAAATTAACATTAACGCAATCCGGATTATTCAATTGGTTACAAATGATTTGCCGATAAGACACAATTTGCTCTGGAAGAAGTCCCTCCACAAATAGTGCCCCATTTTTCTCCTTTATTCCCAGGTATTTATTTGCAATTTTTCTTTGTGTTTTATAAAAATTACTATAAACTTGTAATTAATTGACTTGGGATGTTATGCTTGGGAAATTCAATACTGAGGTCGCGAGGGCGGCCTCTTTTTTATTTGTTTCTGATTGCAGAGATAATAGCGTTTTTAATAAAAACATGCCAGGTTGAATCCATTATTGAGGCTTTGAATAATTCTGTCTCATTTTCATTCATATCCACCGCTTCCCCGTTGAATATCTTTTTTGCAATCTCATGCATTTCAATCGTATTTGTGCATACATAAACAGCATTCCCGATAAGTTGATGAATGCCTTTATTTTGATTCTCTTCCAGCAATTGAATATAATTATTACCCAATAAATCAATTGCAAATACATTTTTTGCGTCGAATCTATATTTCATTTTGTTAGTAGTTAGTGAATGTTTCAGTAATCTTTCTATAAAATTCCGTAATTAGCGGAACAATTTCCTGAATAATACCCAAGTCAACATTTGATCCGTTAATCGAATTGAAATCCTCGGACTTAGGATTGTATTTAAGGGTTGCATTCATGAATTTCTTCCCGTCGTCCAAGTATCCGTTTGCTACTACGGAGATAACTTCCGGTGCTTGCTCTTTTTGATACTCTGCACTCAGCGATACATTTATATTCTGTACCGTTGCCGTTGCTTTTGCTGAAATAAAATAGTTAATTTCCATGTTTTTTATAATTTATCTGTAATACAATTGTCCTGTTGATCTATCTATGCATAAGTAATAATTTTTTTTACCATTAACGTTTTGAACATTTTTAAAATATACAGCACCGTTAAATGTAGATTTTCCATTTACCTCAACATCTCCGTTAAATATCGATACTCCCTCTTCAACTATTAAAGCCGCAGTTGGAGCCATCTTTTTACTATCATCAACATAGTCTATGGCTCTTAATTTTAATGCTGTTATTTTTGCTAAAGTTGCATAACTGGAAGTATTTTTGGCTATTATCTCTAATCCGATTATTTCTGCGTTATCTCCTGTTGCTGTTATTATTCCGGCTTGTAACATACCTGTTGAAGGGGCAAGTACGCCGGATCCTGATGCATATACAGAAAAACCATTTTTAGCATAACAAGAGCCTATTTTTGAACTCGCATTGAAATCAGATGATCTCAATCCATTATTGCTTAATTTCAGTCCGGCAATTTCTCCTTCTGTCGCTGTAATTTTTCCTGTAAACTCTCCGTTAACTGCAATAAGTTTTCCATCTGTTGTAATCTGAACATTCCCGTTTGCACTAATAGCTCCATTAAGATTAATCCTACTTGCATCAATTGTAACGCCTCCTCCGCCAACATTAATAGATTCAATAACTTCTTGCCCTAATGCATTTTTATTTGAAGAAAAAATTGTAACGAAATTACTTTGTGTTACAACACCAGATATTTCTTGGGTACCATTTATAATTTTAGATACTGTAGAAGAAATTTGGTTGTAACTAACTTGTAAATTGCTAATATCTGATTTTATTAATTGATCATTTTCATTATAGACATCTAGAGATACTTTATTTTCGATCAATCCTTTTGTTATATTTATTTCAGCATTAAGTTCTTCCTTTGTTGCATTCGTAAGAACAGGCCCGATTACCGAACTCTGTGGATCTACATGTTGTCCACCATATACCGTGTATCTGCTATTATGTTCAATTGGTACACAGTTATTCGTAATCCTGAATCTATATTTCCCTCCTCCGCGAAGTAAGATATATTCTTCATTGTTGTTCGTCAATTGTCCTATTGACCCGAATGGAATCTTCAATCTATCCGGAGAAGATGGATCTAGTTCAGTCCATCCCCATTGGGAAGATTCTATTACCCTATGGACAGTAATAGAACCCCATCCGCTTCCGTTTACAGTCCACGCGCATAACATTGAGTATCCGCCACTTTCATGAGTTCCCCATGACACATTGACATAATCCAACGGGGTATCGACTTGTATTCTTGTCTTTATTGTAACATCAATTTTAATCGTCACCGGATAATACATATCCCGATTCCACTTTTCTGCTGTAAGATCAATCCATGTTTCACGATATGATTTAAGAGTTGCATATTCATTTGCAGTATCAATTGCCTCTTGTTTGGCTTCTTCCACTCTCTCAGAAACTTCGTTAACCCTTAAACTTATTTCTCCGTTTTCGGCTTTAATTTCGGTCAGGGTTTTCGTTATCGTTTTTATTTCTGCTTGCTGCTCTGAGAAAGAAGGAGCCCAAACAGGGGCCGAAAGAAAGCCTTCGACTAGCATTACTTCGGTAAATTTTACAGAGTTACCAAGAGTGGAGCCAGCTATACCTGCATAACACAATAAACGTCCTTCTTGTTCAGTGAAATTATTGTATGTGATTAAAAAACCTCCATTCTTATCTGCATTTAATGTTGGACATAGCACAGTACTTATATCTTTATTATAAAGTACAAAAGAATATCTATCAGGGTTACCTACTAAATTCTGAATATTACCTGCATTTACGTAATATACCGTGTTAGGCTTTATTTTAGATACATATAATTCCTTATAGGTATAATTCGTAGATCCTACGCCTAACGTAAATTCCTTCGTCCCATCTGCCAGATTCACATTATTTGCTCCGGTCTGATCTTCTTCTGCTACTGGAAAGCCTTGCAGGGGTTTATTGCCTTCGATTAGGGAGATGTTGTAGATCAATACGTTTTCATTCGTAATGGAATTATTTAAAGATATCCTGTCAACCGTTTTGCTAGAATCTGTTATGTAATCAGTACGTGTTTTTGTAGTATCGGAACCACTTAAATTTACATTCTCGTAACTTCCATCTGTATAACAAATACGGAAACTGATAACAGGAAAAATAATTTTTCTCCCCGATTTATATTCGAAAGATAGGACATTCTGTGTATTTTGTTTGAATTGGATTGCGCTGTTAAAAATGTCTTTTTGCTCAGTTCCTTCTGCTATCGAATTGTATAATAATTTTTGATTTACAGCTAAATAAATGCCATCTTCATCCTGCCCCCAAACTGCAATATCCTTGTTCTTCTCATTCCACTTCAACATCATTTTCTTGGATATAAGGTTCTGGGAACCGATCTGTAATCCATTTACTGCTTCCTGTCCGCCTTCTAGCCCTTGCTGTTTTGCTATTTCCTTTCTATCAGATTCAGGGACAGAATAAGTTGTCGCTTTGTTTCCATATTCAATTTGTACATCTTTTACAGAGATAATAAATTCGGAACCATCCGACATACCATTGTGATCAATCCTTAAATAAACTAGTGTCCCTTCTCCCCAGTCCGAAGGTGTAGTAAATTTAAATTCATTGTATGTCCAATCCGTGCCTGACTGATATGAACTAGTTAATAATGCATCAATTTCAGGATAAGAAGCAGGAAGAATATAAAAATCAAAATAATTTTGATGACCTGTATGTTTTGCGTAAAAAGAAACAACAATTTCTTTATTCCCAGGTATTGTTATCATCGCACTACGGATATAACTTTCTCTCGTAGAGGCGTCCTTTATTGAAAACTCTGTATCTTTATGTTCCGTATATCCTGTCCACCCAGTTCCGGTTGTACTACCGATTAATATATTTACTCCTCCTACCTGTATCCCATCAACAACCTTTCCCGCTTCATCTATTGCAATCTGCCTCTGATCATTGATAGAGGGGGTCCACAATAGCGAAGTTTTATTGCCTAATACTAGTTTTACCCACTCTATTTCAGATTCAACAGATACACTATTAGGCATTGGATATATCCGAATAAATGTATTATCAATAGCAGGCGTTAACGTCCATTTAAAAGTTTTCAAAGCAATATAATCTGTATCGGGACCACCAGGATAAAAACTAGCCAATGCAACATTCCCTCCAGAATTGTAAACACCCCAGCTTGTTTTATTCGCCCCTAATTTGCCTTTAATAACAATTGTACATTCTTCTCCCTGCTTAGGTTTATAGTCTCCTAAGTAAATGGTCGCTATTGGATAACCAGTATTCTTCCATCCCTTGTTACTATTGTCAAGAAGGTTGGTTTCTCCTACTTGGAGGTTGTCCAGATTACTCTGCACGTCTCCGATGGACTCTTCTGCATCTTTACCTGTTTCGAATGTAAATTTACCTGTAAACCGATTCTGGTCAGGGGAAATGATAATTTTTGCTTTACCCTCCAGGGAAAAGGTATTTATCCCTTTATACTGAATAAAGGAAGGTGATCCTTCACCATATACAGAAATTATTATCGCATTTTGCCTGGCGGAAACGGTTTTATTTCCGATCGTAACCATGGAATCGCCGATTGCAGGGATATCACTATCTGTATCACAATCTGATTTAGAGAGGTCAATGTAATCATCTCCGGTTGCTATACATCTCCGCCAATAATACCGGTTACTGATATTTTCGTAAGTTCCTGATTTTATATTCGATTCCCGGCATTGCACAAAATCATCGGTGCGGAACAGATTTTCCACAGCTTTTTCTCCGTCATCGGCAGTAAAATAACAACGGTAAAAGCCTTCTTTATCTTCAACCATGGTACAGGTTGCACCTGCCGGAGAGAAAATATAATTTCCTCCGGCATAAGTCAGTTTTCTGATCTCGAGTGCTGCAAATACTGCTTTATAACGTGCGAATATCTTATCTATTTCCAGATAGGATTTGCCGCTACTATCGCGCCTTATAAGGTTCATCCCTTCCCCTAAAGGGCCTGAAACAAAATTATCGGATATTATTTCATCAGTTGTTATTTTATCCGCTGTTACTTGTTTGAATTGTACGCTGTCTGTCTTCCTGACGGGTTGATCCAAAAAATCATCAAATTCATGCGCATTCCACTTATCACTGTCCCCGGCCTTTATTTTCTCTCCCTGTACCTCCAGATAGCCGTCCGTACAATTCATCTCCTCCTTGGTCCAGAACACACCTGACTGCAGCACCCGCTTGTATGACAAATCCGTAAGCCCCCCGACTGCCACCCTCTTCGATGATACGGACATCCTGTCGTCTACCTCCAGGAGGCAGCCCTCCGACAGCTGGTCATCCGGCATGGAAACAAGCTCCCGGATCATCTTGGGGGTACTGATCGTCCCGCCGTAGCTCCGGTATTCGGTCTCGCCCGATGCCCTCGTTTCGGTCTTGGACTTGTTCGAACTCCTCGGCGATTGCGTAATCTCTCCGTCAATACCGGCATTGAACGGCAACAACTCACACAACGTACAGTCGATCTCCTCTTCCATCAGGTCGTAGCTGTACTCCTTCAGATAAAGTTTCCGTCCGGAATACTTGTCAGACAACAGATCAAAATCCGTCGCATGGATCACCCCGTGCAGGCAAAACGAAGGCACGCCGATACGGCTCGACATGTCCTGCAGGGCGATATTGGCAAAAGAATCCAGTCCGCTTCCCCGGCAATACCACTCCGACGTAAAACCTCCGGAAGTCATCAGTATGTTTTTGAAGATGCCCCGGGCGTTCTCCGTAAACGGCGCATCCACAAAACCCACCTTCAGCGAAGGGGCCGACGTCGACGCTTCCGGGTTCAGCAAAACGTTCACGTCCGGATTTCCGTCGACATCGCTGGTGAATACAAACTCCTTAAGGCAGATAATGTTCATATCGTTGTAATCGTCAAAAGCAGGCGTGCCGGGAACCGTATAATACTTATAAGGATTTACAATGCGAAAAGCCATCTCTCCGGAATAGGGAATACGCTCCAGATTGATTCTGAACGTTTCGAAACTCGCAGGGATATAATCATAGTTGACTCCGTCCGTAATACGGAGTTTGCCGTTCTGTACATCTCCGCGGACTTCAATGTATGTCTTTTTTGTCCCCCAGCCTTCAGCCGACAGATAATGCCTGGTGCCACCGGAATCGGTGATAAAAATCTCAAGCCGGAAACTTCGGCCGGTGCTCATGTCGATCGAACCGATCTCCCGGTTTGACATCAGACATATCGAAAACTGAAACTCTATCCGGAAAGGCCGGTTGCAGGCTTCTACGGATATGGACTGCATAACGTAGGCTTCGAGTTTTTCGGGAAGTTTTGTCGGTTTCAGTTCACAGTAAGTCTCTTCATCCACACGCATAAACCGTACTCCGGGAGAAAGTATCCAGCTTCCCACCGCCGCAAAACAATAGTCTTTCAAAAGGCTCGGATACAGCTCGTAGGGCTGTTCCATAGTAAAATCCTTCCTGGCCGGGACGATCTCAGATTCCAGTTGCCCGACAGGATAAGTGTCATCCCCGATAGCCCCCAGTGTTTTCATTACAGGCCGGAAGCCGCCCGCAAAATTACACGACGGATCATATTCCATCAGATCCGTATCCTGGTCCGTATACCGGAGCACATGCCATTTGCAGTCCTTCTGCTTGATATAGGATCCGAAAGTGATCAGTACCTTCTCCAAGGCCTCATAGCAATCCGCATCGTCAAATGCATTGCAGTCTACAAACGCCTGGGTGTACACGCTCGCCACACCACTCATACCGGTAGCAAGTAGTTTCGATGCAAAGACATAGTTAAGCACCAGTCCCGTCTGCTCACAGCAATATTTGATGACATCAAACACGGAACGCTTGCCGCTCAGACCGAAAGGAATATTTTTCAGTAAGCCCAGACCGTCGGAGGCCGTAACGGATACATCGAAAGGAACGGAAATGTAAGGCTCCGAATACAGCTCCGGAAGGATGTGTCCGCTCCAGAACAATACGCCCGAACGGTACACCTCTACCCGGAACTTCTTTCTGTCCGTCGTGTAAAACTCCCGGAGATCGCCGTCAAAACAGGTTTCTATGCTCAATTCCAGAGAGGTACCCCGCACGGCCTCGCCATCATCCATTTTCAGAACAGGGACACTGCCAAGATTCCGGTTTTCTACAGGCCCGTCATATCCGGCCTCCAGAATATTTATCTCGTATGGTGTATCCGAAACGCTGTCAAACGACAGCCTGTATTTCAAACCGTAACTCATGTCGTCAATCCTTTACGTATATTTTCAGAATTAATAGCAGCAACCAGATTACTGCCTTTTGCTTTCAACTCACCACTTACAATTACATTAATTTTACCGGAATCCATCCCGGAAGAATAATCTTTTGTATTCCCGATATTCACCTCATTGCTATAAGCATTCCCGGAAAATGTTCCCGAAGCATTACCTCCATCAGCAATCTTACCCAAAGAGCTTTTTACAGCAGTACCCAAAGCCACCAACGCAGCCCCGGCAGCAATGGCAGCAAAAGGATTCAGCGATTTCAATGCAAGCTTGATACCTTCCACGGCTATACCTGTCGATATCGCAGTCTTTCCCACATTTATGGCCATGTCGGCAAAAGTTCCGGCAACGAGTGTGGCAAAACCCTGCAAATCTCCGGATCCCGCTATAAGCTCACCGATATTTTCGCCGAACCCGACCGCCAGATCGTTAAAAGCTGCATTGACAACGTCACTCACATCTATGCAGTCTTTTTGTATTTCCTGCAGTTTGGTCCGCACAGGCTCTAATTTATCCGGCAATTGCGCCAGATCATCGAATACCGGCAATTCACCGTTTATATCGAATAAAGCATCATCTAACCCGTACAATACAGCAGGTTGGCTGATCGGGCCACCTTCCATTTTTTTCTGTGCATCGAGCACCCGTTTCCGGCTGAGTTCGTCCGTTTTCTGTACAAGTAAATTCAGACGGGCTATCTCTTTGTTATAATAATCCAGACTTGCCTGATCGGTTATATCGGTTGCAGATTTCAGATTTTGTAAAGCCTTTATTTTTTCTCCGATAGCTCCGGAAGTTTTTTCCTCCATGTCTATCGTATCCTGAATCGCCTGCTTTTTCTTTTTTTCTAGATTTATTTTTTCTTCTGCTGCCTCACGGGCTTTCCTTTGTGCTTCTGTCTCTGCTTTAATCCCTGAAGCTCTTTTATCTATCTCATCTGCAATTGCTTTAAGAGTCTGCTGATAGCGATTATCACCACGCTCCTTATTTAAAGTCTTATATACATTCTGTATTCCCAATAAATCATTCAAAGACAATTCCGAAAGCTTTAAACCCTTTATAATTTCCTCATTATCCTCACGTATCATTCTATTCTGTTCGGCTAGAAGTTTATTAGCTCGTGACAGTGTAGGACTTAACATCCCCAACCACTTACGCCATGTCGGTATCGACTCGTCATTTAGTACATTAGTGACCTCTTTTGTTGCATTTGTAAGAGAATTTATACTTTCCACACTAGGAGTAACAGCAGCACCGATAACCTCTTTCAAATCCCCCCAGGCATTACTTAATTGTGTTGCAGCTCCATAGGCATCTCCAGCCGCAGCTTTGGCTGCTCCGCCAAATTCATTCTGGAGTTCTTTTAACATAATCAGCTGCGCTTCCTGCTTTTTCCCTTCGGCAACCAGTTGCTTGATTTGTTTTACCTGTTCCTGGGAAAAAGAAACACCCGAACGGCGCAAAGCTGTCAGACAAATTTCCGGCGATTCCAAAGCCTTACCGATCTGCATGACTGCTGCATTCAAATCGGTATTCAAGACCGTCGCCATATCCTGAGCTGAAGCAATAGCCTCTTTAAATACATCCCCCTTGATCGATTTAAAGGTCGACATAATGGCCATAGCATCTATAGTCACTTCATCGCCGTATTTGGTCACATCCTGCAATTGCGACGCATATTTTTTCATTTCATCGGCTGTTAAGCCTGCAGCTGCCCCCGTTGCCTTGATTACCGCTCCTAACTTTTTCTCTGCCTCTGCCTGAACTTTACTTAAACCCAGGCATTCTTTAGCAAATGACACAATGCTACTTACAGCAAAAGCCCCGGCTATCATCCCCTTCAGCTTTTTTATTCCCGTCCCGAAAGCAGAAACTTCCTTTTTACTTTTTTTTAGTCCTTTCTGCAAATCAGAGGTATCGGAACCAATCCAGACCTTTAACTTAGAAATAACACTCATAGCAATTTGCTTAATTTTATTACATTCCCGATATCCTGTACACCACTTTCCTGAACACTTTCAATCTCCCAGGGAAATAACCAAAATTTTTTAGGATCCGTAATCCTTGATTTTTTATCTAACTGAACATTAATCAGGGAAACTGTCTGCATTCTGAGCAGATTGGCATATACTTCCACAGAACGCTGTTTCTTCTCATTGTAGTAGTGAAGTTTCAGAAAAAAATCCTTAAGGCGCATTTCCCAAAACTCCATCACCTGCATATCCAATTCCCCCAAGGCAATACCCAGAAAATAATCCAGGGAAACTATTTCATTTACTTTTTTTTTCCACTCCCTCCATCCGCCTCCATCTGGCTCTGCCTTGCATAAATTCTCATAAATTGCCCCATTACTGCTGTATTGACAACACTTCCCAATTCAGATTCCGACATCGGGAAATTACGTTTTTCCAACCGCTCGCCTTCTTTTATACAACAATGCATCAGAGGTAAGATATCGTCTATAGCGATATGTACCAAGACATCGAGCTGAGACAAATCAGAAACTCCCTTTTTCCGGCAAAAACCGGCTATAGCATTCCAGTTTGCCTCAACCCGATATTCTGAATCACCTATTTTCAAAAAATCTTTCATAGCTTTACACCCCTGTAATTTCTTCTTTGGTCAGCTTTGTGATTCCGGAGCAATTCAGGGAATAGGTGGCCTCACCTTCCGCATCGGTACTTTCCGAATAACCGGTTATCACCATCTTCCCTTTGTAAGCGGTATTACCCGGCGCCGGATTCCCATACACAAATTCAATCGGATCACCGGCCATAACCAAATCGATCACATCGTTGCGGTCGAGCCGTTTTGTTTTCTCTTCCGCCTCATTTATTTCCATTACCCCGTCAACGGTAAATTCAGTATCATAACCGGTTATTTTCTTATTAGAGGTGCCTTTATCCTCTTTGGTAATAGATTCTTTAACCTTTGGATTCAGGTTAAAGTTGTTCGATTTCGTCCCGGCAAACAGCTTTTTTTGCTCTCCGATTACAGCCTGAAAAATAATGTCATATCCATTAATACTCTGTCCCATAACTTATAATTTTTTAATTGTAAAACTCATTTCGCACACATATTTCCGGTCATCTGCATCATAATCTGTAGCGGACGAAATGACAGAAATCGCATAGTCACATCCGCGTAAACCATAAATTCTGCTTTTGACCTTCTCACACAATTCATTCACCTGATCAAAGGTATCTCCGACCAAAAAAACTCCGGTATCGTAAATACTTCTTACACACTCTTTCGTCCTGACTCCGGATTGTTTTATCCGGTAAAAGGCATAAGGACATTTTACCCCGTTATCAATATCGGCAAGTACTGCATACGTGGGGATTATTTCACCAACCGTTTTACTGATCAGAATATTTATATCTTCCTTCATCGCTTTTGTCTTTTTAATAAATACTTTTCAAAAGCTTTCCTGGCTTCAGCCGGAAGATTATTGACAACAGCCCCCTTTATGCTTTCCCAGGCCTTCTCGATATTCCCTGTTCCAACGATACCTCCCTTCCAGTCCCTGGACTTCGGCCTTCTGGATCTTACAAATCGGTGCATCGGATTCCGGTTTGACAATGTCCCGTAATTCCTCCAGTAAATAAGACTAAAAACTCTCACAGGCTTTTTACTCCTGGAAGATCTGTGTTTCACGGCCCCTTTGTCTGACCAAACTCCCGTCGAAACTGCAATATCTTTTGCTGCTCTCAAAGTCCTCGATTTTGTGACTTTTTTTGTTTCCGGTACGTCATTATTAGCTTTCACAATTTCCTTTACAAAAGGCTTCATCGAATTTTTTATTGCGGACACTGCAACTTTTCTGGGAAAATCTTCACGGATCTGATCCAGAACAGCCATTGTTTCTTCCATCCCTATTATTTTAATTCCGTCTTTCATACAATCCTTTTAGCTGTAATTTTCATAAAACGTCGCTGAATTCTGTCCACAGAGATAACATCATACATTTCATTATCCTTCTTTATCCTCCAGGCATTGTCAACCCCCGGAACATCATAACTCACTATTTCCTGAATATTTGTTATAAGAATTGCTCCTTCGCCGGTATCTTCACCCATATTCCGGGATCTGACCTTCGCATAAACTACACCCCGTACAGTAAAATTCTTCTCTACCGCTCCGGACACTGTCTGTTTCAACTCCGGAGAATATAATTCTACCCGGGTATCAAATTCACCTACACTAAAATCTATCTTCCCCATCTCTTATGTGGTCTTAAAAGGTTTGTAGAAGCCTTCGGCAATTGTTCCACAGAATCCGAAGGATTTTCAAAAAATTTGGCAGCAATTAAAAGTATCGCAGCAGCAACATCGAAAGGAACTTCCTTAAAACCGGCTATGAATTCAATTATTACAGAATTTCCTTTCATCCCTTCAGGAAAATAAAGACTGCTTCCGGATATCCCTATCTCCGTTACATCCAATTCTTCACCATCCAGCCGGACAGATACAATATCTGTGATCGGCATTATTCCAGTCTTTAACACCTTATCAAAATCACCCGTCAACCGAAAATTTCCCGGCCATAACACCTGACCGGTAAATTCTTCAGCCGAAGCAATTGCCGCTTTCAGGTGTAAAATCAGAATACTGTCGAAGTCATCCGACATAATGCGGAGATGCTCTTTCAGTTGTTCCAATTTTACAGGAAGCTCTTCCGATGTGCTGATCCGTTCAACCTTCATAATTTTCGCAAAATTCAATTATCCTGCAGGCAGACGCATTACCAATACCTTTCACATCGGTAAGAGTTTCCTTAGCATCCAGAATTTGTTCCACCGATTCATAACCATTTTCGTACAACAGATCACGCATCGGCAGATCTTCCGGTAAGGTGTTATCATCTTCCCCGCCCTCAGTTTTCTGAATCATAATCGCCGCTCCGCTATTAATAAACTTGGCAGCAACATCATCAGGTAATTCGGCGGTCTCGCCGCCAAAATACCCGTATCCTTTCAAAGGTTTATTAATCTTTACCAACATACTATGCCGTTTTAATATCCTTGATTGCCGCGAAACTTTCATCGTGCCGCACGAAAACATCATGCCAGGCATTCATCGTAATCTCCACCTGTGCGGATTTCTTCAGGGTGTACGGATCCACGATAATGTCGAGTCCGCCCCACTGGCCCACGATCACATCGGCAAAGTTTCCGAACAGCATTGCAGACAGATTCTTCCCGGTACCTTTGGTAATATCCGAAGGCATCAAAGTCGTACTGATAATATCATAACCGTTCAGCGTATTCGCCGCTTCCATCAGGAATCTGGCCGTTCCAGATGCCTTTTCAGTGGTTTTCAAAGCCCCGATAACCTTTGGATTGGTCAGATAAGCCAAATTCCCCAGCATCGCATCCTTTGCACTGATTGCCGTCTCCAGGGCTACCACCTTCGTCCAGTCGATTTCACCACCGTTTTCTCCGATAGCGACTGCGCCGATACCCTCCAGATTCAGAATACCGAGTGGAGCCTTACTGCCTGCACCGTTAAGGGCCGCATCATCAATCCCTTGGGCATGTGCCAGTATCATCTCATTCATTATCAGGGATTCCACATCCATACTCGTCTGATTCAGCAGATCTTTGGTAAAGGCCGTAGTGATCACCAGGCGTTTCTGCTTCATCTCCTGAAGGCTGAAAGAAATCTTCTCGTTTTCAACAGCCTCGGCTTCACCCGCCCAGGAGATATCCACCTTCGAATTTTTTACAAAACTCAGCGTACCGATCAGTCCGGTCAGGAAGTTTGCACCCAGCTTCTGCATCACCAGATTAGCACGCAACGCTTCGATATAGGTCGGCCCGGAAGTTTGTATCAAATTGCCTCCATCAGCAGCAGTCCCGGCATTCTGTCCGGCCGCAGCCCTGACATTCTTTACCGACAATACCGAATAAGGAATACAAACACCCTTAACCGTCCGGCCCAATTCGCCGGCTTCCTTTCTTCCTTCCTGTGCCATCTCCAATTCAAAACCCTCCAACTTACCTTCTGCAGCCTCGCGAATAAATTTTTGGAAAGAAAAACGGTTTATTTCACTCCGTTCCTGCTCTGAGAACTTATCTGCTACCGAAGCCCTTTCTGCCCGATCCAAAGCCTGTGCATCCTCCAGTTCACTGGTAAGTCCCCGCACTTTTTCCAGAGCTGCTTTAGCTCCCTCTGCTTTTCCCTCTCCCCGAAAACGCTTATAGTTCTCAATCTCCGTAGAAAGTTCTTTTTTAATTTCATGAATTTTTCTCATATCTGTCAATTTAAAAATGAATAGTTATTTGTCTATTGCCAATTCCGCCTCGGCCAGAACAACATCAGCATCATCAGTCGCCCGATCTTCCGGTATGTCCTCCGGAACTTCCGGGGCTTCTCCCTCTTCCGTTTTTTCCGGAGCCTTCCGTTCATCCAGCAAATCCAGTATATCCCGGACCTTCATATCTTCAATCTCGGAATACCGGAAACGGCCATCCAAAGCCCGGTAAATAAAATTGATCGCATCTACGGTATTATCCCGGAATCCACGCTTCAGAGCGTTTCTGTTAGACGGAATATTCACAACCGACACCTCCAGCAACTCCTGGCCGTCAAAATAATAGGTCGGATTAGATCCGTTCTTCGCTTCTTCACCTTCTCCCCAGGCGCCCTCTTTAGTCGGCACAAAACCGACAGAAACAGCTTTCAAAGTGCCATGCAGAATCTTACGGAAGATCTTTTCGGCCAAAGGGTTCAACTCTGCAGGTTCAAAGGTCATCGAAACAATCAGTTGATTGTCCTCAATCCGGGCCTGTCCGGTTCCGATCACCCGGTCCGGATCCTCATTCCCGCACATATCACCATAAACATTATGCTGATATCCGATAATTCCGTTACTATTAAACCGGGTAAGATCCCACTTATCCACAGGAACCACCGTTCCGTGAGCGTCCCTCGTATTATCCGAAGCAACAAACTCAATCGTTCGGGTTTCTTCAACGTTCTCTGCAAGCCTTCTTACATGTCCTATTAAATTCGTCTTCATTTTTTATCCTGATTTTCTTGTCCTACAATTGTCATATTTGAGGGATACAGCATATCATCCAGTCCCTCAAGCCGCGGATATCCCTCCATTTGCCGGATTTCATTCCGGCTGTGAATACCGTTTTGTATGCTGGTCCGGTACCATTCCGACCGGGCTGCCGTATCACCACGCATCAGACCGTTCAGATCAAACTTCACACTATACTGATCCGTTTCCCCTTCGAAGAAAAGTTTGGCTTCTAATTCAGTTTCGATCCGTTTCACGGAAGGCCGGAGAGAGAAGGTGGTAAACTGAATCGTCTGATGCTCGATATTAGAGAAGGTCGCATGACTCATCTCACACAGCATATGCGGGGGAACATTAAAGATCCGGGCTATATCCTGAATGGAAAAAGTTTCCGTCTGCAATAACTGGGCGGAAATAGGAGAAATGCCGACTTGCTTATATTTTATTCCATATTCCAGGAGCGGGGTTTCATAGTTCCGGGACGACTCGTTAAAATGCTTCACAAAATTATTATACTCCGTATCAGACATCGACCCGTCAGCTTCCAATACCGCCCTGATATTGCCGCCCTTTTTATAGAATTCCGCACCGAATTTCGTCGCCGCCACACCCTTTGCTATAGAAATCGCATTATATTCTATTGGATTCAGGCCCTTCAGTCCGTTCAGGGTTGTCAGCATAAAATGACACATTTCCTCATTGCTGTAAATACCGTCCAGCCCTAACCGATTTCCATAGACCTTAAAATATTTTTTCCGGTCCTTGACAGTCACACTGGTTTCAGAAGGCAATACCGGATGTAAGGCAACCGGATCCCCGTGTGCATCCCGCTCAATGATTGCATAAGAATTTCCCCAACCGTCCATTCCGGCATTAATACAATCCCAGAAATTGAAAATATTCATATATGGGTTAGGCTTAATCCGGATCAAACGGCTAACAGGATGATTATTTACCGCTTCTTCTCCCCGGAGAGTATTTTTCGCAATCTTTTTCGGCAGGGAAGCAATATTCTCAGAACGTAACCGGATCGCTGCAAATACCGCTGTAATACGCATCGCTACATCATTATTAACGGTCACTCCATAATCGATACCATTCCGGAGAGAAGAAACCTTTTCCTCATATTCCTTCCTGGTGGTTACTTCGACCTCTCTTTTAGCTGCCTTTTTATCCCATATTTCGCGTAAGAATGTCATTTGCCATAAATTTATATAGCAAAGAAAACGGGATTTGCAACACCTGTCAATTCGACAATGTCGTATTTCTGCATCGACAATGTCGTATTTTTTCAAGTTCCGGGGAAAATTTAAAGAAAATCAAAGAATTTGAATGGCTCCCAAACAAGAGGGTATGCCCTTTTCAGAACATACCCTCTTCAAAATGTAACTAAGTTCTATAAAAAGCTGATGGATTGTAATTCTCTTGTCAGTTTATTTATCCCTTTCTGGAATTTTTCAAGTTGTTCTTTCCGGGGAACATTCTTGCCAGCGGCATATCTCCACAACTGACGTTCATTGATGCCTGTCACACGGCTCAAGGCTGCCTTCGTAAATATGTTACTATAGTAATTGATGAAGGTAGGAGCATCAAGCTGAAATTTTAATTCATACTCTCCCTCAAATACTTTTCCGGGATCAATATTCTCATCCTTACAAGTCTCCAGGTAAAGATTAATAGCCTCCCTGATATTTTTCTCAATTTCTTCGATCGTATCTCCAATAGTAATGATAGGTGCATCTTCCACGTATGCACTCAGGTTTGTCTCCGCATGTTCAATAACTACATTTACTGTTTTCATTTCTCACCTCCTTTTGTTGTAAAGGCAGGGCTACTTTAGCCCTGCCTGTCTTAAGATGCTGTAATAAGTGCCTTTCTCAATACCACCCCGGTGATTTGGAACAACAACCACACGTTTACCGTTAGTAAAAACCATGTGACTTCCTGTCTGCCTCACCAGTTTAAAATCGTATTTCACCAGCAGTGTTACAACTTCTTTCACTGATTTGTAACTCATAGCATCAAAGAACTTAATTACACTACAAATGTAGTAAAAATATGTACACAACCAAATAAATGTACGTTTTTTACTACTAATTTATGATTTATGCCGGAATTACCGAATCAAATGAGGCTATACAAAACCGAAGTTACTTTTGCCGATGAAAAAACAACCACTAAAATTTTAAAGGCGATAAAGAAGTGGGTGTAGAATTAAGTACAGCATCCTTATAATTCAGATAACTTTTAGACAATGATAAAGCCCTATTTTATATAGGGTTTTATTTTTAGCCAACAATTGACCGTTAAAGGACAACAAAATATTTGTTTATTCAAGCAAAAACCCTATTTTTGTCCCAAAACGGACAACACAATGGATATACGGGTATTAAATAATAATCTATCTAATAATTCACAATCAGCAAAACCTATAAAAGATTTACTGAATGAATACAAAGAAGAAAATGATTTGTCTGTCAATGCTCTGGCTAATATTTTAGACATAGACCGAAAATCTGTTACCAATATACTAACTGGAGCAACTCAGGACCTAAAAATTAATCATGTTCTAAAAATAATAAATCTTTTGAATATCAAAAACAAAGATATTCTCTCCATTTGCGAACAGTCTCTACCCATAGAAGAAAACCAGAGCATTGAAAAAACAAGAAAGATTGCTTATTTATTAGAAAATTTTGATCTCGAAGGATTAAAAAAATGTGGAATTATTAATAGTTTAACCAAGTACGACGACATCGAACAGCAGATTAGTTTTTTCCTTGGACTAAATAACATTTTCGAATACAGTAGTTTAAGTATAAATATTCCCTTATTCAGTCAATCTAAACGTACCGTCAACGAAAAGAAAAAGCAAAAGATGCTGAACTTCTGGCTTAAATGTGCCAGATTAACCTTTATGCAAATAAATAACCAATATGAGTACGATGAAAATCTTCTTATTGAATTTATAAAAAGGATAAGAACCTTTTCAACCGATCCCCAGAATGGTTTCACTACTGTATTATGTGTTTTATTTAAGTTAGGCATTACAGTTATTGTTCAGTCTTATCACACTAAGACTACCGCCTTTGGTATTTCGATGATTGTTAATAATAAACCTTGCATTGTAATTACTGATTTTGGAAAAAGATATGATAAACTATGGAGTACCTTATTGCATGAACTATATCATGTTATTAACGATTATGAATATATAGCAAAGGCAAATTTTCATATTTCGGATTCTCAGGAGCAAGACTTATTCGTCTCCGAAACAGATGCGGATAATTTTGCTTTTAATGCTTTAATAGGTCCCCAGGCATTTACTATTGCTTCTAAAATTATTAACAATCCCTATAAAGTGGATGTATTTGCACAAAAGTTAGGTATTCATAATAGTTTAGTTTATGGACAATATTTAGAAAGATTACCAACTGAAAAGCAAAAAGAAGCATTTCCGCGATATTCAAAATATTTATTACCCTCTGAAATTGCGATTAAAAACATCATATATAATCCCATTGACTTTAAGAATTTAAATGAAGCTGTCTCACAAATAAGATTGCAATACAGAAAAATATCATAAATCATGGAACTAAAAAAAGCTAAATTAGAAGAATTAATAGGAGCAACCCAGAAAATAATTGAAGCTCAACAAGATGACAAAAAGAAATTGTTATTTGGTCTGACAGAAGAAAACAAAGAAGAAATTACAGAATTAAATGAACTCCTTGATACTTCCATAATTGAAGATCCGGACAAGTCTTATGATTTATTCTATAACGGTATCCAAAAATTTCTCCTATCTGTTTTACCTAAAGATCCCAAAATCAGGAAACCAATTTTGGAATTAAAATCTATTTTACTAACAGGTAAAGAAAGAGAAAATATTAATTCCGGAAAAAGAGGTGCAGATTCACGCATGACATATATGGCAAGCATGGAAAATGTCATCGATATTATTACAGAATGGAGTATGTCACCCCATGATTATATGAAATTGGGTTATTTGTTACTAAACAAAAATAAAGAATTAGGATATATACCCCAAACCAGAGATATCAGTGATTATATATAATATTTCTTTTTGTTTCCTTCTCTTTTCTTTGTGTACTTTTTCCCCCGTAAACCCCATATTTCCGGTGGAAAAACCGGGGTTATTTCCACGGAAACCTGATTTTTTGACACGGAAATATTGGTTATCCTCTCGTTTCCTTTTATGGAATTGACAGGATAACCAATAAGTTTATCGGTATTTCAGACTAGAATTCTACTAACCAATAGCTAGAATTCTATGAAATTGAGCCGTTTGAACAAGCCGGAAACGATCACATGAATCTTATCCAGGCAACCGACACGCTCAGCAACGTCCAAAAGGCTTTCTCCTTTCCGCATCTTGTATGAACGGAGCGGAATATGATAAGAGTAATACAATGTAGTATATACCTTATCCCAGACCTGATGCTGTCCCAGATTGGAAACTTTACAATATTTGTTCACCAGCATCCGGATCTGATCACGCAGGGACATCTCCGGGATTTCTTTGTCGGAAATTGGTAACTCATGCAGATCACGCTCAGCTTCCTCATGCACCTCGATAAGACGATCCACTTTTTCTTCTACCTGTGACAAACGCTTTTCCTGTTCGACCAACATCTGACATTGTTGCAAAAGCAATTCAGCATGTGATAAAGGACGATTGACACGTTTTTCCACTTCGATGAAATATTGTCGCGCCTGCATTCCTCTTTCATTACGTTGCATCATAGCCCAGTGTTTTGCTGTGTCAAGAGTTAAAGCATAATCTAAGGAAGGACGGCCACCTGTACTTTCGCTCAAAATCGTGCAAAAGTCTGTTCCTTCATTAAATCCGTATTCTCTCATCCTTTTAGCCCACATGTCAAACCGAGTACTTATTTCAAGGAATTGATGTAATTCTCTCGCGGAAACGGCTTTCTTACCGTTATACTCTGTAATTTTAATTAACTCTTCCATAACGCATCATTTTTTAATAAGGGGGATCTGTTTTCAAGCTCATGATATCCATTATTTCAATGAATTCATCGGGGATAGAATCAGGCAGTGTCGTCATACAATAATGACTGTAGCAATCGAAAATACAATTATCCAGAATAAAACTATAAGCCCGTAGCTTATAGTTTCGTTCCGTCCGGATCATTGCTTTCAAATGCTTTAACTGTCTCTTTAAACTTAAAGACGGGATTTCCCTTTTTCGTGGGGAAGTACGTGCATTATCCACACCTTGTGCGTCATTTGCAAATTTCAGGTTCGTTGGCATCGTTGAATGAAATTTGAAATTAGTAAATAAAGAAAGGCTACCGCCTCCCATTCGCGCCAACGAACCACTATCACATTTCTGCAACAGTCCAACGGGGAGTGATAGCCTTATATCATAAAGACAATAGCTTACACAAAGCCATAAAAATGACTGTTGCTTAAAAGAATATTTAGTGCATTCGTTGGCGTCGAATGTCACAAATATACGGCTATTATCTAAAATTCCAAATCTCATTTTCCAACTTTTATTGATCTCTCCGTCTCCGGAAACTCTTAAACGAGGTATACCGGCGTCTTTTAAACACCTGCTGATATTCCTTTTCCAGTATATCATATATCTCCTCATGAGTGTGTTGCTGTTGATCCGCATTGACGGCTTCCCAGAACAACTCCACAAACCCCGTCTTGGTCGTCATCTTCAGGATCCTGGGTGTCAATTCATTTGTTTCCATGGTTTATATTTTTATGGTTCGTAGAGAATGGTTCCCATACATTATCTTTTTCTGGTCATCGGCCTCAACCGACATCATCCCTCCGATCGCATCCACAATCGCCACCACACCGTCGATTTTATTCGGAGATTTTTTCTTATCCAGCTTGATATTATCGTTGGCATCCTTATAAATCACAACGTTCCGGAACATCCACCGGAGTACAGGATTATTCATTAGGTCCAATATCCTATCCCTAACAAAAGCCTCCAGCTTCTTTGTCGGCTCGCTCATATTCATCATGCTTTGGGCAAACTCATCCAGTATATCATCTAAACCGGATTTCTGTAATCCCTGTATAGTACCGTGGTAAGCTTTAGCCGGATCGAATGCCAGATTCTTAACTGTATATTGCCGGCAAATCTTAGCAATATCGGCCACCTGAAAATCGATATCGATCACATCTCCCGGAGTCACTTTAATATATCCTTCATCGGCCCAACGACGATAGTCCACCTTATCCTCCTTTTCTTTTACCTTACCCTCCGGTATCCAGAAAAACATTTTTACTGCTTTTACTTCCGGAAAGAATAGAGCCAAAGCATTAATGTCGACATGGGAAGCAAGGTCAAGCCCGGCATAACACTCCAGCCCGATCAGATCATCATCCGTTATTCCCCGGCTATTGGCTGTAACGATATCATCCGGGATCCAGACATCCGGAGCGTCTACCCACATATTGCAGTTTTTGGTTTTGAAGTTCACTTCCGTCGTACCTCCCTTGTTGATCGCATCCTGCAATTCCCTCTCCATATAATCGTAGCTTACCGAAATACCGATATTCGGATTTGCCTTCTCCCAGGTATGTGGATCTTTCCAGTTGTCATCCTCCGGACATTCCTTCCCATCCTTTTTATCCGGGCAGAAAATCATAACAAACTCGTTTTCCTGCTGTTTGATTCCCTCAAGGATATCGATCATCACTTTCCGGGATTGATAATACGGAGATTCCATATTAAACCCGGCTGTCGTAATAGTAAAAATAAGCGGCTGTTTCCGGGCACCCATACCGGATTTAATCACATTAAAAATGTCATCCGTCGGCCATGCATGACGTTCGTCGCAGATAGCACAATGAGGATTCAAACCGTCCTTGTTCCCGCTATCCTTGGAAAGCGGTTTAAAAGTCGATGCCGTCGATTCCATAACAATTGAAGTGGTATAAGTATCCAGATATTTCTGCAATGCCGGACTATTTTCTACCATCTTCTTGGCCGCCTGCCAGCAGATTTTGGCCTGATCCTTATCCACTGCTGCCGAATAGATCTCCGCTCCGGCTTCGCCGTCGAAGATCATCATATATAAGGCAATCCCAGCCGCAAAAGTTGTCTTCCCATTTTTACGGGCAACCTCTATGTTAGCATAATTAAAACGCCGGACACCTCCACTCCGGAACCAGCCAAAAAGACACCAGATAATAAAACACTGCCAGTCCTCCAATTCCAGTTCCCTTCCGGCCCATTCACCTTTAAAATGTTTCAACAGGGTAAAAAATACCAGTGCTTTCTTAGCCGCCTTTTCATCAAAATACAAACCTTTCTCTGTTGCAAAACGAAGATCGTCCAAGTGGCGTTTTACTGCCAGCTTTTCATAACGTCCGGCAATCCGCTCCCCGGACATTACCCGATCGATATAGTGTAAAGCCTTCTCTTTATATATTTCAGATTTTTTCCTTTTCATAAATCCTCCAGCAATTTCTGTAATGGATCTTTTTCTTTCTTTTCTCCCATTTTTACTTTAGAAGCCGATGCCGGGGTGATCCCCAGTTCGACAGCCCACATCTTTGCATTAGCCAAATATTCGGACGCCATCTTATCGAGTGGATTACGGACATACCGGACGCCACCTTTATCGGAGATCTCTTTCACAACCCGGTCATTTTCAGACCCCGACAATTTTTTCTCTGCCTCGATATATTTTCCCATCTCATTGGCATACATCATCACGGCATTAATATTGACAACATTCAGAATCCCCTGATCTGCCAACTGCTGAGCAGTGATCTTATATACCTTTTTACCGGCAACACACATATAATCCGGAGCTTTCGGGATTTTCGTTATTTTCTCATACGAAATTTCCTCCCGCATCCGGCAAGGCTGATCCGTTCCCTTCAGAACTTTCAAAGCATTCGATATCGGTTTCCTTCCTTTTCCCATAATTCTGTTATTTCAAAAACTCCCAATTTTGCATGCAAATTTTTCTTCCTAGGGGTGCGGTCTCGCTGACGATGTCCAAAAGAGATTGCCCCCCCCTCCCCTTTGCCTTTCAAACCGCCGATCATCACACATATTTCAATTTTTCATTTTGTATCAATTCAAAACTTTACGTATTAACAACAAACTTTGTGTTAAATTTTTGTTGTGTATAAAATTCTATCTTTATTACACTACTGATATTTAGCACTGTCTAAAAGCTTATTTTTACCCTCTCCGAGGCTTTCAGATAAAACTTTATCAAGTATCCTTACTGCTCTATTATTTACCCTTGTCTCCTCCTCTATAGCTCTTAAATAAATTGTCGTTGTCTTTATATCTGAATGCCCTAGCATTTGTTGTACTTCATAGACATCTGCCCCGGCTTTTAACGCCTGGATAGCTGCAGTATGTCGCAGACTATGGCAGGTCATACGTTTATCAACAATACCTATTTGTTTAAACCTTTGCTTAATCATCCTGGAAACCATAGCAGGTTGAAGCGGTAAATCCTTATACCCTCCGGCATGGTTCACAAACAAGGGACTATCTTCTGAGAAATTATTCCGGCACAATAAATAATCATGAATTGCACCCAACATTCGTTCTGTTATCCCCAGCTCTGTATCTTTTTCATTATGTCCTTTTCTTTGCAACCTCACAGTCGTCTGAAAATTATTCGTAACATCACCGATTGTCATCCGGCATATTTCGACCCGGCGTAACCCAGCTCCAAGCATCATGGATATAATACAATAATCACGTTTCCCAATCGGTAAGGAAGTGTCAATAGAACTCAAAAGCAGGTCGACCTGCTCCATCTTCAAATATCCTTTTCGGAACTTCTTATCTTTTTTGGGAGACCGGACACCAATTGCAATATTTTCATATAAACCCTGATCATCCAACCAGGAATATAACTTACGTACAACGGTCAGATAAAGGTCGATCGTGTAAAGTGACTTGCCTTCCCGTAACAAAACAGATTTATAATTTATAATATCCTTCTTTTTCAAGGACCAGAATTCCAGTGTACTGAATACAACCCATCTGACAAACCGGGATATTGCGAGTTTATATGTTTTCTTACTTAGCTCATTCACATCCTGATCATTTATAAAATCAATAACCAATTCACTCAAAGGTCTATTCTTCATCACCTGTAAATTTAAATGCATCATCATTTATCGTCCGGAACCAGCTTATTCTTTTCTCCTTCACCAGTTTATTCAAGGTATCTTTAACCAATTTCTTTACCGCCGGCATGATATCCGAAAGCAACATGGCATGAACCGGAGCCAATCCTTTTTCCGTTTTCTCCTGTTCCACATTCCGGATAATATCCACTAATTCATCTTCCATTGATCAGACGTTTATCTTTATTTCCTTTTTCAATATTACATTTCCGACACAATGCCTGCCAATTGGTTTTATCCCAGAAATCTGAACACACTGCGACAGGAATAATATGATCCACTACTTCCGAAGGAACAAGTAATCCTTTCTCCAAACATATAGCACAAAGCGGATGTTTCTCCCGGAATACTTTACTTTCCCTGGTCCATCTTGCCGAATGGTATTCTTCACGGCTTTTGGGTCGGTTTTCCATCTTTTTCCCCGTAACCGATCCTCTCCGGTTCCAGGGACGGATATTCTTTTTCGCTTTCGTGGGCATTGTTAACAACATTATATTCTATTGTCACCGTTCTTTTCAAAACTCTCATACCATTACACAAAGGACAGAAAATAGTTTTACACCTATCCTCGTCCCCGGTTGCCATTTCTAAAGTTCCGGTTCCTTGGCACCGAGGACAAACAACTATCCGGACATCACGCATTTTCATAAAAGTCATTTATGAAGGTTATCAACAATCTGGTATCCTTTTTCCCGCAGGAATTTATTTACAGCAGAAATACTGAGCCTGATATCATCTCCTTTTCCAATCCAGCCGGATATCCTTCTTTTCTCACTCCACTGTTCAAACGTCTTAGAATTAGCAAATTGTAATTGGAGCTCATAAAACTCAACATTAGTCAATTCTAAACGTTCTCCCCGAGGATTGATTAAGGTTATTGCTTTCATAGTTCTTCTGAATAAGCTATTGAAAATTCCCGTTCAATGATATAATTACAGGAAAGAATCTTCGCTGTCTCTAATTTTACCTCAAATTCCTTTACTTCTTCATCAGCTTTTTCTCTGATCCTTTTAGAAATAAAATCGTTTATAATAACCATAGCCCGATCAACGTCTTTAGCTTCTACAACAAAGGTGGGAGAGGTAACACTTCCATCAACAATAGAAACGGTTGTATCAATCTGATAAAACTTTTTCACCGGTTCACAACTTTCATTTTGTTCTGAATCCTCGCCTATATTTTCACACTCTGATATAGACAAAAGATTATCTTTTAAAATTATACATGATTCCAATGATTTAGCCGAAAACAAAGTAAACATCCCGGGAAATTTCAACTCCACATAATCACATACAATTTCTATAGCCATCCCTATAGAAGAAGCATATAAAAGAAATTTTTTCTTCTTTCCGCCTGCAATACATATAGTAACCATCCAAGGAAACATCTGAGTAGATGCTGACAAAATACCTTCGCGCTTTTGATTACTTACTTCAACTTCGCTTATATCTCCAGACTGTAAATGAAACCGGATTACTGCAAGCAAATCACCGGTAATAAGCTGGCCCCGATCAGCTATTATTTCATTACGATCGATAGAAACAACTTCCCCGGTGTCATTATCGACAAAATCTTCCTGCCAGGTTCTTAATAATCGTTTTGCCAGATATTTTCCTAGCATTTCCTCCGGTTTATTGGTAAAAAACCGGATCTCATCTTTTCGGGTTTGAATGTTATTAGTTTCCATAGTTTAGTATATTATTTTTCTCTATTCCATTAATATTAATCCTCTTTAATCACATTCATTACCCGACTTGCCATAATATCCCACAATCCAGGATATTCTTTTTTCTTGTCAAGCGGAGGATTAAACTTCACATTAACCGTAGCAGTTTCTTCGCTATCAATACTGACGCGAAGAATCATTTCCTGATCGGTTTCATTATCTTTAACTATTATTGTTACCATGATATTTTAATTCAAATCGTTCACAATCTGCTTTTAATATATTCTTCCCAATCAGGGGTAATTATTTCCATTACATCCCTATCCGGATGTTTTTGCTGCCATACCCGAACCTCCTGGACCATTCTATCCGCCACATCAATCGGACGTTTCAATTTCGTTATTTTCATTAATTCGGAGCATTCCGGAATGGGGATTACTTCATCGAATAATAACGATAGTTGTGTATTCTCTTCCATAATCAATATTCAAACAATGTCAATTCTCTTTCCGACACTTCCATCACTGCCAATTGCTGAGTATCTACCAACAAACTTTTAAAATCTTCAGCAAGTAATTCCTTATTTCCCACCTGATTTACATGAGCATAGTTATTAACCCGATGACACAACTCATGTGCATCGACTATAATCCGATAAACAAAACAAGGATCATGAGGCAACGAAAACATATTATAAGAAAACAATACAATCCCAACAATATTTCCATTGATCAGAACTTTATCTCCATAATTAAATTTTGCTTCCATAGCTACTTCATTTTAGTTAAAACGGTATTTTTCCTACTGTAAAATCATATATCTTTGTTAAACTCTCATTATAGGAAAACTTCACTTCCCCGACCGGACCGTCCCTATGCTTTGCCACAATAAGTTTCCCGACATTTTTGATCGGCTCTCCATCCATAGCTTTTAATCCATAATATTCGGGACGGTACACCAGCATTACGATATCGGCATCTTGCTCAATTGCTCCGGATTCCCGAAGATCAGACAATTCCGGTTTTTTATCCGTTCTTTTTTCACAATCCCGGTTCAACTGGGACAGTAGTACAACCGGAATATTCAACTCTTTAGCCAAAGCTTTTGCCTGTCCGGAAATCTGCGCGATTTCCTGTTCCCGGTTATATTTCTTATCGACTGTCGATGACAGTAACTGGAGATAATCGATAAACAGCACCTTACACTGCCCGCGTTTATGCATCATCCGGGCAATTCCCCGGATATATTGCATCGTAACCCCGGAACGGTCGTCTATAAAAATCGGTAATCCAGAGAGCAAATGTTGTGCTTTCGACAATTTTTCATAATCAGTCTGGGAGAACTTTCCCATTCGGTAATCCCGTGCAGAAATACCGCTTTCCGATAAGATCAAGCGATCAGAGAGTCTTACAGAAGTCATTTCCAAAGAAAATGCACATACAGGAAACTTTGCAATCGCTGCCGCTTTCAGGAAATTCAACATGACACTAGTTTTACCGGACCCAGGCCTACCAGCTACAATTATCAGGTCACCCCCATGAAATCCGGATAATAACCGATCCATCTCCGTAAGTCCTGTAGGAATACCAAAAGCCTTGCCTTCCTTTAGGCTTTGTTCGCGCTCTAAAGCTTCGGATAAAGATTTCTCCAGAATACGATCGATATGCGTAATACGGGAATTGGCAGTCATAACCTCATTTATCCGGTCAAGATTGGCAGCAGTCTGAGCAATAACATTTGCAACATCCAATCTCTCATCCCGGGCAGCCTGAATAGTCTGGTTACCAAATTTCATTAATTCACGCTGTACAAACTTCTGAGCCACAACCTGTGCATAATAAGTAACCCGGACAACATTACCGGAATAATTGGTCAGCTCTGAAAGATAAGTATAATTCCCGGCCCTTTCCAGATTCCCCGTCTTCTTTAAAGCTTCTGCAACTGAAACCAAATCGACAGGAATTCCATCGTTGTCTGTCTTTAAAATAGCAGCATAAATACATTGGTGACGAAGATCATAAAACATCTCCGGAGTCAGGATCAAAGAAACCTCCGACAAAGCATCTTCAAATGTCATCAACGAGCCAAGGACAGCAGCCTCCGCTTCTTTGGCATAAATGTTAAAAGTCAATTCTTCCTTCTTTGTTTCCATTTTCAATCGTTTTTAAATTCTCCGCTTTAAACCACACAGCGATCATTTTCTGCTTCCAGTTTTTCACCCGCTTACCCTTACTATCCTTCCAATTTCCGGCCGAATAATAATCGTATGCTTTGTTTGCCGCTTCTTCACTATATCCCTTATCAGAAAAATACTGTCTGACTTCCTCCGGCGTAGGTGGAATAAACCCTTTTTCATTACGTGCTTTATCTTCGGTTTCTAACCCTTTATCCCTGTTTTCCAAGCTACCAACCTCTGTAATTTCCCCGTCAATCCCTATAAACTTTGCTTTATCCGGTATTTTCGTCAACCAATACTCTTTTATAATGCTGATTTGTCTTTTACCGTCTAAAGCCTGCAAATACACCTCCTGGATATCCAGCGATGTCAGAATGTGAAATTTTTTAAAAAGTTTCTCATTGAAAATTCCCCGTTTCAGGCAAACCCCTATAATATGCGGAATTTCTTCCCTGGGTACCATTCCCCGCATATCCCACCCGAACAAATCTTCATGATCCTTGCTCCATTCTACATAGTATCCATTCCGGTAAATATTACACATCAATTTCATCAAAGCGCATATTCCGGAAGCCCCGCATTCAACCGAGAAAAATTTTATTTCCTCCTTTTCAAAAAAATCAACATCTGTCGGAAAATAATCCAATCCCTTTTTAACAGGTCTTCCCATACTTATTCGTTTTTACGGATCCTGACAATCCTTACGGTGTTGGTTCTCACCCGTGCCGGTCTCAGATCCATATTATTCATTGTCGCAATCATTTGCAGAGACAGGAAAAACATCATTATACAAACCTTCCAAACATTCGGCTCGATCAGTTCTTTCCTGATCAAATCTGTCAGGTTTTTCCGGGTTATATATTCTGCAACTATCCGGGTAACATCTGCAATACTCCTGGCTCCCAACTTCCGGTATATACTCTTTTTATGTGTATGAACAGTATCCACACTTACACAAAGTTCCCCGGCAACCTCTTTCTCTGTTTTTCCAAGTGCAAGATGCCCGGCAATCTCTGCCTCGCGGTTACTAAGCGATAACATCTTGATGGACATTATTTCCGGAAACCGCTGCAGCATGCCGCCGACACATATCCATTGCTCTCAAAGCTGTATTCCGGGCCTCCTCAATCAGTTCCGGATAGTTAATAACATCTTCCCGACGGATAATCTTCGTTACAGCCGTCCGGCTCAAACCATACTTTTCAGCTAATTCTGCCTTTTTTCCATGTGGCAGGTAATCCCGCCAGTCTTCTTTATTTTTCATCATTCATCAAAAATTATTAGTTTCACATCTAAAGGTTCCGTTACCCGTTCGTCACGGCTGCGGGGATATCGTTTGTCTACCCAGCCAGTATGATGATTATAGCCGGGAATACGGTTGTAATTATAATACTCCGCTTCAATCATTTCCTTCCGGTAATCTCTCTCGGGTGATTTTCCCCCCTTTTCCTTTTTCATTTATTGAGCATTCTGTATTGTTGCTTGATCTGCCGGACATCCAGCGAGAACAGATAAGCCAGATCAAATTTCCTTTCAACTCTTTTTTCTCCCGCATTGCTAACCCTGATCAGATTCCGGTCGATCCACCGATCAAGTGTACTTTTCGATATTCCAAGAATCTGAGTTGCCGTATGACTGTCTACTTCCCGACCATCAAAACGACCTTCATAAAGCTCGGACAACATGGAAACGAGGTCCGATCTGTCGATTACGCAAATTGTTTCTTTCCCCATATACCTACAATTTTTATTTGGTTACAATCTTTTCTATAAACTCATTGCCACATTAAAATTTCCAGCTATCATGCAGAAAATTTTAATGTCAAAGGAGATAATTCCAACTCTTTCAACTTCTTACATAGTGCCTCACATAATACTCTCGCCATATTCACCTCCACCGCATTCCCGATAAATTTCTTTTGGTCGGCTTGCGTACCTATAAGAACATAGTTCTCCGGGAAACCCATGATTTTTTTCAACTCCGGTATTTTCAGCATTCTTTGCTTTATATCAATAATACCATAAAGAGCCATGATCTCCTTTATTTCCTTTACTACAGAAAGGTCATCTTCATAAATTTCATAAATTACTTCATGAGAAGTAATTTTTACAAATGACGGAATATATCCCTCCTCTTTTACAGAGCAATTTTCAACACAATCTCTCTTTGATACATATTGAATACTTACCAAATAATGCCATTCCCTATTAGCTGTTATTACCGGGGCTGGCTCCTGAACAGTACTACCAATATTTGAGAAATTTGTATTCATTAACCAGCGGTTACAAGTAACCAAGCTATGTTTCGGATTATTTGTAACAGTTCCGGCAGGCCCTTCCACTGACGCACAGTGACTATTACCATACTGCATATCAAAGAAATGGCACGAAACCTTATCGAAACGATCCTTGGTAGTAACGGTCGGACAAGGCATATTGACTGAACGAACACCGTTTCCATGACCATAATAGGATGATAGAAGGTCTACTGAAATAAGAGCGTGATTATCCTTCGTTTTAATTGTATGTGCAGGTCCCAGGATAGAAATGTTCTTACTTTCCGGATGACCACTGAAATATTTTGACAAAAACTGAACATTCTTCATGCCCGGAATATGTCCGGATATTTCTGTTTGTAATTTCAGAAAAGCACGTTTTTTTATATATTTCTCTTTCCCCCCAGCTACAAATTTTATTAAACCAGCTTTATGCCGGTCAAGGGTATTAGGGGAAAGTGGACAAGGACGGTCAAAAATACTTTTACCTTCATCATTAAAATCCAATACCTCCTTAACCTCTTTCCACCTCTTCAAAGGACCAAACAACGTATGTTGTGCTTCTTTGGAGTGTGTCGGTTCAGGAAATACTATTGGTAAACGTTTCTTTGCAAAAATTCCAAAGAAACGTTTCCGACTAGTATAAGCCCCATAATCTGCTGCATTCAGTGTTCGATAATCAAAACCATATCCACAACTTTCCACTTCGTTAACCCAGCGGTTATAATATTCACCTTTGCGTAATGGGTCAGGAATCATTGTCGGCAGATATTTGATTGTAGCATTTTTGCCCTTACCTTCTTTTTTTATTGTAAGCGGACAATATTCATACCCAGTTCCGGAATCTCGTTTTATTTTCACAATCAGCGGACCCCAGTCCATAAATTCCATCACATTTTCGATTTGTAAGAAGTCCGGATCAATCGCTTTTATATATCTGATAAGGTGTTCAGCCAAGGTACGGCTATCTGCATCCCGACTTACTCCCCCTTTTGCCTTGGAATGATTCGTGCATTCTAAACTTGCCCAAACTACAACAAAAGCATTAACAAATCTCTTACGCATCAAATTGATATATTTTACAAGCTGGGTAAGATCCAATTTGCGAATATCCTCAGTAAGATGAAGAGCCTCCGGGTGATTCGCCGCATGACTGGCAATCGCGTTAGCATCGTGGTTCACACAGGCAATCACCCGAGCACACGGATTATTTTGATATCTCGCAGTTTCTACACCAGTACTCGTTCCACCGGCACCACAAAACAAATCGACATAAATCAGTCGGATCAAATCATCCTGAACCCCTTTAGAATAAACTCTATGTAAATAATCTAGCTCGGATTTTTCCATAACCTTTGCAATTTTATTTGTTTCGTCACTATCCTCTAAACAGATAATTTCATTAATTTTGTTTGCGATAATTCACATTTGTCTATAAATTTGAAGTGAAAACATTTTTATTTATATGATTACACCTGAAATCAAAGACGAAATACTCGGTCAATTCATTTCCTCTGGGATGCGTTTCACTATCAATCTCAAAATGCACTGTCATAATTTCAATATTCCTTTTGATGAATTCGACGCAATTTTGCGGCAATTCGAAAAACTCAATCTGCTTAAAGCTCAAAGATATATAGGTGGAACTGCTCATATTACTCTCAATGCAGAGGCTCACGATTTCTTCAACAGAGGCGGTTTTGCCGTTCAAGAAGAAATCCTGAAAGCCAACCTTAATAAATTAGGACTTGAACTTGAAGCTCTTTCCAAAGAACTTGGCCCAAAGTATCTTGAAAAAGCCTCCACGCTCACGAGTCTGATCAGTAGTGCAACATCCATTATCAAATTCTTTGGATGAACATAGCTCATCAAGCCAATTCTCAAAATCCCGGAAAACTGATTTTTCCTTTCCATGTAGCCAATATTTTTGACTATCGCGATAGATTTCTTCCCCATTCACCAAAATTATTCTCTCCCCTTTATCTTCGTGGCTTATAAAAAAGATTTCAACTTTAACCTTAATTTCCTCCATCGCTTTCAATTATTTATTCGTCTTTTACTTATCCCCTAAACAGATAATAGAAAATTTTGAAAGTATTGTAACCAGAATCAGAGATCTCGAGGTTCGCAATTCAGCCGGAAATAATCGTAAATAAAGTCAACATACTCTCTCAGAGTAGACTTATCACTAAAAATTATCGGGCCGTAGGAAATTCCTGCGGCTATCTCTATGCACTTTTTTCTGTATCTTCTTTCCCTTCTGTTTTTCCCTTCCTTCACATATTGATAAATCACCGGCATCTTAGCGCCGTAATGATTCCCACAAGCCCTCAGATACATTCTTAAACACCACATCCGGAACCTGCGTTCCCGATAGTTATTAATGATTTGTTTCACTGTTTTAATCATAACTTTCCTCCTTTTTATTCGTTCCTTCCCTATCCCCTAAACAGGGGATTTTGTTAATTTCGTTTGCGATAGTTTATTTTTGTTCATATATTTGAACTCAGAAATAGACATCGGAAGTGAGGTTTATTTCTGTTTACAAACTTAATGTCGATTTTCGACATATCAAATTTTATTTTGTCGATTTTCAACCACACCCATTAATTTAGACTGAATCTAAATATGATTGAGCGATTAAAAGAAATAAGGTTAAAATTCAATAAGACTCAGAATGAAATGGCTGAGATTATTGGTATTTCTCGCTCAACTTACACCGGCATAGAAAAAGGTAAGGCTACTCTTACCGAAAGGAACAAAATGTTGATAATCGACAAACTTAACATTAATCCAATATGGTTTGAAACAGGAAAAGGCGAAATGCTAAAGTCCAATTTCACCCAATCTGATGTCCGTAATGTCGATACTCAAACTATGAACTGGATCCAAATTCCATTTATCCCGGTTCATGCCAGAGCAACTTTTGCAGAAACATTTGAAACAGAAATACATGAACTATCCTCTATAACTATTCCTCGCCTTCCTGGTATCAATTATGAGAACGGAAAAGTGTTCGAAGTCGATGGGGACAGCATGGACCCAACCCTGATAACCGGCGAACAGGTATTTTGTGAATATGTGGATCCGGCAGATTGGAAATATATTACTGGCCCTGTAGTTATTGCCTTCGGCAACAACCTGATCGTTGTGAAACGAATTAAAGAAAACAACTTGGCCAATGGCGAATTAACCCTCTGGTCTGACAACGAAATGGGAGGTAAACTCACCCTCCACACCGAGCAGGACCAGATTCGGAGGATGTATAAAGTGCGTTATACTGTATATAAACCGATACGCTAGTTATGGAAATTCTTTTTACTGTTGTCGTTATTATTATCGTCGTATATGCACTGCTAAAGGATACAATAATATATATTGTTCAGTGTTATAAGTATAAATATTTAGCGGCTGGAGTATTTTTCAGGCATCTTCAAAACAAAAGAGTTTCACCAGGATATTTCGAAGGTTATATTATACGCGATCAAAAAAATATTTTTGATGAAAATGCCATTGCAATTTTCAATTCATATCATACTATGCTGGGTTACGTCGCTGCCAAAGAAACTTATTTATTTTTACCCCTATTCGAATATGAAAATCGTATATTTATAAAAGGCGTTATTTACCCGAAAAAAAATATAGTATTATACAAGGTATGTCCTGACATAGATATAAATGATAAAATTGAAGAAGACAGCTTACCAGTTAACAATTCTGATGAATTATTACGTGGAGAAATTGTTAACATAAGTAGAGACATAACCTCTAAGACTATACCTAATGAAGCATTTTTAGGGAAATTATCTAAAAATAAAGATATTATAGAAGCTTACTTTAAAAACAAATACCTAGGTACCGTCAGAAAAAATAAAATAAAATTTATAACGCCTTTTTTAGATCAAACCGGAAATTGTCCATGCATGTTAATCGCGCAAAAAGGAGAAAGCATATATGATTTCTATATTGATTATATTATTTGTAATGACCCAGCAAAGTTGGAACCTTTAATTGATAAGTATAACAGAAACCCTATATTATTCAACACAATTCAACATATAAATGATAAAAAATAATTTTCCCCTCATACCGAGCAGGACCAGATCCGGAGGATGTATAAAGTGCGTTATACTGTATATAAACCAATAAAATAGATATTATTATATTCAAATAGCAACAGAAGATTGTTCACGCTGTTTATGATACAAGGTAAAGATATTTTGAATCAGATATAACCTTAATTCATCAGATTATCTTGAAAAAAATCAAGTCATGAGTAAATTTGATATATATACCTTTCAATTTAGTCCTATCATTGAAGATGGAACACTATCTTTTGAAGATATTGAAGCAGAGCGAAAACGCATTATGGAAAATAAAAATGAATTTTTCGAAGAAGTTTTAACATCTGCAACTTTTGTACATCGGAGTAAATCATTACCTTTGGTAGTAGAATACTCAGACCAAGAGTTAAAAGTAATCCGAATAGCCAATATAAAAACAATTGAAATTGAACGAGATTTTGTAAAAGAATGGACAGAAAATCAACCAAGTTGTATTGTTATCATATATAATAATGCAGAAGTGCAGCGTATAGCAATTGAACAAAAAATAGAAGCTTTTACAGATACCAAAGTTGTTAGTAGTATTTTAAATAAAACATTCAATTATAAATTAAGACATTATAATTTAGCAATTAAAATTAATAAAGAATACAACGCACAAGATTTTTGGGATATAGCAAGCCAATATGAGAAATCAATAAAAAAATTACGTTTCGAATTTAACTATCCCAATTTACCTAGGGTTACTAAAAATTTAAACTCAGCACTTAAAAATGCAAGTGAAATAGTCAATAGTACACGATCGGCAATAGAATTTAATGCAGAAGAGGAAAAGACATTACAAAACATAAATGCAAACAACAAAACTATTAATGGATTAGTAAAAGCTTCTGCAGAAGGAGGTACTCCAATAAAAATGAGAGTTAAAGGTTATAAAAAATATGTTGAAACAGGGAATAAAGCAAAAACAATTGAATTTGATTTAGATCTCTCAACAAAAAACATAGAAGAAGTTAAAGATATTTTAAGAGAACTAAAAGAATAATGTTACGGAACTTTGGGAAATTTATTCTATACTTGATCTCATCATGTGCAATAAGTGGTTTAGCTTATTGGACAGGTAGTGATTTTATTAACAAATTTTCAGAATCTATTCTTCCGTTACTTTCAGCCATTCTAGCAATAAATATTACAACAAGTGCCCTATTATCCGGAGAGATAAAAAAATATATATCAAATATCCCAAACTCAGAATCATGTTTCGATGATACAATAAAGGAAATCAAATGGACTTTCAAAATTCAAATATTTCTACTTTGCATTTTATTTATTAGCCTTATTTTAAAAGAGGCTAGTTTTTTCAATCAGCAAAATTATAAAATCTGGACAGATCTAATTTCTAATGCTATTATTGTCGGAATATTCGGTTACTTTTTAGAAATAATATATGACCTTGGAGTTGCCCTTTTTCAAATTATTGAAACTAATAAAAATAACTGATAACCTAAGAAGAGAATTACATATTAATACCCCTAATAATAATTTTATTCCAACATCCATTCCAACACAAATTGCATAACACTGAATGTCAGCAACAAATTTAACACACATACACTCCCGCCTCGAGTACAATTAACAATCAAAGAGTTAGATCAGATCTAACTCTTTTTTATTACTATTTTATTTGTTTCAGGAAGTGATCCAAAACACATTATCCTTTCTATTCTCATTTCACAATAACAATTCCCCCTCCCGACAGAATCGTCAAGGGAAGTTCTTTATTTTTACTCAAAGTCACTTCCCGGGTATAAACATTACGTTTCAGGTCGTCATTATAAAGGGTCACCCGATTGCCTTTGGCAAACATCGGAAGTTGTATTTTCAGCTTCAACGGTTCTTTTTGGGCATTCACCCCGGCGACATACCATTTATCCCCATGTCTGCGAGCCAGAATACAATATTTCCCCGGATAGCCGTCGATAAATACAGTCTCATCCCAGGTAACAGGTACTTGTTTCAGAAAATCCAGGCAAATTTGGGAAGCATCGGTCAGATTATTAGGGGCTAAAGCAAAATTCTGTATCGGATTCTGAAACAAGACGGTAGTAGCCAACTGGAAAGCATCTGTTGTCCGGCGGATATTACCTCCATCGTTGGTACGATTCAAGCGTTTATTGAGGAAACAGCCTCCGAATTCCATACAACCGACACTATTCCGGATAAACGGATGCAGACAGGCATTGAAAGCCTCCTCATCACAAAAATGCTGCTGGAAAATCAGGTTCTCGGAAGCCAGTACCGCCTCACTTCCCACATAATTTGGATACATTCGCTCCCACCCCCTGGGCAAAGTGCAACCGTGAAAAATAACCATCAATCCACAATCATCCGCATCGCTCAGAATAGCTTCGTACAACCTCATAGTCTCCTGCTTATCTCCTCCGAAAAAGTCTACTTTAATTCCCTTCACTCCCAGACTTTCGAGCCACCTCATTTCCCGCTTACGGACAATCGGATTATCCATACAATTCACAGGACTTTGAACAATATCGTTCCAATATCCGCTGGAACTATACCATAAAAATATATCTACCCCCTTCCTATGGGCATAATCCGCCAAAGACTTCATCTTTTCCCGGCCGATCGTCCGATCCCACCAGTTATCTATCAATACATATTCATATCCCATTGCAGCTGCCAAATCGATGTACCTCACCTGATCCTCATAATTGATACTTCCATCCTGCCACAAAATCCAGCTCCAGGTTCCACGCCCGAAACGATAATCGTGAACCGTTTCGTAAAGTGGCTCCACGACGTCCCAAATGACTGTCGTTTCCACAATAGGCTTCAGATTATCCCCTACAGTAATGGTACGCCAGGGAGTTGTACCGGGCAAAGCCAATCCCGGGGCTACCGTTCCATTCCCATTATTCTCTTCGGGCATCGGAAAATCAAGGATATATAATCCACCTTCTCCGGCATCACTCAAACGAGAACCACAATAGCGGCTGTCCACACCCGTCTCACTGATCAAAGCCCAACCATCACAACCAATACGAAAAAGGCAAGGAAAAGTATAACCATGTCCATATCGAGAAGGTTCGTTCATCGGAACATCCACCCTATACTCCTCCTCATAACTGGGTTTTGTACGCATCCATCCGATCATGGCATCACTTTGCGGACACAGAAAAGTAGTCGTATATGCCGGAAAATCAAAACCCGTCGCTTCTCTTTCCACCACACAACTTCCTGCCTCCTTTCGGGGAATTACATATCGGAAAGCGATATCGTTATTACTCACCCGGAAAACGACATCTATCTCCTGCTTATCAGCATTCGCAAAAGTACAAATCAACTCATTCGCCTGATAGTGTATCTCTGATTTCTTGATCTTGTTCTGAGTATATGTTTTATCGATCCGACTTGTCTTTTGCCCAATCCAATTCATATTCCGGCTAAAATCCCCGATATCGGTCACCACCCCCAAAGGGGAATCTTCCAGCATTATCTTTTCTTTGTAAGTGACAGAATATACCGGTTTTCCCTGCTTCAAGGCCACATTCACTTTCAGATGAGAGTCAGGTCCAATTACCTCAGTCTGCTGAGCCCATACCGGAACGGCAATCCATACCAGCAAGCAGTATTTCAGATATTTTTTCATGTCTTTAAAATAATTTACATGCAGGACAAAGATAATATCTCCGCTATACAAAACAAGGATTAATCCTTATAAATTAACGTAACAGTATTCTATACACTTTAATTTTCCGGTATATTGATCATTTTGTCATTACTTAGAACTGTCAAAATGGCAAATATCGGATATGGCATAAATTTTGTAATTAACAAATAAAAAGTATAATGAATTATCAATATTAAATATAAAAAACAATGATTTCTGAAAAACTACAAAATGCGATCAATGAGCAGATTACTGCTGAAATGTGGTCTTCCAACCTGTATTTGTCCATGTCTTTCTATTTCGCTTGCGAAGGTTTTGACGGCTTTGCCCATTGGATGAAAAAACAATCTCAGGAAGAACTGGAGCATGCCTATACCATGGCTGATTACGTTACAAAGCGGGGAGGAAAAGCCAAAATAGATAAAATAGACGTTGTTCCTCAAGGGTGGGGTAGTCCTTTGGAAGTATTCCAACATGTCTATGAACATGAATGCAAGGTTTCAAAAATGATCGACAATCTGGTTTCTATCGCTTCTGCAGAAAAAGACAATGCAACCCAAGACTTTCTGTGGGGATTCGTACGCGAACAAGTTGAAGAAGAAGCAACAGCACAAGGAATTGTCGACAAATTGAAAAAAGCCGGTGATACAGGTCTTTTGTTCATCGATGCCCAACTGGCTAAGCGATAAAGACCTCAGCATAAAAAACTGCCTGAATGATGAAGTGCGCCCTAAAAGTCGAACAAGAATTTTTAAGGCGCACTTTAAAGTATCAGACAGCTTCGTCTTCCTTATACACATCGGTTACTTCATCTTTTCAGATATTCGTATCAACTATATGGGAATATAAAACAGAAGATTATTCGTAAACTTTACTTTTTACAATCACATTTACAGATGATGACCGGAGCCTCGGGGAAATCGACGGGAATCCAGGTGGCATTATTGAGGTAATTGGTTATAGTCGTCATACCGACCAGCATGACCAAATCAACCAGACAAGCATCCGTATATCCGGCTTGATAGAAACGGCCGATCATCTCAGGGCCTACCTTGCCCCGATTCGTAACCAGCTCACAAGTAAAATCCACTAAGGTATCCAACTTTTCATCCCAAGTGACATTTCCTTTACGGATCGCTTCGATTTGCTTATCGCTCAAACCGGCCTCTTTAGCCAAAGCCGTATGCGCTGCCAAACAATAAGGATTCTGATTTACCTGACTAGTCACCAAATGAATCGCTTCCGTCTGAATTCGGTCAAATACCGTAGAAACATCCATAAAATCCATAAATCGTTTCAAGGCAGTTTCGGAACGGGTCATGAAGGCATACACATTCGGAACAAAACCCATCGACTGCTTTAATGCAAATAGCAATTTACGATCATGTTCCAATACTTCTTCCATCCGGGGTACTTTAAAATCTCTTCTCATCAGTTATATTTTTGGGGATTATACGAAAATTGAAAAATAAAGTTGAATTTTTACCGCAATATGGAAACTTTTAAAATTGCTTTACGTTTATTTCACAGATAAAACATACCATAAATTGGGAGAAAAGGAAAAAAGAACGGTACCCGCAGGTATCCACAAACTTAATGTACGTTAAACGACAAAGGAATATGCTAAACTAACCCAACCAATAGTATCGTACAGATACATACGAAAGGAACCGGAATAATTTCCGGTTTCTTTTTTTCCTGCTTCAGAAATATTTTCTTTAAATTACTTACCTTTGTATTCAATACATTATACTGCAATCATGAAAAATAAAAACATACTGATTCTGATTATTTCCTTCATCATTTTGCTCGTTGCCTGCTCGGCTCTGTCTATGAGTGCGGTAGCCAGTAATTACCGTTACACCTGGGTAGCCATGAACCCTTGGAATGGAGTCGAAGGTATTGCCTTTACCGTGGGTTATTTTTTGCATACCGGCAAAACCGTCAGTATGCTGATTACAATCGGCTTACTCCTCGTAATCTGGTGGCGGCTCTACGCTCTTATTCACCGGACCTTCATCAGATAATCTTCATCAGGAAGTCAATACATCACTCATGCACATTGATAAATTCATTTGTTTTGTGTAAGTTTGCAACTTCTAAAAACGACAGAGATCGGGTCATTTGATCATCCGGTAATTTCGTGATTCAGTAATTTAGCAACTCATCTATTATGAGAAAAGACGAAAGATATAACAAACGTGGTGTGTCAGCTTCCAAGGAAGACGTCCACAATGCGATAAAAAACATCGACAAAGGAGTATTCCCCCGGGCTTTTTGCAAAATCGTACCGGATTATCTGGGAGGAGATGAAGCTTATTGCAACATCATGCATGCAGACGGAGCAGGAACAAAGTCTTCGTTAGCCTATATGTATTGGAAAGAGACCGGAGATCTCTCCGTTTGGAAAGGAATTGCCCAGGATGCACTGATTATGAACATAGACGACCTTTTATGTGTCGGTGCAGTAGACAATATTCTGTTATCTTCCACGATCGGCCGGAATAAAAACCTGATCCCGGGAGAAGTCATTGCTGCCATTATCAATGGAACAGAAGAATTACTGGAAGAATACCGGAAACTAGGTGTAAGCATCTATTCTACAGGTGGGGAGACAGCCGATGTCGGTGATCTGGTACGCACGATCATTGTAGATTCAACAGTTACTTGCCGGATGAAACGGAAAGATGTCATCGACAACGCCAACATTCGCCCGGGAGATGTCATTATAGGCCTTTCTTCGTACGGACAGGCTACTTATGAAACCGAATATAACGGCGGAATGGGTTCTAATGGCTTGACTTCGGCCCGTCATGATGTATTTGCAAAATATCTGGCTCAAAAATACCCCGAAAGTTATGACAATAATGTACCGGAAGAATTAGTATATGCAGGGAAATGCCTATTGACGGACTGTGTCGAGGGAGTAGGTATGAATGCAGGAAAATTGGTTTTATCTCCGACCCGTACTTACGCTCCGGTAATAAAACAAATTCTGGACAAATACCGTTACCAGATTCATGGGATGATTCACTGTTCAGGAGGAGCCCAGACTAAAGTGATGAATTTTGTCGAGAATATGCATATTGTAAAAGACAATCTTTTCCCCGTACCTCCTTTATTCCGGTTAATCCAGGAACAATCGGGTACGCCTTGGGAGGAAATGTACAAAGTGTTCAACATGGGTCATCGTATGGAAGTTTATGTCGACGAGGAATTGGCAGAAGAAATTATCGCTATCTCAAAGAGTTTCAATATCGATGCCCAAATCGTCGGTCGTTGCTACGACAATGACGAAGGCGAAGGAAATAAGCTTACCATACTCAGCGAATTCGGGAAATTCATATACTGAACGGTAGGTTTGATTCGTAAATTTTATATATAAAACGAAAGGATGCCCGTAATAGAGCATCCTTTTATCATTCCTTCAAATCTTCCCGCATTTGCAGCAAAGTATCCATTAATAACGGAATATTCTCCTTTACTGTATTAAAAATAACATCTGCATCCACTTCAAAATAGTGATGTACAATTATATCACGCATTCCCATCACTTCACGCCATGGTATTTGTGGGTAATAAATGAGCAAATTGCCTGCTGTTAATTTATCCAGATTCTTTATACTTTCACCAGTAGCAATCAATTTCATACAAACTCCATCCAGTAATAAAGTTCCTGTAGCAGAATCCAGAAAATCATTAGTACAATGAATATTTTCAGTTCGTTGCTGAATGACTTCCAGAGATTCTATCACTTTGTCAAGCAAATGCAAAACTTTTACATCATACATAAATAGCTTCCTCTTGAATGGTTTGCTTTAATACCTCATCCATTTTTTCACGCACACGAACCAAATCTACCGGACGTCCCAATAAAGCTTCTAATTCATATTTGATACGAACTAATGTAAACAACGTAGGCGCCTCTCCTTCATAGCAAATATCAATATCACTATTTTCAGTCTGTTCCCCCCTGGCAACACTCCCAAATATCCCCATGCGTTTAATGTGATAAACAGAAGCATGGGTTTGCATGTAGACTGCCAGTAGTTGTATATATTCATTGATAGATTTCATAAAATATCATCTGGTTCATATTCACAAATATAAGAATTATCTGACAGTTAGACAATATGTTTATTCAGCCTGTTTTTCTTTTTTATAAAACTACAAAATCGTCTACTCTGTCAATTCGGGAAATTTATATACTGAACGGTAGGTTTGATTCGTAAATTTTATATATAAAACGAAGAGGGTAACTAAAAAGTCAGATGACAGATAAGTCACCCTCTTTCTTATTATTGTGGTAAGATATGGAAGGATTTATAAAAATTTATAAACTTTATGGACTTTATAAATTTTCGACTGATTTAATCGAACATTTTTTCTATCCTTTTCCTTCTTTTAATATCGTGCGCATTCGTTGCCGGAGGTTCAATTGTGTACTATCGACTTTAGCTTTTCGCGAAGGGATAAAAAGATCCTTGTATTTCGCTTTCGTAATGCGGAACTTCATCTTATCGAGATTCCCTGAAATATCCACACCGGCCCGGAAAGGCAAAGGTGATTTCAGGATAGAGATATGATATTTAAAAGTCATATCGATATTGTGTTGTCCGCCGACAGCAGCCTTATAACGGTCGATTTCTACCAGAAAAGGGAATATCTCGATCGTCCCATCCTTCACCATTAAATCTACTGAAATACTATCGATCATATTCCGCTTTTTATTCTTAAACATCAGCATTTTCGAAATTTCAGCAAAAGTCTCCCCATCCATCAGCACCAGATCGCGGCCGTCCAGATAAGCCGCAGCCCTTAGAGTCGGCAAATCGATGTTCATGGCAGAATCCAGCCACGAATCTGCAGCAATGTGAAAATCCACCAGTCCCTCGAACGACCTCAGCATAGGGAAAAGCGTATCTAAAGAAGGGATCAGTCCAACCAGACTATCGATCCGAATGTCGTGCATCTGCAAAGCAAAACCGGCATAAGCCTTGGTGGTATCTGTCGCCCGATACAGAGCCGTGGTACTCATATTGGCAGCCGAAGAACGTAATTCCAGATCCGATAGCTGGATGCATTGATTGCGCATAACTACTTCTCCATGAATACTATCCATTTGCAATTTTCCAAACAATACTTTCTTTATATCGGTCTGGAAAGTAAAGTCGATACCAGGAGGAACCACAAACAAGCAATTACTTCCTTCCAAAACAGTAGTATCACTGACAACAGGAACTTCATCCATATCGTCCACTTCTGTAGAAATCGTATCCCGGAAACCGGCTTTCACCTTCTCCATATAGGCCGTTCCTCTTTCCATCGCCCGCATCAGCTGATTGCAATCTATTCTATCGGAAGTAACCAGCAACTGAGCTTTCAGCTCTTCTTTCTTAAAAAACGACTTAGCCAGATTAGTCACATTTCCGGTAAGCCGCAAATCCGAACGCCCCAGATGCAGCACGGCCGAATCCAGCTGAATTTCATTCCGGTCGAATCTCAATCGGGTACCCGGCATCCGCATACGCACCGGAAAATAAGGCGTATAAGCCCTTAGACCGGTAAAATCGACGTATCCTGTCGGAAGCCAGATCTTCGTATTACGTTTACTCCGGACAGCCTCGACTTGTACCTCTGCCTTGGCAAAATTCAAACGGTTGCCCATAGCCCGCAAGCGCAAACTATCCACCTGCAGTTCTGCATTGATCTGAGGAACTTTTTTATTACGCTTCGAGGGCAACAGCGAAGCTTTAGCATTCGCCTGTTTCAACCCCACCAGCAAAGTATCACGGACGATAAACACCATCCGTCCCAAATGTAGGTTAGCCCCCATGGAAGCCACTACAGAAGTATCTTTCAATGGCGAAGTTCTCAGCGCCAGATAAGTCGTATCCATCAACAAACGTACCTTATTGCGGACATGGATATCCAATCCGGAATAACCGACCACTCCGTTCAATAAATCCGTTCCCTGGACAGACTTCGTATTCTTGCGGTTAGCGGCAAAAACCAGTCCTGCCGACTTAACATTCATAACGATACTATCCTTGGGGATAAAAATATTCACATCCTTCATTTGACACCACCCGCCGATTCTCAATTTCCCATAATCAGCATTCCGGACATCTTCGACCAGGACATCCGTTTTTAAAGAAGTATTCAGCGTACCCCGGCAAGTAATTCCATCCGCCAAGGGAAAGATTTTTGTCAATTCTTCAAAATTCACCAAAGCCTTTACTTCAGCTTTCAGGGTAGGTGCTGTCAACAAGCGTTCGGCATCGCCCGCCATATCGATATCGATACCTCCACCTTTCATACAGAAATTCCGCAAATTCACATAAGACTCCTGTTCTTTCTGCAAATCGATCAAAGCAAAAAGATCTACGTTCAGGGTATCGATTTTCGAAGGCATACCGGGATAAGCGATAAAGCCATCTTTGATCCGAAATTCAGAAGTCAGCAAGGGAATATTCTGTTGACCGTAAATACCTTTAATCTCTCCCTGGCACAATACATCTCCCCGCACCTCCACATTTTCAGTCTTATGCAGAATAGTATCGGGCACCAAGTCCAATAGTGTCTTTAATGTCGGAATATGTATTCCATACTTTAAATTCACCAGTAAAGTATGATTTACGGTATCTCCTCTTAAAGTTCCTCCGGCTCCGAAACGGATACCGTTTACATCGACTACGGCTTTCTCCAAAGTGTATAATAAGGAATCCCGGTTGATTTTCATACCGGTTTCTATTCCGAAAGCCAAACGGTTGACCAGCAACTGTCCTTCTTGCCAAAACAATACGTTTTCAGTTGAAAAATCCAGTTTCAGCCGAGAACGGCGTTTACCCAGATAGCCATCTACTCCAAGGTTTATTCCGGTCAATCGGGTATACAAACGCGTATTCCGGTCATCGAAAACAAGCCTTCCATTCCGGATTCTAACATTCCGCAAACGTATTCCCGAATCGAAAGTAGTGGTATCCGCCATCGTTGTATCTACAGTAGTCGTATCTGCCGCTATCCGGAGTATATCCCAATTGGGAACACCGGCCGAATCTACATAAGCATATATCTCCGGCTGTTCCAATACGAAATCCTTCACCACAATACGGTTCTTAGTCAGGTAAGCGATCGGATTTATAGTCAACAGACAAGATTTTATATTCATCAAGGAATCCTGCATGGTCGGCTCGCTATTAGCCGTACTATCACGGAATGTCCCGGAAATAACAGAAGCATCGTCCAATTGAATTCCAAAATCCGGGAAAGTAGAGAAAAAAGTCAATTCAATATTTCCAAAATGTACCTCGGCATTCAGGTATTCTTTTGCAGTCTTCTCTACCAAAGGAGTTAATTTTGCCGGGGTAAAGATAAAATGAATAACAATAGTGACACCGACCAAAATCAGTACCACTAAAGCTAACAGGCTCCAGAGAGTCCATTTCAACACCCGTTTTCCCAGTGACTTTTTCATCTTCAATCCACTAATTCAATAATTTATTTATAGATCAAATACTTCTCTCTGATTTTCTGAAACTCTTCCAATGGAAAACGCCAGGCAGCTCTTATCTGCTGCTCGCTCTTACCTGCCTCAATATCTTTTCTGAGTCGATCTGTCCCGGCCAATTTCTCGAAAAAAGAAGTGAAAAAAGGAGTTTTTCCGGTATAATTCCGATAAGCCAATAGTAACCAATCCACACGTAACCGTTGTCCCTCTCTCACCTCATCGTATTTATTCCTCAGGTCCATGCCATAGCATTTCAATCCCAGGCATTTGGGATTTTTACTCATACCGGGAATACTTTCGGGTACAAAAGTATAAGGCATACCTTTCAATTCGGGATGCCCGAATACCTGAAAGGGAGTATAGGTCCCACGCCCTTCACTGACTACCGTTCCTTCAAAAAAACAAACCGAAGGATACAACATGACCGACACTTTATCGGGCAAATTGGGAGAAGGTTTCCGGGGTAAATCTACCGTCATACTCCTATTCCATCCCTGACAAGGAATCACCGTCAAATCACATTTCTTTTTATCTTTCAACCAACCTTCTCCATTAATCATCCGGGCATACTCACCGATAGTCATCCCATAAACGACAGGAACCGGATGCATTCCGACAAAAGACCGGTATTTCATTTCCAATACAGGCCCGTCTACATAAAAAGCATTCGGATTCGGACGGTCCATAACCACAAGCGGAACCTGATTCTCGGCACAAGCCTCCATCACATAGTGTAAAGTAGAGAGATAAGTATAAAAACGGACACCGACATCCTGCATATCGAAAACAACCACATCCAATCCCTGCAAATCCGCCGGACTCGGTTTTTTCTTCTTTCCGTATAAGGAAATGACCGGTAAACCGGTCTGCCGATCCCGGTAATCACCCACCGTTTCCCCAGCATCGGCATCTCCTCTGAACCCATGTTCCGGACAAAAGATACGTATCAATTGTACCTGATGATCACGCAGGAAATCGACACTATGCTTATATCCGTCCCCGGTTTCCAGCACAGCAGTCTGATTAGCCACAATCCCGACCTTTTTGCCTTCCAACAAACTCCGGTATCGGTCAAAATGCTGAATACCCGGAGAAACGGCTTCAGCCCCTCCGATTATTCCACACCACAAACACAGAAAAAAAATGCACTCTCTCATTATCCCTTTATTTCTTTTCTTCCTCGGGGAAATCGATTTTCATAGAATTTACAATACTTTCCACTTGTCTCAACATATTCCGTTTTTTACCATCGGGAGCGTATACATAGCCCATCATATAGATAATACGGCTATTCTTTTCATCCAATACGACATTCAAAACAAACGGCCCCCCCATAAAATCATTTTCGGCAGTCCACAAACCTCTGATAAGCAAAGCATAATGAATTCCGTCATATTTATAAAAAGCAGCAGTCATCGGAGTCTTCAGATCCAAAGCCATCCAGGTACTATCCCGGGGCCCAGGAATATATTTCTTCAACTCTTCATTCATCCGGTCCAGGATAATCTGGTAATCCATCTGACTTTCATGTTCATATTTTTCTTCAAAAAAAATGATCCCCTTGCTATCGACCCGGGTCTCGGAAGAAATCCATACAAAATTCGAAGTATCTTTATTTATATAATATCCTCCGGGACAATACAACAGGAGGTCGTACTTATTCTTAAACATATTGAATATCTTCGTATCCGGTATTTTCTTGTATACCTCGATCAAACGGTCACGTTCTGCCTTGAGATACACGTTCATCATTTTATTTTTATTGGCATTGAAGATTTTATAAAATGCCTCTACATCCGGTGCACTGATTTGAAAAATCTTCTGAGAACGAGCCCAGGGACTCTCGTGAAACACGATTGAAGCCGTATCGACTTTATCCTTAATCGAAACAGTCAGTATATTCCGATGAAAACGGACATTTTTTTCGAAATTAGAAGGCGGAAGATTGATCAAATCAAAGACCGGTTCGCCCTGAGGTAATCCCAATTGAGGCTGTCCGAAAAATTCCTTGATAGTATCCCCGACATGACCTTCCCACAAAGTTTTCGGCATAACGACGAGCAGTTCATTCGTAGAACCGCTGACAGGAGGTAAAGCTGACCGCCGGCCACCGCCACCTTCTTTACAAGAGAACAAAAAATAACTCAGGGTCAACACCAGCAGACTGACTAATATTCGTATCTTCATTTTATTATGATTTAAAATATACATTAAACTTATTCCGTAAAATCCCCGTATTTGCTAGCCGAACGATCTAAAATCGCCTTTACCGATCCGACCAGAATCTTCGCTTCGACCATCAAAGGAAGCCGATATTCGTCTTTACTCAACCAAATCTTCATATTTTCGCCTCCTTTGAATACCTCACCTTCAACCAACAAGGGAGAAAAAACGTAACATTCCTGTTTCCGGCCGGCAATCTTGCTTTTCACCACACCCAGATAACGGATATACAAATCATAAATTTTACTATCGATCAAAATCCGGATCGGAATCAAGTCGTTTTTTTGGTATTTATCAAAATCCAACTCCCGGGCCATCCAGGCAACCGAAAGCATATCATAGGTTTGACCGAGTAGTTTCACCGTATCTGTCCGTCTGAATTTTCCAATCCGATGGATATCTCCCAATACGACAGAATCGTCATAATGAAATGTATAATCGAAAGTCTTATGATAATTCCCTTCATGAGCTTTTCTCGAAAATTCATAGGGCATAAAAGTATTCTTGTCAAAATGCGATATCAGGGTGTCCCTGATCGTGAATATCCAATCCCAGGAAGGTAAAGAATAACCCACAGCTTTTAAACGTTCGGCATTCGGATATTTTTCGGAAGTCGTCAACGAAAAATCCACCCGCCCAGCCTTGACCCAAATAAATCCCCAGTTATAATATCCGGTATATACCAACTCTTCTATAGGCGGGTATTTCGATTGGGCACAAAGCGACAGGCTTCCCCCCAATAACAACATCAATATCCAAATTTTTTTCATATCCTTCTATTTATCACTCTCATCCTTATACGGCTTCAACAAATTAAATTCCTGCTCAATATCAAAATTTTGTTTGACACTGATTTCGACAGGTAAATAAACGATTTCTTCAGGCTGTTGGTTCTTCAAATACAAACCGGTATCCCAAATTCCATTGCCATTGGTATCCAAGATCGCCCTAAACTTGTATTTCCCCTCGGGAATCAACGGGAAAGTGACCTGTCCATCCTGGTTGATAATTTGCTCCTGTACCACTGCATAAGAACGTTTTCCATTCTCAGATTTCCCATTATCCGACTTATAGAGTTGTAGAATAACCTGTCCCTGCACGCCACTCACATTGAGCATAATCTTCCCGTAAAATTCTTCCTGACGCACTTTGAATTTTTTCTCCAGTTTGTTATTATGCCGTCCATAAATATCGTTGACAGAAGCAGAATCCAAAGTCAACAGATATTCCTGCCCGGCTTTCCAGGAAGCATCGATATAAATACGCCGGATCTTCAGACTATCTTCTTCCAGGGTAAATTTCAGCGGCTGATAAAGTGTATCCACTTTCTCCGATATATGCAGATTCTCCAAGCCCGCCTTGTCGACCGGCCGGTTAAATTCCAACCACAAACGGGCACCCAAATCAAAATCGTTACCGGCATTCGATTTTATTTCCACAAACTCAATCGCCGGAGTTTCAGGTTCGTCTTTCCTGCCCTTCTTATTGTCGGGTTTCTTTTTGTCTTTAAATGTATAGCGGCTGGTATCGGCAAAGGTCGTCAACCGACCGGTACTATCTGTCCGCAAGTAAGAAAGGATAACATTCAAGGTATCTTTTTTATACACGGTAGAATCTTTAATCCACAAAGCCAATGTATCGTTTCCGGCCGAATGTTCCAACACATACCAATCCTCCGGTAGCGGTTCCGTCGACAAGGTATCGAACAAACGGGCCTTAAACTCATTCTTTCCCGGAATACTAAAGATAAAATCGAGGCGTTCCCGTTCCTTCCGGTCATCATCGGTCATATACAACTGGGTCAGCTTTTCCTGAAACAAACGCAGATAAAGATTGTTAGGCCCAAATCCCAGATATTCCTGTGTGACGATACTATCCCTCATCGTTGTGTCCTGCCCGACGATTTTATCGACAACCCGGAACGTATCTACCCGGGTCATAGTCATCACCACGGGACGCACCAAGGTATCCAGGTAAGCAAACATTTCTGCTTCGGGCGTATATTTATAATCCCGGTTATCGTCCTGAATCGCCACGACACGATAAATCGTATCTTTCAAGTTCGTCAAACGGAAAAAACCGGAACTATCCGTACGGGCGACATAGTCAGGCACCTCCAGCAAAGGCATCGAATCCGCCAGATTAGAATACAATTCGACATATACATTTAAAACCGGTTCGCCGGATTCCGCATTCACAACCTGTCCGCTCAATTCCAACGAATCGATTTCATTCCCGGTAGAAAATACATAGCGATAAAATCCCAAAGGATTTCCCTCGTTATTATCGGATATAGCATCTGCAAAATCCAAGGTATAAGTGGTATTCGGTTTCAAGGAATCCACAAATTCGACTTGTACATATTTCCCCTTTAAACGAGGCTTCGGTTTTTTCTTTTGAGGCGGAGAAATAATGAACTTCTCGTTAATATCTTTTAGCTGGACAAACTCATCGAAATAAATGTTCACCCGCTTTTTATCGAAATTTTTAGTAAAAGAGGCCGGTTCTTCGAGGATCACTTGGGGTGGGGTCGTATCTTTAGGTCCACCTTCGGGATATCCCCGGCTGGCACAAGCATAAACCACTACTGCCATAACTAACATAGCCAGCCACTCCCAGCCGAAAGCTCTATCGTCGTTCTTCTTCATCCCTATTATCTATTTACTCAGTCAGATCTCGATTTACAAAGATAAACTATATCGGACAAAAGGGGAATAGTTAAAGGGAAAAAAGTGAAAAGAAAAAATCAGACCGTTTGAGCCAGACACCCTAAAGAGAAACGCACATTCCCTGCCTGAGCCAAAACCTGCAAACAAGCACCGATCGTAGCTCCTGTCGTTATCACGTCATCGACCAACAATACCTTTTTTCCTGTAATTTTAGCGGGATTGCGCAACTCAAAAATATGCTCGACATTTTTAAGCCTTTCGCTTGCATTCTTCCCGGTTTGCGATGCATTGTTCCGAACCCTGAAAAGCACATCGTCATAAATGTCTACTCCTATCGTTTCGGCCATACCACAAGCAATTTCCCGGGCTTGATTAAATCCCCTTTCTTTTTCCCTTTTGGGATGTAAAGGCACCGGAATGATACAATCTGCCTCACATTCATTTTTAATCTTCTCTCCCAGCAAACGGCCGAGATAGATACCCAGAGACCGATGAGAACGATATTTAATCCGGTAAATCAAATTTTTATAGGGGCTGAATTTATTATAATAAAACAAAGAGAATAATTTTTCAGGCCGGTAAGCGGCATCGAAATTCAACAACACATCTTCCTGAATAGCATAGGCCTGATCGGAAAACGGGAAATCAGCCAGACAGGCGGTACACAAATACACTTCACCTTTCATCAGGCTTTCCCCGCAAACGGTACATATCCGGGGGTAAAACAATTCACAAACAGCCCTTCCCGAAGACAACAATCTGTCTTTTAGCCATCTTCCGATTCGCAATCCAAGCTGTCGTGTCATAAATTCAGGTTTTAGCCATCCGACCCCATCATATTCAACTTTTCAGACGATATCCTCTGAACCAATCTATTTCCATACGTGCGGGTAACTGTTTTTCCAGAGGTTCTTTATTGGTTCCCAAAGAGAAAACGACATACATCGGAACGTCCGGGATATGTTCGGTTTCCTCTTTCACCACCAGATCGTTTACCATCCACACCATTTTATTTTCCGTCCACTCCAAAGTGAAAATATAATAGGCATTATCGAGCTCCAGCTCTTTGATTAATTGGATATCTTTATTGACCGCTGTACGATAAGAATACACTCTTCCCATATGTACTCCATCGGCCTCACACTTCATGATTTCCACATGAGGCACCTCTGTATCCCCCAGCATCCAAAAACAAGAAGTCAGGGCACAACGATTCAGCTTAATCTTAGCCTCAAAACGACCGTAGCGCTGCCTCAAAGCAGTGGCAGAACTAATCATAGCAGAGGAATAATCGTATTTTTTCTCCCGTATTCCTACCTGCCGGTCCCAATATTTTCCGATGATCGATTCTTTTCTAAAATTCAGACAAACCGCACTCTCACCGAAGGTGATATTATCCGGTGAGTACAACTGCATATCCTCTCCCACCCCATAGGTATCGTTCAAAAACCGCTCTCCGGCATAATAACGGGTAATCCATTTGGTTTCATCCAGGCGTCCCTGATTGAAATCGTCTTCAAAC
>ERZ773237.382-NODE-382-length-51495-cov-19.682659_pt1 | contig 51495 bp, 78 predicted proteins | sample MGYA00580990_ERZ773237 | MGnify/ENA primary metagenome ERZ773237 (study PRJEB29015, sample SAMEA2737749) | human gut metagenome | biome: human gut; feature: human-associated habitat; material: faeces | place: China | collected 2012 ...
CAGACTTCGTCTGCAAAGATGTCGTGGGCAAGGGTGTTCCCCCTTGACCTCCTTTGATACCTCAATCATAAAAACAGACTGTCCTATCAGCAGACAGCCTGCATTTATTCTCTCGGTATATCGCCCATCGGTAAAGACCAGTACCACAGAAAACCTTTCTTTCGGGAGATAACTCCTGCGTTCTTCTTTGCCTTTTTGATGGTCGATTTTCTGAACCCTGCGGCTTCAAGTTTTTCTTCACAATCCGAAGAAAGCATTTCTCCGTCTTTCAGCATTTCCATCAGAAATGCTTTCGCCTTGACTTCCTTATCATTTGGTCTGCCGATTTTCGGTACAAGGGACTGGAACGCTTCTGCCGCTGTCATTTCCATTTCGGAAATGAAGTCCACACCTTTCTCCGACACCTCAAACAGAATGGCAGAGCCTGTTGGGGCAAGGTTGGATTTTACCTGCACCAAATATCTTTCCGTAGGTACTTCCTTGTTCGGTGTGCGTGTGATTGCAAGAATACTTCTTGCAGCACCCGCAATGTCAATCGAACCGTTGGTACGGTACAGAGGATTGGTATCCCTCATCTTGTTCATATGAGCGATAATCACAATCGCACAGCCTGTATCTTTCGCAACCGCTATCAGATGATTAAACTCGGCTCTTGTTTCGTTGGCATTGTTCATCGAACAACTTTCTCCGATATAGGAACTCATCGGGTCAAGAATTAAAAGTTTTGCGTGGTACATCTCAATCGCTTCACGAATACGGTTATCCCCAAAGGACAAAGATTTTTCATCTTCCTTGATGAAGATGAGGTTTTCTCCGTTCCCACCAGCCGAATTGAAGCGAGGGACTACCGTATCATCGGCGTCATCTTCCGTTGTCTGATAGATGATAGTCATAGGCTCGTTTTCTTCCGTTTCGGTAAAGGGCAGAGGTTCGCCCTTTGAGAGCAGGGCGGCAATGGAAAGCATTAGCTTGCTTTTTCCATCGCCGGGATCGCCCTGCAACAGCGTAACCTTGCCAACCGGAATATATGGATACCATAGCCATTTCACTTCTTTCGGCTCGATTTCACTCGCCTTGACAACTTCAAGAGGCACGCTGACAGTCATTTCATTTTCAATCATTTTTCTTTGTTCTCCTTTTCGATAAATATTTCGGGCAAAGCACCACAATACAGCGGAAACTCTGCTTACAGTCATTCCTGCATTTTCTGTAAAGCTCGTTGTAGGTAATGCGGTTTCTGTCATTCAGAAACAATGCCCATTCTTTTTTCCGTTTTTTGCTCATTCTTGGCATATCAATCCACCTTTCTGTCTGAAAATAAAAACCACAGGAAAGATACATTAAGCTTTGTTTGTGTCATTTTTCGGGGCGAAAAACGGGGTAAATATCCCTTTCTAAGCCTTTCAAAAAATCACATAAGATATTTGCACTAACCTGTGGTTATGTATTGAATTGTGGGTTTTGGGTAACAAAAAACACCGTATTGCTACGATGTTTTTTGTTGTTCATATTCTATTTTTGATACTGATAAACTGGAATTTGTCAAAGAGGATTATTCCAATATTCCACAGTATTTCTATTTACATCATAAAAAGTAATATTACCCGCATTTATAGGCAAGACAATCGCAAAAGGTTTATTGCGGTCAATATCAACCACTTGAATTGTGTTGCCATCATCTATTTCAAGTTGTTGCACCTGCTGTTGATTCATAGAAATAAATGCTCACACGCTTCCCTATGATGTACACATCTAAGGGAGGTGTACGCTTTGAAAAAGAAGCGCATGACAACAAAGGAAAAACTCAAACTCATGGAGGAAATCGACGAACGGAACGAGCAGCGCCGCAGGGAATTTGTGGAGCAAAAGAAAACACGAGAAAAGAAGCTGCTTGACACGTACATCGACGGAATCATTTCCAAGGAGGAATTCCTCAAAAGAATCAAGGAATAAAATGAAGGGCTGGGGAGCAATTTCCAGCCCTTTATCTGTCTATCATTACGATGTCCATGTATTCTTCATCAGCTTTTTTCTTGCACCATAAACTCCGAAAATTCTCAAAAAAAAATCGGACTGCCTCTCGACAAAAAGCCGTTTGCGTACTATAATCCAGCCAGCTTGCAGGCGAAAATGATAGTTCTATAAAAAGAGAGGAAAGAGCCACCATGACGGCAGAAATCATTTTGAAAATCAATCAGGAAATCGAGTACTACTTCTGGCTGCGGAAGGAAGCCTGTCGTGACGAGGTTGGAATTGCACAACAGCTCGGACACGTTCAAGGAATGCTCGCGGTGCTCGAAATCCTGACCGGAAAGAAGTACAGGCTGACCAAGGGCGGAGTTGTTCCGACAGTTGAAAAAAAACTTTGAAAAAAAGTCTGATAATTCTGAAAAAATGCTTGACAATATACCGGGTATATGATATAATATATGTGTCGGGAGGAACAAGAATCCCGACAGAAAGGAGGGAAAGCCAATGGACAGGGACGCAAAAAAAGCCCTGCAAGAGCTGCTGAAGCTGTTGAGTGAGAATCCAGACCTCGCAGAACGGATTACAATCACCATCAAGCCCAGTAAGCTGACGCAGAGCAAGACCGCCGAGCAGTAACTCGTCAAGTCTGGGGGCGGCGGGTGCAACCGCCGCTTCCCAGATGATTATAAACAATAATGACCGAAATGTCAAGGAGGATATAATCATGAACAATACCAGACGTAAGTCCATCAAGCATATTTGCGAAAGGCTTGATGAACTGATGCATGAAATTGAATCTCTGCAAGACGAAGAGCAGGACGCTTTGGACAGCCTCCCGGAAGGTGTTCAGGAAAGTGAACGTGGGCAGGCAATGCAGGAAGCTGCTGACAACTTGGAATTTGCAATAAGCAGCATACAGGATGCGCTTGATTATCTGGATGACGCGATGGATTGAGCATATAGACCATCTAACATTTAGACTGTGACGACAGGGCTGGCGGTATAACCCACAGAAAGGAAACTGATCATGGAAAATATGAAGTATAGACCCCTTGCGAATCCAGCTGCATATCGGCTTGAAGTCATTATCCGGACTTGTGCGGAATCTATGGAAGGGTTGCATGCAGTGGACGGGTTGATTTGGACGCTGTTGGACGGAAAACGTATTAGCCACGATGATAAGGAATATCTTGAAAACCTTGTCCGTGAATATATGAACAAACACTTTGCAAGTAAGAGTGCCGACAACTAACAACGCTGCCCTATCGGCTACACGGGGATGGAGGAAAAGAAACATCATGACCGAGAAAGAAAAGAATGCCCCACAGCTTAAATACATGAAGAAGACCATCCGCCGATTCACGGTGGACTTGAACCGCAACACCGAGCCTGAGCTTCTGGAGTACTTGGAGAAGCAGCCGAACGTGGCAAAGTTCATCAAGCAGTTGATCCGCGCGGACATGGATGCACATAATGACAAGTGAGATTGTGATTGGAAAGCAAAAAGGGAGAGGCGCGAAGCCCCTCCCTCTTTTGTTACTCTTATTTCAGCAGTGCAGTCCATGTGTTCTTACCAACGATGCCGTCCACCGTAAGCCGCTTTGCACGCTGGAATGCTTTCACAGCTGCCGCCGTTGAGATGCCGAACTTACCGTCAGTCTCGCCGTTGTAATAGTCCATCGCGCTCAAGAGGCGTTGCAGTGTCTTAACCTGTGCGCCTGTACTACCGTTTCTCAACGTCGTCAGCGTTACCGTGACCGCCTTGCCCTCTGTTTTGCCCGCTGATGCCGCTCCGGGTTCTTTTGAGGGTTCTTGCTCATCTTTTGTTGCGGACGCTCCTGTGCCCGTTTCTGTGCCGATATTGCCATACGCAGGACGACCATACCCAGCAAGGCGGTTATATGTGTGGCTGTACTTCTTTTTCGCCACTGCACCGCCGTTGGCGACAACGCCGCTTGCGCTGGATGTGTTGCCCTCAATCGTATAAACATAGGTGCTATCCACCTTGTAAACAATGCCGGTGTGCGAAATGCTGCTCTTATCCTTGCTGTAGAAGAAAATCACGTCACCAGCCTGTGGATTGCTTGTGTATAACTGTCCTTTTGCCTTGAAATATCCGCGTGCGAATTTACAGCCTGCGCCGCAGTTGTTCGTAGCGTTGCTCGGTTGACACAGCAGTGCAAGCGCAGCCGCCTTGCCATACGCCTTGAAGAAGCACCATGCCACAAAAACGGAACACCAAGCAGTCCCTTGTTTGCGCCCATTGAAAAAGCGTACATCTGCAAGGTCGCGTGCATACTTGGTATAGTTTTTGTTCCCAGCGTTCGCCGTTTTCTCGTCAAGCTGCTCAGTTGTTGCCTTTTCCAAGTAGCCATCCTCTGCCAGCGCGATGTCGATTACCTTTTGTCGGTCAGATGCCATGTTGATTCCTCCCTTTTGATACGAAAAAAAGAAGGCGGATTGCTCCGCCTCCTCCTTGGTTACAAGATTTCGTTCGACTTCTTGGGCTCGGTGTAGGTCAGCGCCTGCGTACTGTCAGCCATACCCTCCGTGGTTGGGTCAGCCACGATGCCGAGGATAGATAGCACGGCGAAGAGTGCGTTGACAACCGCCAGCAACTTGTTCCCCAGTTCGCCAAGGTCAATGGCGAAGCCAAACACGGCAGCCACCACCTGCACAAGCAGCAATACCGCAGGGATAAGAGCAATCCAGAAGTTCTTGTTTTTGATTCGGACAGTCCAGTTAATGTTCATTTTCATTCTCCTCTCTCATGTCGTTCGGTGGGAAGTTCCAGAAATTTCGTGTGGAGGTCATCCATCACGCCATTTGGTCCTTTGATAGCGTGATACTGAACCCACAGATTCTCAAAGTTCTGCTTGGCATAGATAGGTGCAAAGCCTCGCTCATGCCATGTTTCATATTCGGAAATCATGTTTGCTCGGAGCAGGGCTTTCACGCCCATCCTCACACCCTTGATCTGGTTCAAAAGGTACTTAAGACCTGCAAGCAGCAGGGCAGGCACACTCAGCAAGCACAACCATTGGTACAAGTTCATGGGTATCATCCTCCTTTGTTATCCGCCATATGGGACAAGAGCGCCATCCACAGCGCGTTGAAACTGGTATGGTACAAGGATGCCGCCTTCGGCATGGTAAAGCTGGTACGGGACAAGCTCCCCGTTTTCCGCGTGGAGGATGCAATTGTCTACTGTCTCGATGAGCAGATACACATCAGAGAACGTAACCTCGCTCCTGTGATTGGTTTTCTCAACCGAACCGTGATTTGTATGGAGAACCGGCATAATCTGAAAAACGAATGGCACGGTTATACTGGTAGCACCTTCTTCAATTTCCACAGGCACAGCGGCTGTTGTTTTATAAGAGCATCGCATCCCGTTGATTGTACAGACAGCGGCGGCAAAAGCCGAATTACTCAGCGTTGCGTACACTGTCGCACGCCGAACCTTGGAAGCAGACGGCAGTTCAAAGGCGAAGGTAACACTCTTTACATCCTTTGTAGCGCTGGTTGTATAGCGGTTGATGAGTGCTCCTGTTCCTTCCTCGAACTCCTGTATACAACTGTATGTCGAAGCGAGGCTTAAATCATCAACGCTCACTTTGATTTTCGCCACAGCTTACACCTCCGACTTGATGAGATACCACTTGCCATCTGCAACAGTCGCCGGTGTCGTTTCGCTGATGATAATGTCTCCCAGATTCTCCAGTGTGACACCAAGTGCTTCTCGTGCTGCCGCAGCTGTTTCCGCTCCTGTGCCGCCGCTTGCAATTGGCACGATTCCATACAAGTCCTGCGCAGAAGCGCGCTGCTTGTCCACTGTCTTCCAAGTGCCGATGTTGGCATAAGCGGAATCGTATTGTAAAGTGACGGGTCTCCCAGCAGCAAAGAAGGACGCGCTTCCGGGGCTTGTCATAGCAGCCGTGTTGAAGCTGAGCGGAATGCGGACAGTCTTTGCGCCAAGGCTGTTGACGTTCAGCGTGATTTCAGTAGATGTGCTTGCGATGTTTGGAACAATCACAATCGTCAGACCGTTTTTTAGCTCCGTCACGCCTTTTACGGTTGCAGTATATGTCACGCCATCGGTGGAGGCTGCCGCAACAATCGGTGCCCCGCTGCCACCTGCGTCTGCCACTTTCGCGGCAAGTGTTTCCGAGCTGACATTGGAAAGCGTGGTATCTGCTGCTCCGATTTTCGTTGCTGTGATATTCACGTCCTTGCTTGCGGAACCGTTGAATGTCCACATGCTCGTTCCTTCGGATGCGCCGCCATTGAATCGAACGACCATGCTTTTATCAACTTTTCCGGCTGATGTGGCTCTGTTGGCTGATGCAACCTGCTTCTCACTGTCTGCCGTGTTGTTGACTTTCCCAAGTCCAATTTGTGCCGCCGTAACACCATGCGGATTGCTTTTACTGTCGGCGTGTCCAGACAGCTTGTTTTGCAGTTCGGACAGGCAAGAGCTTACGCGCGTCCAGAACCAGTTGAAGAACGACGCAGGCGGCTTGTATCCTGCTTCAAACCCTTGTTCTTTCAGCGAAGCAGGCGGTTCAACACCCGGTGCGCTCCAATCAGGAGCTTTGTTGTTAAAGTCCATCGTCTTTTCCTCCTTCTTTAGCTTTTGCCCAGAATCATTCGACCAATAGAAGCCTTCCCCAGAACCGCAGTGTAAAGGCTGGAGGTTTGCCCAGACGAGTTGGGGTTGCTACCGCCAACAAGCCCAAGGTATCCACCGATTGACTGTGCGTCGTCCGCGAAGCCCTTCTGCGCGTCATACTCCAACGTCGTTCCACCGGAAAACTCGAAAGTACCGGAGAAACTGATAGATTCGAGCTGCACACCAACAGGGACAAGGTTCTGAACAATCAGAATTGCTGTGGTGATGTCGATGTTGCTCTCGTTAAGTTTCGCGATTGGCAGTCCTTCGACCCTCAGTCTGCATGGCTCCTCTGGCTCTACAAGCGAAATATCCGATGGATTGCAGTTAAACGTTACGCAGAGCGCACTCATCAAACTGTTATAGTCCCCGTTACAGAAGTTCCGAGTAATCTGGTTTTTAATCAGGATTCGATACTGCTCATCCGTGGCTTTTCCTCTCGCCTGCGAGACCATATCGCCGTACAGATCAAGCGTTTTGCCGTATGCCTTGTCAATGTCCAGACTGTCATAGATGGCGTTTACTGCATCGCTTAACGCACGGACTGCGTCACATTCAATGCCAAGCAGTTTCGCGTTGTTAGAGTCGGAATTCTTGCGATATGCGTCTGGAAGATTCTGCTCCGGCTTATCGCGGATAAATTGCGTAACCATTACGCAACCACCTCCACATGCACATTCGCACACACTGCAACGCCATATGCCGGAACAGAAACATTTTCGGTGCTGTAGGTGTTTCCACCATCAGTGGACAATTGCAGTATTGTAACTTCCGCAACGCCTACAACTCCGTAAATATGTCCGTAGATGGAGGACAACACAAGCGAATTGCCAATACCAAGTCCGTTGATGTAATTGGCAATGTTCTGCTGAACCAGCACAATTCCATCGTCTGGGAAAGATGTTGTTGTCTTGATTTTTGCCTTTACCGTAATGCCAACACGCGGCGCGGGGGAATAGTTGACCACCCGCTCTGATCCGGTTACATCTGTGATAGTGACTGCCTTATCGCCAACCGTCTTAATGCCGACAGGACGCTTGTCGAAAATTGCTGATGCAATCTCCTGCTCGTACCCATCACCGCCAAGAACGTAGCATTCAAAGCTATGCGGCGGGCGACCTTCTGAATCTTCCGTGTCTTCGTTGTTCGCAATGACCTCAGCATATTTCACAGTCGGGACGCGAAGCACGGACGACCTGATGGCATTTTCATTGCAACTGCCTGTGCCTTCAACGGCAGCAGAGAAACGCAGACGGAGGTCAGCGTCGCTTTCCTCATCCGCACCAGCAATCAAAAGGCTCACGCCCTCCACGCTATCAATGCTTGCATCCGGATTTACGATTCTGTGTATGGCTGTCGCACTGGCGATGTTCCCAATTGTTCCAGCTTCCGTGCAGCTCACCTGTACAAGGCAAGTGCCGTCGTTCCCAATTGTATTTTCAGCCGTTGTCCAGTAGGTGAGTTCGGTGTCGGTTGAGACAAGAAAGCCAGCTGGAATAACATATCCTGCTGTTCCCTTCACTCTGACACTGTATACGGCAGACAGCGCGGGGTTGCGCGAGATACCTGCAAAGATGAGCAGACGGTCGAGACTCTGACCGGATGCCGTGTTCGGAAATCGTGCATAGTAGACTTTCTCGATTTCTTCCTCTGCAATAGCCTGATCGTATGCGTTGATTCGAAGATACTTGCCCAGTACAGACTGATCGCTCGTGTCAATGTCCTCGCCAAGAAGTTCTTTCGCTCGCTGGATTTTTGCCTCCAGAATTTCCGCATAATTTCGTCTCTGGTAGCCTTTTTCTGTTAATCCCATGCAATTTCACCTCCCACTTCTTCGCCGTCTGCATTGCGTGCCTTGAACACGATTTTCGCTATGCGGGCAGAATAATCCGCAGTATAGGCAAATTCCGTGAGATTGAACGTGCTGTCCACTTGATGAAGACCACGTTCAATCTCATAGCGCGCAAGTTCATCACCGACGTTCTTGCCAAGCAGATTATCGAAATCAACCCCTTGTTCCCAATCGAAGAACCATTCTTTCAGGTTGGTGCGCAGCACCGCACAGACCTTTTGCTGCAACAGATTGTCGCCAACGGCAAGGCTAATTGCACCGTTTTCAATCAGCACATCCCCATTTTCGTCCATTGCAAAGCCCTTCATGCAATCCGCCCCCTCCATCAAAGAATGCCGACAATAATGCTGTCTGAAATGCTATGGCGACCAGCTGGGGGAAGCGAATTTCCACCGCGCCGTGCGTCGGTGATGTCCCTGTCCGCGCAGATGCAGGCTACAAGGTCGCCTTTCTCAATCTGTACAGGCACAGCAATCTTCTGACTGTTTCTTGCCCCATCCGCGCTAACAAGGTATGTGATAGTTTGTTCCTTGATTTTGTATCGGCACGCAACCGGCACATCGGAAACGACGGCTTGTGTCTTTGCGACCCCATCGTTTTCCTTCATAAGACCAAGCGGTTGCACCTTGGCTGTCACTCCATCCGTCCAGATTACTTTACCGATATATCCGCAGTGCAAGTCCATCAGCTTCTTCTCAATCGCTGAATTGACAAAGTTCATGCTGCCCACGCTATCACCCCCTATCAGTACATTTTTGCAACGGTAACAGCTTCATCTGGCGAAAAGCGATGTTCACCGCTACACACCCGAAATGTTCCGGTTGCGTTCTTGCTTGTCAGCTTGACAATCGCACCTGCATAAAGTCGATGCTGAAGCAGCATTTCAACCTCATGTCCGTCAATTGTATCCGTATAGTCCTCGGCGGTGATTTCTTCCTCGTAGTCGCTTGGCGATCCAATCATGCCGGTCTCGACAGATACATCAAAATTCAGGTTATCCCCCTCCTTGATGTACCGAGCATAGATTTTCCCCTTGCTGACATAAACGGATATGCCGCAGACTTCTGCGTATTTTTTGATGTTTTCCATCAAGTCGCCGTCAACCGTCTGCGAATCTTTATAGGTGTAATCCCTTCGAGGACTAAATACCGCGACCGGAATTCCAGTTTTCTCAATCAGTGTTTTCAGAATATAGCTTGCTTGGGAGTTCGCTGCAAAGGACATGCTTTCGATGCTGTGGTCTTTGATGTCGTCCATCGCGTAGATGGTCGTCGCTTTGTCCACAGCATCATGCTTTGTTTTTACTTTTGAGATGTACCCTTTGAAGAGAATCCCTGTGTCGCCTTTGTAGCCTGCTTCGATAGAGATTTCCGCGCCTTTTTTGAGTTGCTTAATCGTATTGTCGGACAGGTTATAGACGATGATTTCTGCTTCATTCGGTTCAAGGTCATCATCGAATGGAACTGTAAACTCCAAGTCAAGCGTTTCCGAGTTGATTGTGACTTGACCGGTTCGGATGATAGCAATGCTCCCAAACACACCGTCTGGTCGAATGTCATAGGGTTCCTTCCATGTCTCAAACGCCTTAACCAGAGCTGAAGTTAGCTTGCTGTCATGACTTTGCATAACAGCCTTGGAGTATGCGTCATTCACCAGATGCTTCCCCCTCTCCGTTGTCAACAATCATCAGAACCGTCTGCCCCAAATTATCGAAGGTCACAGCATTGCTTCCACCGCTTGGGTTTTTCGGGATAATCTCCACTGCGGGAAAAATACCAGCCCTATATACATCGCTCCATAACGGCTTGCCGTACACAATTGGCTCTCCTGCACAAATTAGCTCATTGTCCCGGTAAAGGTCAATCGTGAAAAGTTCTGCCGTCGCGTTGTAGTTGAAGTGCAATGTAAATATCTCGCCAGCAAGCTGGATGTTGCACGTGTACGGCAGCAAGTCCTTGTTGATTTCCAATACATCCGGCGAAGTCATTTACATTCCCCCTTTACTGCTTGTATCCCATCAGAAGATAAGCACCGACTTTCAACGTTGTCGCATTTCCCGGCTTTGAAAAAGCGTTCGGGCTGTTGCTGATAACCCAGCCAACAGACTTGCCCAAATAACTGTACTGCACTACAAGTTTGTAGACTGTGTCGCCGCTTTTGACTTTGTGATAGACTGGGTACATTTTTCCAGTAGCATTGCCAGTCGTAGCACTTGTTTTGTTGCTTTTTATCTGCTGTGTTCCAGCGTTGGTTGTGCCGCTTGTACCTGTGGAAACGCATCCATCAATGTTGCTTCTGTCCACCCAGCCATACACCATGCCGCCATCGGTTGAAATCAGATGGTACTTGTGAACCGACCAAGATGCTGTGCCGATTTTCGTCACCTTGCAAGTAGATCGTCCGCGTGTAGCAGCTGCTTTCTTTGCATCTGAGGCAACATACACGCTTCCGCCTTTGAAAAGCACAATTGACCCAACCTTGATTTCGACATTTTTCTTGGCTGCTTCTTCTTTTTCCTTGTCGCTTGCCTTTTTCGGCGTATATGCACTTTTGGCAATGCGCACCTGCGTCAGCGTCATGGAAAAGTCTGCGCCGCCGTGATTGGTGTTCGGATGGGATGTTTGAAAAGACTTGATTTGCATGGAGGAAGCCGTGTTTCGCCCCTTGTATAAGACGAGAGAACCGGCTTCCTGCCATGCTTTTATTTGGGAAAGGACTTGCGCCGCCTTCATGTTGCCGTAGTCAACAATTTTGCCGGAAAGCGAAATCGAGAGTGCTTTGGCTTTCACCGTGTCCGTTGTCGGAACACCTTGCTCAACGGGGTGGGAGGTCGCATCGACCTCCCGCTCCGCGCTTTCCTCAGTGACATGAATATACAAGCCATTCAGAATTGCCACGCTTACACCTCCCGCATAACAGTATTTTTTCGGTCAAGGCTTGCGAAGAATTCCTGCATGGACTCGTTCACCCACTGCTTGACCCTCCGCGCCGTCGCTCTGTCATCCTGTGTTCCGCTGATAGTCAGGTTGAAAGCCGGAGCAATGGTCGTGTACTCGCTGCTTGTCGTGCTGTTGTTTGTAACAGTGCTTCCTTCGGATTCTGGGCTGTAACGGCTGCTGTACGGGATAGACGCAGACCCCAAATCCGCAGCAGTTGCCTTTAGGTCGGGAATCTTGCTTTTCATACCGAGGTTGTAGCCTTCACCGACAAATACGCCAGACTTGTACGTTTCCTTGGAAGGCGAACTGATGTCCATCTTAACATCGAATGCATCCTGAATCGCCTGAGCGATAGACTGAGCCGTTGCAACCAGTGTGCTGCGCTTGGATTCCATGCCATTGTTCACGCCATCCATGATTGCCTCGCCTGAGCTGTACATGGCGGTTGCCGTGAGCTCAAGCAGTGTTACGATTTCGCCCAGTTTATCAGAAAATTTCCCTTTCAACTCCGTCAGCCTTGTTTCGGCAGTCGTGACAAGATTGCTCAAATTCGTTCCGACCGTGCTGTCAAGCGTTGAGAGTGCAGTTGGCAATTCACCAACTGTACTCAGTTCCGAAAAGAAACCTTTCAGCTTATACAGTTTTAGATTATTAATCTTCGTGAAGAACGTTTCCGCATTCGTGGCAAAGCTCGACAGCCCTGCGCCCATTGATTCAAGTTGGCTTGAACCGAGACCAAGGAAGCCTTTGCTTGCAGCATCGGAATCAATCTTGATGTTGCTCAATGTGTCGAACAGCGACTTGATTGGCGTGAAGTCAGTGATGCCACCAAGATTAGTGAAGAAGGACGCAATGCTTGTCGCAACGCCTGGGAGTTGCCCCGCAACATTAGTGAGCCCGGTTGTACTGTCGCCTGTGAACCAGCCGAAGATGCCGCCTTGTTCGGGCATTTGCTTGATTCCTGCCAGCGCGTCAAACAGCGCTGAAAGACTGGTATATGCCTCCGCTGGAATACCTGTGATTGCGGTAAGTGCTGCCATCATACTGGCACCGCCAAGGATCGCAACACCGTCTGCAATGCTCTGATAGTCCACTTCACCGGTGAACCACTGCATGATGCCGCCAGAATTCGGAAGAGCTCCGATTCCAGACAGGCAGTTGAACAGGTTCGTAGCCGCCGTGAATGCCTCTGCTGGAATCGCCTGCACTGCCGCAAAGAATGCGGTTGTTCCAGCCAGCGCATTCAGACCGGTTGCAATTCCTGTATAGTCCACCTCGCCCGTGAACCATTGCACAACGCCGCCGCTATTAGGAAGCAGACCGATGCCATTCAGACAATTAAATAGATTGGTTGCAGCGGTAAAGGCTTCTTCGGGGATGCTTTGGAATGTAGCAAATGCTCCAGCAGTTCCTGCCAGTTGGTTCAGACCGGTTGCCATCTTCGCATAGTCAACTTCACCCTCGAACCAGCCAACAATGCCGCCTTCCTTCGGCATAGCACTGATACCAGCCAAGCAGTTAAAGAGTGCTGTTGCCTTTTCAAAGCAGCCGTCCGGGAGGGTCATGATAGTGGTGAAGAATCCACTCAACCCCGTCGCCATGCTGCTTAGCTTTGTGCCAAGACCCGCATAGTCAATTCCACCTGTTATAAGACCAACGATTTTTTCCCCTGCAATTACGGCAATAAATGTTGCGAATGACGTTGCAAAATCGGACAGGCTTGCTGTATCCACGCCGCTGAACGTTTCAAACATGGGCTGAATCGAAGTTGCAAAGGAAGACAAGTTTTCGCCAATGGCTGGAAGCGAAGCAGTGATTCCTTCACCAATGCCGCCAATCAGCGAGCCAGCCATTTCACCAACGATTCGGCAGATGTCAGCCATCACTTGACCACCGCTGCTCATCAGTTCGGTGAAACCTTCTACTTTCGACAGCGCACCGAATGCCGTGGCAATGCCTGCAAAGCCTCCCAGTGCAAGTGCAATATTGGCAAGCCCTGTCAGTACCGCCGTAATAGGGATTGCGCCAATCAGACCTGCGAGACCAGCAAGACCAGCACCAACAAGGGCTGTCATGCCAATAATGAGAAGAATCTTCGCCGTTGTTCCAATATCGGAAAGCTGCGCCATGTACGGGGCAAGCCACATGAGGACAGTCGCCAATGCACCAAACCCAACGAGGGCAATTGCGATATTTGCAACGCCTTTCAGTACCGTTGCAACAGGGATACTGCCAACTTTACCAGCCAGCTCTGCCATTGCAGTTCCGATCAGACCAACGGCACCGATGACGAGCAGAACTTTCGCGATGGATTGCAAGTCTGATAACTGTGCCATGTAAGGCGCGGCAGCCATCAGCGCAGCGGCAAGAAGGCTCAAACCGCCAAGGATGATGGCAAGATTCAGGATGCCTTTCAGCGCAGTCTTCGGGTTCATCTTCGCCAGACCAGAAAAGAATCCGCCGCCAGAACCGCCAGCACCGCCACCTCCGCCGAACAGACTGCTGATTCCTTTGATTTTGTTAAACAGCTTAATTGCAAGCACGAGACCAAGGGCGGCTGGAATGATTTTTTTGATAAGGGCTGTATTCTCTGTGATGAGGTCTTTGAGCTTGGTAAAGAATTTTTCAACCTTGTCAATGCCGGGAATGTCACCGAACGCCTCGGAAATGCCTTCCCAGACCTGCTGCAAGATGTAAGGCAATTCTCCGACGAGTGTGCTGATGATGCCGGGAAGCGCAACAATAAGCCCCTTCACAAGAGCCGTAGCCGCCTTAATCAGCGGAGGAAGAAGCGTTTCGACGATTGTCGGCAGTTCTTTCTCAATGATTGGAGCAAAAGCCTCAATCAACTTGCCAACGCCTTCAAGGGCTTTCAGCAACGCAGGCATGATATTCTTGCCGAATGTTTTTGCGGATTCAATCAGGTTTTCAAGGCAACGGTCAAAATCGTCACCGCCCAGAATCAAGCTGGTCAAGGTGTTGCTCCATGCAGCTTTCAAGGAAGACCATGAACCGCTGATGGTTTCGCTGGCTTCCTTCGCAGTAGTGCCTGCGATGTCCATCTCTTCCTGAATCACATGGATTGCACTGACAATATCCGCGTAGGAAGAAATGTCGTATTTCACGCCAGAAATAGCTTCTGCATCTTTCAGCAACCGCTTCATTTCTTCCTGCGTGCCACCATAGCCCAATTTGCACTGTGTTATCTGCACTTTCATCCATTGATTGCGTTATCGGTGCAGTTCAGACTATCGCTTCACCCTCGCGGGTGTCTTCTCACTTAGTCGTTCACGCTGGCATTACCCTTGCGCCCTGTTGTCCCCGCCGGGAGTTCCAAGTCAATCAGAGAAGATTCGCGCATCGCCCTTCATTTATGCGGCGAGCGCCCCCATTGCGTTAAGGTTATCGAGCATAGTGTAGTTTTGCTTTGCAAACCCCTGATAAGCGTCCTGAATGCTGGATATATCTGTGCCCATCTTGTTGGCGTTGTCTGACATATCAATGATTGCCGTATTCGCCAATTCAGACGCCGCTCCCGTATTCCCGCCAAGCGATTGAATCAGGGAAGCAGAGAAAGACGTGACTGTTTCCATGTAGTCATTTGCAGACATGCCAGCTGTTTTGAAAGCATCATCAGCGTACATCTGCACCGTGCCGGAGCTATCCTTGAACAGCGTATCAACGCCGCCGACAAGCTGCTCATAGTCTGCATAATTCGTAATGGATTTTGCGACCAGAGCACCAGCGCCTGCCGCGCCTGCAGCTATGCCTTTTGCAAGAAGTTTACCAGCCTCAACGCCAACCTTGCCCAGTGTCTTTCCGATGGATTTCAGACCGGAAACAGTTTTGTTGAATTTTTGCTCGGCTATCTTTTTGAGCTGCTTATGGGCATCTTCACCTTCGCGGTCGGTATCTCTCAAACTGTCGACAGTATCATCAATTCCGTCTGGGTTAATCCTATTTACGCTGTCTCTGATTTCGTTGATGCCTCTCGCTGCCTGCCTGCTCTCGTCTGCCATTTCATCGAAAGCATCACCGCCAATTCCACCGGTCAAAATGGTCTTGATTTCATCCAGTGCGCCTGTTAATCTGGTGAGTTCGGCAAAGTCGATGTCGAACCCCATTCTCACAACATCTTCGCGCACAACTCCCATAATCATCCCCCCTTAGGGCAGTAAGAAGAAGCGGCAAGCCATGCTCACCGCTTCTTCTTCGCTGCGCGTTTTTCCGCCTCAATCTGCATGTCCAGCGCGTAGTTCGCCTCCATCACATCATTAGGCGACATGAAGGGCTTACCAAACACCGTCTGAAAGTCAAAGCCGCGATCAGACAGAACCAGCCGCCATAAGTTCCAGTTACTTTTTGCCCGCTGCTTTAGCTGCGTCTGCGTCAGCTTCGGCTCGAAAACTGCCCTGCATCACACCGCGAGCGAAAGAAACGACCTCATTGAACTCGTCCAGAGTATCGAAGTCATCAGGGGTCAGACCCTTCGGCTCGACAATGACGTGCTGGAAAAGGTACTCAGCCAGCTTCTCCACGCTGGTGGTAGACGTACCCTCGATGTAGGAAGCATCCACCGCTTTCAGTGCGACAGAGATGCCGCCAAACTGCGCAATGTACTCATTGCCGCCAATCGTCTTCTTCACCTGATAAAACTTGCTGTCAGCCATTTTGATATTCCTCCTCATGTTTTTAAGTCGTTTTATTGAAAGCCGGAGAGCGTTTTTGCTCCCCGGCTGAATAGATTACTCAACCGTCAGGTCGAACACCTGAAAGACGAACTCCATGTCTTCAGCTTCCGCGCCGCGAGAGATTTCCGGGAAGGACTTGAGGGAAGCCATCGTGCCGCCAGAGCGTTCCCCCAGTTTCTTGTTGACACACCACAGCGGGAAGGGGTCGGACAACTTTGCCAGCCCCATCAAGAAATGCTTCTGCGGGCTGGTGGGCTGCACATAGACCGTAACGGTACCAAGGGTATTGTTGGTCTGAGATTTCACCACATCGCCCTGCGCACCGACAGACGTGGAGAAAAAATCCTCGTCCTTTTCGATGGAGATCATGTCTTCACCAAGACCGGTAATATAGGTGTTATTGACAATGACGGACGTATCCTTTGCGTCATAGACAGTAACATTGATAGCCATATTCGTTTGCCTCCTTAAACAGTGATCTCGCCGGTGATTTCGACCTCATGAATTGCGCCGGTCAGCGCAAAAGAGAAGCTGCCGCCGAGGTACTTGCGGTTGGCACGGTCGGTTGCCTTGGTGTCTTCGCGCATGGCGTAGGAAACCGTGTAGCCGGGAGTGCCGTCCGTGTTGGTGACAATCATGCCCTGATTATATGCGTCCTGCAACACGTCCGCTGCCACGCTTTCCAGCAAGGCGATGCCGTTGTTGTCATAGGGCACCTTCTTCGTGTTGTTCAACACCTTCTGGGTTTTGTAGGCAAGCTGCTGGATGATATAGTCTTCACTGTCGATGATGTCGATATATTCACCGCCAGCAACCTTTCCTTCGCTGGTAACATTGTCACCGGCTTTCGTTACGAAGGTGATGCCGCCCTTCTTGTGAATGGCTTCAATCTCGGAATCCGTCAAGTCCTGCGGCTTGATTCCGGAGAGAACCATGTTCTTGTAGGTGAAGCTGCCAGCAGAGAGACCAGCGGTATTGCCGACAAGTGCTGCGACAGGGACGGGGTAATCGTCCGTGGGCGTGCAATAGAACAGTACAGTCCGGCGCAGACCAGAAACGGTGATACTGGTTTTATCGTCCACGGGCAGATTGGCAAAGTACATCTTGCCATCCAGCGCCTCAACCAGCGTGCTGATTGCGGCAGGAGTGCTGGGAGATTCGCCGTCCGTCACAACAATGAGCTGCCGCCAGCCCTTGTCGGTCAGCATGGTATTTGCAAGAGCAGCAGTCGCCGCAGCAGTCGCTGCGCAGACAGCAATCGTCTTGGGCGAGTTCGTCTGGGAGAATAAGAGCTGCGCAGCCTTATAAGCAACGCTCGTGTTGCTGATGCCAGCCGACACAATCTCTTCGGTGTTGGAGACTTCGGTATACGCTACCTCTTTCTCCGCATTCTCAACAAGGATCAGCGGAACGCCGAAACCGAGCTGACCAACGGGCTTGGCGAGGTCAATGTTTACCTTCACGTCGTAAGCCATGATTTATTCCTCCTTGTTTAGGTATCCAGTTTATGAGCGATGTCAACGCTCTCGATGATGCCCGTCGTTTTCAACGGGTTTTCCGATTCATCATAAACATAGAAGACAACATCAAATCCATTTTTTCTTTCGTACTCAACCGTCAGAATATTGTCCCTGTTTGTGATGTCGGTTGCGCTCTGCACGGTGATTCCGTTGTCAGAAAGCCATACGCGCCCAGTATGTAGCAACCACTCCCGCGCTTTGGTGGCAAACAGTATGCTCTCGTCAAAGTCCTTGGATAGGAAAGACAAGCTCCAAATACTGCGTACCATAAGACGGTCAACTCCGTCCTCATGCTGCTGGTATGTACCGTTGTTTGCTGATTCGGGTGTCGTCAGGTTATAGGTGACATATGGATAGACGGGTGCTTTGGCAGTCTGATTTCCACGAATCACCGGTACGCCGAGGTATTCTTTCAGCCCCTGCGCGACAGTTGTCCGCATTTTGTTCAGGTCAAGCATTAGCGTTTTCCTCCCCGAAGACACTGACATATCGCAGAAAGTAGCTGTACACGCCCGTGAATTCGGCATTTTCAAGCTCGGATTCAATCATGTACTTCTGCCCCTTGTAAACCACTTCCGCACCCATGAGCGCTGCAGGAAGCGCCTGCTGCATGAACAAGCGCTTATCCTGCGCAGTGATTTTCCCCTCAGAGCGAAACACTTTGCTTTCCTTGAAGGCGATAATCGCGCCCGTATACTCGGTGCGTGTTTCCTTCCCATCTTCCCAGTCACCAGCAGCATTATAGCCGCCGTCCGTGTAGGTGACGACTGTAAATGCGTTCGAGTAATCCAGAATCAGGCTGGAAAAATCAAAGTATTGTCTGCTCACTTGGCTTTCCTCCATGTGATGCCGCCGATCATGTCGCCGTTATCAACGAGTGGATTGCTGCTGCCTTTCCTGTCCGTTGTGAACGGATGGTCAGGTGGTGCACTCAGCTCAACAGCATAGTTCTTAATGGCACCCGCAAGCTCCACCCCGGCAGCCTCATAGAGGGTGCTCTCAGACATTTTGCCGCTCGCCACGTCAGCAAGCATCTGGTTTATCTTCTGTTTTACCTTTTCCGCATTCTTGTCATAGCCGGTGCGTAGGAAGGAACGTTCCGGAATGTGGATGTGCGTCGTGGTGGCTTTGAGGTGCAAGCCCTGACTATGCAAGAACACCCGCATCTTGTCAGTGACGGCTATATCGCATCCATACTCGTGTATGGATGCAAGCCATTTATGCTCACCATTCAGAACGCCAACATCAACGCCTGTGCCGTCAATAGCTTTCAGCCGCTTAATCATGTTCGGAAAGTCATTCCCCTTGGTTTTGTAGTTTACCTTCATTCCCATGCGTCACCACCGCCTCTTGGCAGGGAAAACACGCACCTGCGATTTCAAGTATCCTCCGAGCAAGCTATGGGCAAGCTGCCATAGTACCGTCGCCTTGTCTGTCGAATTGAATGACATGCTCAATCCTTCGATACTCTGACTTGCCACACCCTCCCGCAGGCTCAATGCTTCGGAGAATTTGACAACGAACAGACGCGCACATGCTGGGAGCGCCTTGATGCTTTCCGCGTCATCCTTGCTGAATTCCAGCGTTGTATGCTCCAGCATCCAATCCAAGGCTGCTTCCGCTTGAAGCAGCGCAAGCGCGTCGCCTTCCTGAACGGTGATGCCAGCAGCTTGCAGGATGTCAGCATTCATCACGCATCACCCTTCTTGCGGGCTCTCGCGGGCTTCTGGGCGGTCTCGGTCTTCGGGCTGGGTTCTTCCTTGCCCTTTTCAGCAAAGGCATCCCGCACGGTCTCGGCGGGCTTCTGGGCTGTATCCGCGATGGGAGTATTTGCCGGGTAATACTTGCCGCAATACTTCACAGCATAGTTAAAAACGAGCATTTCAGCGCCCTCCTTTCATGTTGTTGTGTTCTCTGCTTATTCGCTGACCACCTGAAGCGCATAGCATTCGTCCATGCGCTCGAAAGACGGCAGCACGATTTCAGAGACGGTGGTCTTGGTGTTGACCGGATCGCTGGTAATCGTCACGCTCACAGATACGCCGGTGTTGACGATGGCGACGTTTGCCTGCCCAGAACCAGCCAGCGTGCGTTCCTCCGGCGTAGTACCGTACCACGTCTTGCCGATTGCGCCGTTAGGCAACATCATGACGATGTTGTCGGGATAGAACGTCTGCGCAGTTCCGTCTTCCTTCTTGAACATCTTGGTGTAGATGACAATTCGGACGTTCAGCGCTTCCTCCACGAAGTTCTGCACCAGCTTGTCGGTGTAGAAAACGTTGGCAGTCACGTTCTGTGCCAGCACGCCGCTCTGTACCTTCTTGCTGTTTTTCATCAACTTAAAGGTCGCCTTGCTCATCAGCAGGACTTCGGGGCGGTTGCCAGAAGCAGCCTGCTGTGCATCCAGCGCCGCTTCGATGTCGTCCAGAGGGTCGCAGGTATCGGCTGCGTTCCACATGTCCGTTTCGGTCTCGATTTTCATGAAGTGGCTCTGCTTCCACGAACCGTCCGGGTCGTAGTTGTAGGAATAGTTGACACCGTTTGCGGCGACTTCAATTCCCATGCTGCCGTCAACAGGAGAAAGCAGCTGCATAATCATCCGCTCAGGTACTACGTTCGCGCCGTCAACCAGCGTGCGGGTGTCATCGAAGATGTTTTCCAGCACAGAGGCAGCGTAGGGGTCGTTCGTATCCTTGACGCGCATGATTTCCTGCTCATCCGCTTCCTTCACCAACATGCTCTCACGGAAGAAGGGCATCTGGGTTTCCGCAATGGAGATACCAACGCGGTCACGGAAGGTAGACTTCGCATCAAAGTTGGAAGGCATCAGGGAAACGGGCAGACCCTTATGACCTTTGAGCCATTTCAGGTCAAGACCGGCTTTCTTCTGCGCCGGAAAGAAGCCGCTCCCAAGATATGCCTCTTTGTTGCTCGCAGCCTCCGTCCAGTTGGCAGCAATCGCTTCTGCGGTAAAAACGTCAGTCAATTTCATGTTGTTTTCCTCCTTGTTTCAGGATTAGTCCATGAACTTAATCATGGGGATGGACACGGTGCCCGCCGGGGGAGCGGGTAACTTGGACTTCTTGATGAAGCCGTGAATCACGACGGTGCCGTTGGGGTTTTCAGCCTTCACGACATCATTCAGCAGAACACCGATAGCGGTCGCATCATTCTTCGGAATAATCGTACCCGCAGGGATAACGCCATCGCTGTTCGCATCAATCGCAGAGCAATTGTAGGGAATGGCGACATAGTGGTCATTGTGCAGAATCTCGTTGGAGCGAGTTACTGCGTTCGTGGTATATTTCATGTTATTTACCTCCAAGATAAGCGTCGAGAATAGACCGAGACTTCTGGTTGGTTGCCGCCGCATTCTTGCCCATGCGAACAGCAATGTTTTCATTCTTGCCGCCAGCATCCGCTGCGGTATCAGTACCAACGCCGGGAGTTCTCCCATTGGTTTTGAAAACAGCATCAACCTGCGACTTCACAATGCGTTTCACAAGGGCATCAAACGACTTGACTCGCTCTTTGATTGCTGTCTCGTCCTCGGCTATAACGAAATCAACAATCGCAAGAGATGTGTCACTGCCGTCATCCAGACCGGCTGCCTTGATTTCCTTGATAGCAATCAGGCGGTTTTCCTTTTCGAGAAGTGCCTTCTCGCGTTCGGCGATTTCCTTTTCCTTTTCTGAAAGCTCAAAATTCTTCAATTCGTCCGCGTCCATGTTTGCCTTTTTGAGCGTTTCGATTTCGCCGCGCAGCTTCTTGTTTTCGTTGCCGAGCTTATTGGTCGCACGGTCAACTGCCTTCTGAATCACCTCCTCGATGTTGCTGCCCTTGTTTTCGACTGGCTGCTGTTGTTCTGCCGCAGGCGTGCTTGCTGCCGTGTTGGTATGCTGCTCCGCTGCGGGAGTTCCAGTCGCTGGGGAAGTGGTGGTCGTTGCTGCTTCTGCCATGTTGTTTTCCTCCTCGTTTGAGTTCCACATGTTCCCGTCATTGATGTCGGAAACATACAGCCCACATGATATATATGAGTCCACAGGTACGCGCCCACATTCCGAGTTCGCGTCGCTGCGTCCACCAAAGTTTGATGCCCAACCAGAATTGCGCTGGGGCTGCCTGACGTGCGTCAGCAAGCCAAGCAGAGCCGCTTTTACGGGCTACGGCTTATAGGAAAGGAGGGCACCCAATGAAGCCACGGGCTTTCGCCCGTGGTGGTACGGCTGGTAGGAGTCGAACCCACGACACACGGATTATAAGTCCGTTGCGCTACCGTTGCGCCACAGCCGCATAGAAAAGGCACCATTTTCGCGACCTCACGAAAATGATGCCTTGGGTATTACTTGGATTCGAGCGCCGCAACACGCGCTACAAGCTCGTCCAGCGATTCTTTGCTTGCCGCTCCGAGATTCGTCAGCGCATCTGCCGCATTGTCAGCACCAGTGCCGCCGCTCTCGATAGGGGTTACACCGTATAAGTCCTGTGCAGATACGCGGGGCTTCTCCATCGCCTTCCAAACGCCGCCTGCATAAGTTGCATCATACATCAGGAGCAGCGGTTTGCCTGCGGAATAGAAGGTCGCAAGGCTCGGTGTCGCAGAAGCCGCATTGTTGAACGTAAGTGGAAGCCGAATGCCGTGCGCACCCAACCGATTCACGTTCAGAGTAGGACTTGCTGATGCTGAGTTCCGAGCGGGGCTGATGGTGATTCTCATGCCATGTTTCAGTTCCGTAATGCCCGGAATTGTCACGGTATAAGACACGCCATCCGACGACGCCGCCGTATAAATGGCGTTCGCACGTTGACTGACGTTCTGCCAGAACCGGCGCAGTCCTTCAAGGGTAATGAAGGTCATGCTTCATCCCTCCGATCAGGCGAAGATGGCATCAATTTCTGCATTCGTCGCCGTCTCGATGGCAACAGTGCCGCCCAGCGCATCCCACGCCTCCCCAGTCCATGCGTAGTTGCCGCCGTCCGCCTCGACATTATACACGTCGCCCTCCGCAACGTTTGTGGTGGGTAGCGCGCCAACGTTGGCAACAGAACCCTTGTACTTGTAAACACCAGTAATGTCCGTCTTCTTGACGTAGTCGGCAGCATCCGTCAGCTGAGAGACCTTCGTGGGGATTGTGGGTCTGCCAGTCAGGTCGGAATAGGCGTGAGAATGGGAGGCGAGCGCATATGTCCCATTGTGGTTATGGTCACCGTCCGCTTTTGCGTCCCACGCGGTCTTCTGGGCGGCGGTCACATGGACAGCGTTGTTATTGCTGTGGGTATATGCTGCGTCGTAGTTGCCTTTCAGCGTCGCTGTCAGGTCATTTGTGGAAAGCCCCTTGCCGGAGACCTTGTCTACCTTGCCATTCAGCGCTGTGTCGATGTAGTCCTTCGCCTTTGTCCAGAAGCGGGTAAGACCGGTCAGATTAACGAGCTTGCTCATGATTCATTCTCCTTTATGCAAAAATTGCGTCGATGTCGGTGTCGGTCGTCGTGTCCTCAATCATCTCGCGCAACACGCGACCTTGATTCGCGGAAAGGGCAGCAGAAAAATCGTGGCTGTCCAAGTTGTCAATGACTTCAACGTTTTCGCCCATTGCTACTTCCTCCTGCACGGGTACCGAATTCGTTTCATGCTACAACCTCCGATGATGTATTTTCCTTCGCCCTTGATGGGCGCAAGAAACGCGATTAGGTGGTGCTTGCAGCTTCCAGAGCCGCTACACGCTCCAACAATTCATTCAGCTTTACATCGGTACGGCTGTAGCTTTCGTCGGTAATGTTGAGGAACTGGACAACGTTGTTCAGCGGATAGAATACCTGCAAGTGTGAAGTAGGCACTCCGCCGAGCGTCCCCTTGACCACGTTCACAATGATGTCGCTGGTAAATTTCAGATAGCGTCCTGAACCTGCATAAGGCGTGAAAGTTCCATTCAGAACGTAACTGCCGCCTTCCAGATCGCGCAGTACGACTATCTCGTCCGGCGTGTTGCTTTTGCTTTCGATGTACTGAATGGGCATTTTGCCCCATGCAGGCAATCCGTTCTTCACCATCAGAATCTTGCCTTCGTCTTCTTCGGTGATGTCCGGCAGCCTTACAACAGCCATCTCAGCATTCATCCCCTTTCTGATGATTCGGACGATAACATCCAGCATTCTGTTTCCTTCCTTTTGGAAGTCGGGAGATGGTCAGACTTCATACACTGCCCGCAGAACAACGTCTGAGCGGACACCTTGGTTGTTTGCTGCATGACCGACAATCTTGTTGTCATGGACATAAATCATCTTGATAATCCGGCTTTCCGTCGCCACGTCAGACTGATTCGCACCGATGTACCTCGGAACATCGCAATAGAACGACTTGCCAGCCCACGTTCCGCCAGAAGGATTCCATTTCGGGATGATGGTTGTTACGAAATCACCATCATTCGCCGTGCCGGTGCTGGCATCGTAGTCGCTCCACAGCAGCATCCAGCCTGTTCTGCACTCCGACAGCTTCTTAGTTGGCGTGACAGTTTGGCTGGCACTCATATAGTAAACACCGCTCCACAGAAGGTCGGGCAGTCCTTTGTAGAGTGCTCGCCATCCGCGCCATGTTCCAGCGTCGTGATACCCTGCATAAACGGAACCAGACGTGCCGAACGCAAGCACCCATCCATAATTCGTGGTGTTTTCACCAGTCTTGTGGATGATGTAACGGAAGCCCTCCGTGCCGTTCGGCGCATTGGTCGTTCCTGCCGATGTGCCACCTCGTGAATAGGCAGTATACATGCCTGGAGCAAGCGCGGTCAGCTTTGCGACGACATCCTGACCCGTCCACGACACATACACATCGCCATTGTCTTTGGTAATCGTCATATCTTTCGATGTGATGACCTTCGCCCAAGAACTCCAGCCGTAATCGCCGATCTTTGTGCGGGTGTATACCTCGTGGTCGGTTGAGTTGATGCCGCCGTGCCTGAGCCAGAACTGCTTGACCGTCTGCGTCGTCGGGTTGCTCGTCCACGGAACGACAACCAGCCAGCCGTTGGAAGTCCCGGAAGGTCTGTTGACGGGCTGATTCGCAACGGAGAATGAATAGACCCCTGCAACCGCGTAATCGTTCAGATTGGTGTTCGCCTCTGTCACAGGCGTAGTGCCGTGAACATGTGCTGCCGATGCAAATGCAGAAGCATGTTTCCCATCCAACGTGTCTGCATTGCCACCGTTTGCAGGGAGGGAAGCAGGAATACTCGGAATGGTGGGCTTATTGGTCAGGTCATTGTAGCTGTGCGTGTGACCAGAAGCGGCATACCCCGTATGCGTGTGGTTTGTGGCTGCATAGCCGCTGTGCGTATGACTGGCTGCTGCGTATTCCGTGTGCGTATGGTTCGCGGCAGCGAAACCAGCGTGCGTGTGGCTCTTGGGAGCATAGTCAGTATGCGAATGTCCCGCCGCTGCGAACTCCGCAGCATGTTTTCCATCTACTGTGTCGGCGTTACCACCGTTCGCCGGAAGCGACGAAGGGATGGTGGGAATCGTTGGTTTATTCGTCAGGTCGTTGTAACTGTGACTGTGATTCGCCGCCGCGTAACCCGTGTGAGTATGGTCAGCGTCAGCTTTGCCCGTTTCCAGTGTTTCAATGTCACTTTCGATGGCATCAAGGTCATCAGTCAAGCAACGGTTTCTGCTCGTATCTCGCCAGATTTCGTTCGTCGAGTAAGTAGGGGAGAAGTTGGGATTCGCCATACTGTCTACCTCCATAGACGGTCGAAAAGGAAACATACAAAAAGGACTGAATGAATTCAGCCCTTTATTTCCAACAGAAAAGCGCTCCGCATCTCTGCAAAGCGCTAATGTATGTTATTCAGGCTGGTAAAGCTCACACTTGCCACCTTCCCAGAGAACTTCATCCGGTTTATTCTCGAAAGCATGGCATGTGCAAAACTTATACCTTTCAACCTTCTCGCCTCTCACCTCAATGGTGCTGAGCCGAAATTTGCAATTTCTACACTGGATGTCACTATCAGGTTCCCGTGTGCGGAAGACTTCGTCTCTGTCCATGACAATGCCCCTCCCATAAATGGATAATATATTCTACCACGTTTCCGCGATAATTGCAACTCCGTTACTGACCAACAATGTCAACATCAACATAAATCCGGCTTCCGGACTTTTTAACCTTAGTGATTCTAAATTTCGTGCCTCTTTGCAGTATAACCTCGAACTCACTACCGAAACTGCTCTGCCATGTCTTACCATCCCAGTTTAGTTCTGCTCCGCTCCCGTATTTTGAAAACGGTTCAGCATAGATCATCTTTGTACCCTTTGGCGCATAGATGTTAAGAATCAAGCGACCGGAGAATCCGCTGCCCTTTGCCGCTGCCGTAGAAACAAACGCATCATCCGTTATACCTTTGTTAAGAAGTTTCAGTTTCAGTTCATCTTCGGAGTAATCTAACATTTTTTCCGGGATACCAAGGAATGCGGCTGCACCAGAATCACTTTCAATACCACGCTGAAGCCAGATGTCGAAATCGTACTTGCTCTTGTTGATGAGGTTTGTCAATTGCTTAATGCCTTCGCCGTTTCCCTCATTGTTAAGGTCAACGTTGCCCGCCCCTTTGAAGTTGTGCCAAGAGCCATCATAGCCGCGCAGAGGGCGGTTAAAAGAACCGCTCCCAGCTGTATACTCGAATGCAGCCTTGCGTTCTTCCGCCCGTGCAGCTTGCCATACAGCACCGGTATCAGGGCGCAGCACCTTATCCGCACGAGGCTTTGCATCGGCACCAGTGAACCAGTATGCCTTGTCCTTTCGTTCCTTGGAGAATTTATCATCCAGTTCAAGTCCGTATCGCTTCTTGATTTTAGCAAGTTCATCAGCTTTATCGTTCAGGAGTTTCTCCAGCCTCTTAATCTCCGAAGGATCACCAGAGGGGACTGCAGCAAGACTTTCGAGCTTCTTCTTGAACGCGGTTTTGGTAGATGAGAAGTATGTGCTACCATCAACAAGACCCTTGATTGTGGAATCAGCGTACTTTTTCAGAATGGCGTCAAGTTCACCATCATCTGAATTAGGAAGGATGACCTTCAACGCATCTTTGAGCTGCTTCTGGTCATAGTTCTTGACTTTTGTGCCCATTGAGACCTTTTTCATGACTGGCGATTTGAGATTCGTTATTTTTTTCGTCAGGTCGTCAATGTCTTCCTGCATTTTCTTCGGGTCAATGCCGCGAACCTTCATCAACTCAAGTCTTGTGACTTTGAGATTATCCGAAACACTATCCAATGACTTCTCAATCGTTGTGAGCTTGTCCTTTGCGAGTGCGTATTTTTTTCCCGTTTTCTCAAATTCATCGCAAAGTGCCAGCATGTCCGTCTTGTTGTTTGCTTGAAAATATGCTTTCTTTGCAGGAAGGCGCTCTTTCAGTGCTTCATAATCCTTCGCAGAGACCGGATTCTTCCAGATGTTCGCAAACTGTTTTGAATCAAGCTGCTGCATTTCATTTTCAACAGCATTGTAGTCCGCTTTCAGCTTACCTTGTTCGCCAATCAGCGTCATTTCTTTTTTGAGCGTCTGCTCTTCCAATACGGCAGGCGACCCTGGAAAATGTTTTCCCGTCTTCGCGAAAAACTCCGCATCGTTCATCATCTCATAGGACACATAGCACCGGCAGTTGATGTCATGCCCAGCAATGCCGCTCTGCCCCGGCGCATCGGCTTTGTTGCCATCGAGAAGGTCGAACGGTTCATCAGCGAGCACCGTCTGCCCTTCCAGCTTCATGTGGTTTGCGCCATTGCCCATCTTGGTAGACCAGCCCTTTTTCCCCCTCCGGCGGCGTTGTGGGCGCACACGCTCGTCCTTCATGGTATGCCACGTCTTGCACATGCGCATTCCCGTTGTGCCTTTCTGTAGTTCCTTATCTACAGATTCAGCAGCATCCTTGTTTCCTGCTTCTCGGACGCGGTGTGCTTCCGTGCGGGCAATCCGCATGGCGTTCTTATATAAGCCGTTCTCTTTATCCAGTGCGACATTGATTTTCTGGGCAATCGTGGCGTACCGGTCGCCGTTCATCAGCCCGACTGCAACTGCCTGCTTGATGTCGTACACGATGTCCCGGTGGTTCTTTTCGAGCGCGACTTCCATGATTGGATTCTTGACTACCTTCCTGATCTGCTCTGGTGTGATTGCCAAAGCATCGGCAAACGTTTCGTCAAGACCAGCACCTGCCATGACTTTATCAACGCCCTCAATCATGCTCTTGTAGCTCAGCTCGTAAGTATCGTTTACAAGTTGGTGCAACTCCTTTGCCACTTTGGGCGTAGCAACGGATACGCGCTTCTCGATTTCTTCAAGGAAGTGGGCATCATAGCTTGCCTTTTGTAGATCGGAAAAAGACAGAGAGCCATCGCCTGCCGCATACTTTTCATGTACATCAGCAATGTAGGATTTCAGGTCTTTGAGCAGCTTCCTGAACTCCTTGCGAATGGCTTCTTCTGCCCCTTCCTCCCGATGCTCGGCAATACGGCGTGCCTGCGCCAGATAGTAGTCAAGGTCTTTCGCCACGCCGTATCACCTCCAAACAATTATGATTCCTCGTTATCAATGCTACATAGATAAGCTACTCACTGCCGTCGTAGACGCAATTGCTTCCTCCAGACGCTTAATCACAAGGATGGCATCACGTTGATACGTCGCCGTCGCACCAGCGCCGTCGCTCACGCTGATGGTAGTCGTCGGGGCATAGGTGGTCAGCGCTTTGTATGCGGCGATTTCAGCGGATGAAAGGGCGGTTTCAACGGGTGTGGCAAGCGGTACATAGATATATACCTCGTTCGCATCGAGGAACGCCTTGAAGTCATCGACGCTCGTCGTGCCCCTTTCCGCGTAAGCGAAACCGATGATATTGCTGCTGCTGGTAGCAATGCCGCCTACGGTTTCACCGTTGATGGCAGCACTGAAATGCGTGCAGAATGTTCCTGCTGCATCGATGCCGTCGAACGTGCAAAAATAGCGGTCAACATTGTTTCCAGCCTTCGTCCATTTCATCGAAGATGTCAGCTTGATTTTGGTGATGCGCTGCACGCGCACCCCGCGCGCCAAGTCCACCTCATCGCACACCCACTGCTGACCGTTTTCGTCCGTGTAGTTCCCGCCGGAGGAAACCGGGATGCCCGGCAGTGCGTTCGGCGTTTGCAACGGCAGCGTCTGTTCGGTGTATGGCGCATAAACTGCATCGCCCAGTGCAGCGGAGACCTGCCCGCCGAATGCTACAGTTGACTTTTCAAAGTTCAGGCAAAAATAGCCGCATTTGGCGGGCGTGCGGAAGCTCTCACCGACGCTGATTGCTCCAAGCGGCTGCTGTGATTCATTGTAGAAGCATCCGCCGCTGAAGGCGTGGCTGATGTGATACGCCGTTCCCGGTACACACGGCTGAAGCCCGGTAATCCAGTAGTTGCTGTTTGTGACAATACCAAAGTTTGCAGAATTGCTGTCAAAATTCTGGTATTGCCCGTCTTGAAAAAGCGACGGGTTCAACAGATTTTCTCCTGTCAAGCGGACGGTTACTGTTCCGCTGCCGCCAGCGCTGGTAATCGGCGCAGGTGCCGTCGGCATTGGTGTGCCGTCCTGTGTGCTTTTGCCAAAGACGCGCAATCCAATTAGGGGAGCGGCGAGCGCGTCCGAGACAGACACAGACGTACCAGATGCGCTGCCGACAAGTTGTCCGCTCATACTGCCGCCGTTTCCACAGGCGTCCAAACGCTTATTGATTTTGGAAAGTTTCGCTTCCAGCGTTTCACCGTTCTCATCCATAACCGCTTTGGGATGCGTAACAGGCATAATCTGCTGCCCGTTCTGATACAGTGTTTTTACTTTTGCCATGCCACTCACCTCCTCACACTTCCGCAAAAATGTTGTTCAGCGCATCAACGGCGGCATCGTCAATGCACTGGTTGTAGATGCGCACATCCATGATGGTACCCTTGACCATGCCCCATCCGCTGCCCCAGCCACCGATGTAGAGCGGGTCGTCGCCGTTGCCCGCCTGCGGATAGCCGAGCTTGTCGTTGTAGAGCTTGTTGTTGTCCAGATAGAATGTATAGTCGCCGTCGTTTTTGGTGATGACGAACGTGTGGTAGCCGTTGTCGTACAGCGTCAGCCCCATCTGTTCGGTGCTGATGGCGAAGCCGCCGCTGTTGCACATGACATTGCATTCGGGATACTGCGTGCCGCTGTCCAGCGTGGCGATTTTCAGCTGCGTTTTGCTGGTCTCCACCTCGCAGAACATCAGCGTGCCCCACTGCGTCGCATCTGCCGCGATCATCCCGTCGGCGAACTTGACCGCAATCGTCCACGTCGTCGCGCCCTCCGCGAAGGGCTTGAAGCCCGTATTGATAGCCAAACTGCCGCTGATGAGGTTCTTGGGCGATTTCAGCTTGTACGCCCATTTGCCAATCTCGTCGCTGTCCACCACGGGCGTAACCGGGGTGTCGGGGGTATCCGTGCCGCCGCTGCTCGTCGTCTTGTTCAGCACGTGCGGCGCGACATATTCCCAGATAATCTTGCCAATCGCCATGTAGCCATAGAAACTGTAGTGGCAGCCGTCCCCGCTGTCCAGCACTGTTGGCACGCCGTTCTTCTTCGTGCCGTCCCACTGCGACGTTTCCGCGTACAGCAAGCCGCGGTCGCAAAGCTGCGGCAGCAGGTCAATCAGATGCCCCGCGAACGTCTCCTTCAGCACCGCAATTTCTTCCGCCTCGTTCTGCGCGTATCCCTTGCGTTCCCGCGCATAGACAATCAGATAGTCAGCGGGGGAAACGTAATCGACGCACTTTTGCAGCTGCTCCACATAATCGCTAAAGTCGAGATTTGAGTGCTGCGCGTCCGAGCCGTATCCGCCGTTCGCGCCCATCCAGAAAATGTGTAGCCCGTTGCCCTTGTAGTGCTTCGCGCCGTAGGTAGTCAGCTTCGTGTCCGCCGCCACGGTCAGCGCGTCGCCATCCTCCAGCCGCCGGATACGGATGTTCTGTTCATCCGTCGTATCACTGGCATAATCGCGGAAAAGCACACATGGCACATCATTCACATAGCAAGGGTTAATTCCGCAATCGCCGTATTTCAGCAGATGGGCGGTTCTGCCGCTTTCCAGCGACATACCGTTGGTGGTGTTGCCCACAACGACGCTTTCCGAGGAGCTTGCCGGAATCGTGCAGGCGGGCAGCAGAATCGCATCCGCGCCCATTCGCGCCATAATGGTAGGCACATTATCAGACAGAATGCCGAGGTTGACGGCATTGCAGCGCTCTGCAAGCACCTGCGGGTAGCTGATAAGATGCCAGCCGTTGACGTTGCCGCCAATGCCTTGGGTCAGGCTGTCGCCCCAGCAGTAGACGGTCAGCCCCTTGCCGCCGTTCTGCTGAATCTGCGCAAGAATATTGTTTCCCTTGTCCTCAATGGATTTCAGGATGGATTCTGCGGAAGACTGAACCTCTTCGGATGCCGTAGGCTCTTCGGCGGTAATCATGCTGGTTTCAAGCTTTGCAATGCCGTCCTCCATGTGATTCAGCTGTTCAGCCTTTAGGATATTTCCATCCTTAAAATTCTGTTTTTCATACGCCATTTGTAGCAACCCCAATCATGTATCTTTTATCACGTCATAGATTACCCGTTGCCAGTAAGAAGAAAATTAACACTCGTATACGCCATATCATTATCCTCCATAAGTACATTCATCATGCCAGCACAGATACATCAAGAACAGCAAAGCCAAGGATTGCTGTTTTATCATCGTACGTGCTCGTACCTTTACTTCCAAAGCGATTGATGACCAAGCCATCTTTCTTTATCATCACAAGTACATCAAGATTCATTATTCCTCCTCGCCATCAGTAAGTGATGGAATCTGTATATCAGTCTTTTCTTCTTCGATCTGCTGCATCACCCAGTCCACGTCGTCGACGCAGGAGAGGGCAACGTCGAAGGCAACACGCTTTGGCAGACCGGCAGCAATAAGAGCCTGCACCGCCTGCGCCTCGCTCAGAAGGTCGAGCGGGAAGTTGCGCTTGAAGCTCATGACGCATTGCAGCGGGTCAATCTTGATTGTTTTCTTCGCCCAGCACTTTGCCAGCAGCGTGAACATGTACGTCCCCGCCGACATCATCTTTGCCTCAAACATGCCACACTTTGTCTCAAGCCCTGTCAGCTTGAACTTCAGGCTGATTCCGCTTGCTGTGCCAAACGCTTCATCTTCCATGTTAGGAGTTTTGGAGAATCGGTAGATGTTATCTTCCAGCCGGTCAAGGTGGTGCTCAATAAAGCCGTCGTTGATGTCCTTTGTCAGAAAGTACACCTTGCCCTTGCCGTCAGGCGAGAAGAACTGTATTGCTCCGCTGACCTGCGACTTTCTCGCTTCTTCCTCGTCCACATCGACATTCTCATACACCATATATGCGTTTGCGAACGCATCAGCTTCGTTCGAGTTGTCGGAGAGCGCACGGTCGTATGCGTCAATCAGCGTCAGAACCTTCTCTGCGTCTCCCTTCATTTCAAGGTTGTTTGGGATTCCTTGGAGCGGGCATCCGTCAAAAAGGTTCACTTCCTGCCGGATGAGCGTCAAACTGCTCACGCTGGTACCCTCGTAGTAGTAGATGCTGTTGCTGTCGTAATACTCTGCCTTGACAATATCATTGTCGTTGATGTCCTTGATGGTGTAGTAGCGCACCCCGAATGTCGGCTGCGTGATGTCGCGCGTCTTGGAGAGGATAATGCACTCATTCGGAGGCACGACCATCACACGCTCGTTGCCGTCCTCGTCTATGTAGAAAAGCCGCCCAGCATAGCCACAAATGGCTGCAAACTTCGTGCATTCCATGTCAATGTCAAACATGTTGGAGCGCGTCACAAAGTCCGTGATTGCCTTGCTTGCCGCGTCGCGGGCTGCTTTCTGTTCACTCTTGCTGTCGCCAGCTTCGCCGGTGTCCTCCATGCTTTCTTCGGTATCGCTGTAGCTGTAGCCGATAGGGTTTCCAGCAAAGTAGCCTGTCTTGAAGTCCACAATCTCGGAAAAAAAGTCGTTGTTGAGCTTGTGGTTGATTGCATCTTCGCCATCACTAAAGCGCGGCTCGCGGTCAAATATCGGAACGCCTTCTGCCAGCGCTTCATATCGTTCAATCAGGCTCTTGTTATATTCAGCGTTATACCGGTGCTTCCTGATGATGCGCCGCAGCAGCTCGTCCGTAATGCCGCCTGTATCCAGTGCTTCTACCTCGGCTGTGTAATCCGGGTATTTCTGCTTTTTGCACCTGACCGGGCTTTTCTTCAACAAAGTATCTCTCATTTGCCGCCCTTCTTCCTGTTCAGCACCTTTGGTAGTGCCTTGTCAAGCATCACCTTGCCGTCAAACAGGCTGACAGTCAGCCCACAGCGCGGACACACGCGCAGACTGCCTGCTGTTTTCCATATATGTTTGCACATTATCTCAACCTCCTGACCGCCTTAACGATACCCTTCGCCATTTCTTCTTCCAGCGAGTAACGGGTAGCGTCAATTGTGTGGTTATCTCTATCGGGATAGGATGGTAAAAAGTCGCCGTTCTTGTCGGTTTCGTATTCGTAAGCTGAGAACTCCTTGGCGATATTGGGTGTGCGCTTCGGGTCGATGACGATTTCGGCGAGGCTTTGTAGCCAGCGCATACCATGCTCAACACTGCCTGCCCCTTTCTTCACGCCAATCGCAAGCACACCGCTTGAACACAGCTCCGAAATCATTCGTGGGTCTGCGCTGTCGCAACGAATAACATCACGACCTGCACGCTTACCAACCTCACCAGAAAGTCTGCTCATTGAGTTGCCAGAGCCATAGAACTCATCGACCGCGAGAATCTTCCGTAGCCTTGAATCATACGTCCAGCGCACATAGGCATCCGGATCGACCGCAAAGCCGAAGTCGAGACCGTTATAACGCCGTCCGTATCTATCAAGCTCATCGTCCGGAATTGCACGGATCACGAGATTGGTAAAGACCTGACCGCCAGTGCCGGTCACTTCGCCCAGATACATATGGCGATAGGCGCGTTCATTTGCCTTTCTGAGGGCTTCCGCTTCGGCAATGAACTCTTTGCCCAGCCACTCCGGAGGCGCGCCCAGATAGGTGCTGTGGTGCACCAGACGGGTTGTTTTGGGGATGAGCGCTTCTTTATTCACCCAGTTGCGAGCAGTCTGCGGCGGATTGTAACTGTAAAAGGTATAAGAGCGGTCGCCGCCTCGGATGATGGATGCTTTGATAGTGCGAATATCATCCATCCCCGCGAACTCCGCAAGCTCCTCGAACCACAGAATGCCGAAGTAACCGAAGGAAATCTTAATCGACTTGGATTTCATCGGGTCATCTGCGCCTCTGAAAATAATGCGCTGTCCGGTTTCCTTGTAGCGGATTTCAAGCGGCGAAACACGATACTGGAACTGTTCGTGCAGCCCAAGCATGTCAATTGCCCAGATAATCTGCTCATAGACCGATTCTCGCAGCGTATTGCCAACGCGCCTATAGATTATCGCGTGCATCAGCGGATTCTGAATCAGCAGCAGGATTACCTCTATGGAGATGAATGAGGATTTCAGCGAGCCGCGCCCACCATCAAGCCAATATTCGCTGTGCCCTCCGTGCTTGATATCGCGATGAACAGGGATGAACGGCTTTGCAATAAGGCTCGAAAGCCGTACTTCGCTCACTCGTCATCATCTCCGAAATCGTCGATGATTGTCACACCGACGTTTGACTTGACTTCCGTGTCTGTCTTTGTCGTGTACCCGTAGTGAGACATCCAAAGACCGGCGAGGCGTGAGTCAATCGTGCCGTTTTCAAACTTCTCTCGCGCATCAATCTCGCAGTCCTGTTTCATACGCGCGATGACCAACTCAAGTTTTTCATCCTTATTGTATAAATCGTAAAATGCTGCCTCAGTCATGCCGACGTAAGCGCAGAAGCCTTTGATTGTGTAGGTGATGGGGTGGGGAACTTCTTGTGTAACAAATACACCGTTTCTCGGTGAAAATGCCGTTGTGGCAACGGTCTTGCTGTCACAGTACGCTTTGTATTCTCCCCACGCCTTTTCAAGCGCAGCTGCACTGCCGAATTTTCTTGCTCTTCCCACATCATCACCCTCTTTCTACTGAAAACGCTGCAAGTCAGCCCATCGGAAGTCGTTGTCGAACACATCAGGAATAGCCTTGATGTTGCCCTTGTAGAAAATCAGCACGTTCTGGTGTACTTTCACCGTTTTTCGGCGCGAGCCAAAAACCAAGCTCGCCCTCATTGGCGCTGTCCCGTACTGTTCGAGCAGGATGCTCTCGTTATACAGGCAAAGGTCATTCTCTCTGAAAAGGCGCTTCGTTGTGCTTACGAAGTCCCTATACGCGCCTTTACTGTCCCGAATGTCACCAACCACAAACACGGCGAACCGATTTTCTTTCAGCTTCCGGCATGACAGGGAAATAATGTCGCTGTATGCTTTCAGAAAATCGGAATAATTCATGTTGGAGAGGTCGAGCGGATGGTCGCTATATTTCTCCAAGTTGTGGTATGGAGGACACGAAAAAACCAGATCGGCACTTCCGTCTGGTATGTATTGGTCTGCATTTCTACTGTCGTCGCAGTGCCATGCCGGAGTCACACCCAGCTTGTCTGCGTTCATCTGGTTCGCATCCACCTGCTCCTGCGAGAGGTCAATGCCTATATAATGCCGTTCCAGCATTTCAGCAACAACCCCGCGAACAGAACCGCCTGCAAATGGGTCATACACGATTCCGCCCTTTGGCGAGAACCAGTTGTATATGACCTCGCACAGAACAGGGTCAAAAATGCTCGTTCCGGTAAGGCTCATGCCGTGCTTTTGCGCAAGCTCCAGCATTCCGTTTCCAAGCAGAGCATTGTCGCGCCCAACTTCGCTTTGTAGACCGATTGCTTTCCATTCGCGCTTCCGATCCTGCCAATAGCCTTGTTTGCTATCGAATACAGAAAACGGTGGGTACGAGGTAGCGCTCGTGCAACTTACCCATGTCACCACATCCTTTTCGCATAGTATCTTTACCGCGCAGCTCCCGCCTTCTGCGCACCCCACGCCGCAAGTGTGGCAGAAGCCAGCAGCGTCCCCCTATTTATTGCATAAAAAATGCCCGACGAGATAACCCGTCAGGCTGTAAATATCCACTTGCAGTATAGCACCGATGCAATATGAAATACTATGAAATATGGGCTGAATCTCAGAAAAAATTTTCTGAAAGTGGTAGCATATTATCGCTTATCGACAAACAGGAAAGCAAGGCATACCATCGTCGCCACAAGTGCCAATAGGACAACTGCCCTCATCGCTTTTTCTCCACCTTTCTCGGCAGCGTCTCAATCCATGCGCAGAACGCCCTCCATTCCGGCAGACGGTGGTTTTTCCGCTGCTGATAGATGGTTTTGAGCTGCCGGTAGTTGGTGGTCATCCGCGCCGTCAGCCGCAAGCCGCCAATCCAGACCAGCCGCGTCGCGTCATCATTCGGCAGTCTGTCCTCCACGGACACCCATTCCGGCACGGATTTCAGCAGTTCTGCCGCCTCCCGGAGCGCCTGCGCATCATCCGCGAAGATGCTGTCCCCCTCGCCGTTGGCAAGGGCATCCTTGTCCCGTGCTTGGTCGAGCAGGGACGCAATGATTTCAGCCTTCGTCATTGCCCTTGTCCTCCTTATCCATCACCTGCTGGAATACATCCAGCGCCTGTCCGTGCAGATAGCAAGCATTTCGCCATGAGCAGTTCATTTCGCAGGCGATCTGCTCGAATGTCTCAAAGAGGATATAGCGCCGGAAAAGCACCGCGTAATACCTCCGGTCGGTCAGCTTGTCCAGCAGCGACGACACCTCTTTTTTCTTGTCAACCAGACGGTCAACGTCCCAGTCGATTTCGGCTTTCAAATCCACGATTTTCGCCACGGTGTCCGCCAGACGGTCGCTGGAGCATCCGCCACCGGATGCCCCGTCTTCCCGCAGGATGGGCGTGATGCGCGTCGCCATGTCTTGCAGCCGCGCCACGTCCGCCAGCTTGCAGTTAATGCGCTCGTCTATGGTGCGCACTTGCTGCAGATATTCTTTCGCTGTCATCTGTTCACCCCCTCTTGGTATACCTATCCCACAGGTCGTAGTACATGCGCTTATACGGCAGCACTTCTTCCTTCTCACGCTGCCTCGCAAGCTCGCTCTCATGTAGTTGTTTCCGCAGCTTCTCGTTTTCCGCTTTCAGGGCATGTACTTCTTTCTGCCCTTCACCCGCGCCTCCAGCAAAGCCCATCGCCTCTTGCACGCGCTGCCGGATGTAGCCGTATTCATCGTCGTGCATCCGCTTGATAAAGCCGCCGATATTCTGCCGCAGGGTGTACGTCAGGAATTTCGGATTGCACCACCGCTTCGACCGACTTACAACCTCGATGCATCCTGCCTTTTCTTCCTCTTGCAAAATCAGAACCGTGCAAACCACGCCGTTATCTTTGAGGATCAGCACTTCCTTTCCGAGTGTCGTAGACCAGATTTCTCCGGGACGCACCATATTTCTGATTGCCTGCGCAGCCGTCGGGTCAACATACCCGCTGCCATTACGCAATAGTTCGCTGTTCATGCCTTTTCCTCCTCAGTTACCGTGATTTCTTAGACATCGCCCTCCGCGCGATGCTGAGACCTTACAGCGGCGAATCCGTCAGGGTAACGAGCGCGGAGCTTGTCAATGTTCATCCGCGCAACCGCATCAAGCCTCCAGCCGTTGACCGTGCAGAACTCGGCAATCATCCACAGGAGGTCGCCAACCTCCTTCATGACGTGCTCCGCGTCCATGTCGTGACCCTGATAGAACTTCTGATACTCGCCGTGCACCTCGCCAAGTTCCGCGCACATGCCGTGCAAGGCATGGCGCGAGGTCTCTTCAAAACTAAGCGCCGGATTCATCGTGCGCTTAGCTGCCTGCTGATACTCATCCAAAGTCATTGTTTCTGCCTCCTTACAGACCAAGCTCGTTTTTCATATCAAGGTATGTATCTTTTACTTCCTGCCTGCGCCTGCTTGAACCAGACACCTCCACCGGAAAACAGCGTTGCAGGATGCGGTCGTAGATTCGCGCACTGCTGCGATCCTGCGGCTTTTTGATTTCCTCCATCGGCAGGTTAGTCGTGATGATGAAGGGAAGCCCGGAGCGGTATCTGCTGTCGATGATGTTGAAAACCATCTCCTTCATATACTCCGACGTCCTTTCCGCGCCGAGGTCGTCAATGACAACCAGATGATACTCGTTCAGATCGTCGATGACCTTCTGTTTTTCATACGACCCTTGAATCTGGTTCGCAAGCCGTGCGAAGTTGGTCATCAGCACGTCATAGCCGTTGTCAATCAAGCGGTTCGCGATGCAGGCTGCAAAGTAGGTTTTGCCTGTACCGACCGTGCCATGAAGAAGCAGTCCCTTGCCTTCCTTCCGGTATTTTCCGAAATTGTCCGCGTATTTCTGCATAGCGTCGGACAACTTTTCGTTCTTGCGGTCATCGTTTTCAAACGTCCAGCCCGCCATGTTGGTTCCCGCGAAACAAATGCGTCGCTTGCGGTCGAACTCCTCCTGCCGCCTGCGCATTTCCTCCTCTGCCTGCTGCTTCACGACGCAATCGCAGACGCAACGAACAACCTTGTTTATGCCAAGCGCTTCGACAACAACGCGGGTCTGTGTCTGCGCTTTGCAGACGGAGCAATGCAAGAAGCCGTCCGCGCCCATGTACTCGCTGGCAGGCTTCTGCACGTTTGCGCTTATCGCGTCAACCATCGCTTTATACATTTCCGTCACTGCCGCTCCTCCTTTTCTCAGAAAAGTTCGTCGAGGTCATCCTGATCCCCGTGAGTGATACCCGTAGCCGCAGGCTGCTTTTTCGTAGCCTTGGCGTTCAGGTAGCTTTCAAACTTTGACCCGAAAAGGGTCTCAGGACGCAGGTACTTCTCCATATCCGTCCCAGTCCATTCAGTGCACTTCTTGTCAATTACGACTTTGAAGTCCTCCACAGTGAAGCCTTCGGATACTCTGGCGCGGATAAGAGATTGCGTTTTCGGAGTGGATGAGCGGTAATTAGTGCCCGCTTTCTCGTTGAGGTACGAAACAACCTCGTCGTACATCTCCTTGTTGTTTGATTTTTGCTTAGTAGGTATCTCGTCCGGTTCGTCAGAAACGGGCATTACATCTTTACTTTTAACTACACTATACTTAACTATCCTATCCTGGGTATCCATTTGGTATCCATCTGGTATACCAACGGTATCCGTTTGGTATCCGCTTGGTATACCAAGAGAGTATTCACCGGATTTTTCCGTAACCAGCAGCGCTTTTTCATTCGTGTAGATGGTCGCTTTGTAGCGGTCATTGCGGATGTAGTTGTGGATTTTCCAGTGTTTAATGACAACGACGCCAGTCTCGAAGGGGATAATAAACTGCTTGGCAATCAGCAGCCTTGCGTCGTCGTCTGACGCACCTATCATCCGCTGGATTTTTTTTGGGTTGTTGATGAAACCGTCATCGTCCGCTCTCATGGATAGGTGGAAATACAGAGCTTGTGCGGACAGAGGCATATCAAGGAATGCGTCGCTGTCGATGATCGTCTTGGCAAACATTCGTCTTTCCGCCATAGGAACCACCTCCTTCCGTACCTGTAATCGTTATTCCGGCTTGTCCGTATCAAGGGAATACCGCAAGATGCTGCACTCCTCGCCGAACCTGTTCTTGACCTTCATCCAGTCGCGCTTGATGGGAACACCAGCCTTCTTCAGCTCCGAGATTCGGCTGGCAAGGCGGAGGACACCGAGGTCAAGTATCGCGTCCAGCGTCGTGATGCTCCCGTGCCTGCGCATGTAGTCAAGTACGCGCTCCGTCTGCTTCGGGCGCTTGTGCGTCTCGCTCACCCGTTATCACCTCCGAATAGGGTAAAGTCTCAATCCAGCGGCAGAAATCGCACCATTCGTCGAGCCTGTGGCACTTGCGCGAATGATACATGTTACAAAGCACCTCGTAATTCAATAGCACCGTCCTGCGCTGATTGTAGCTGGACGGCAGAAGCTGAATCATCTGCCACCAGACCATTTTCTTACTCGGGCATCCCTTAATCTCAAAAGATTCTGAATCATAATTAACGTATAGTTCTCTATAACGATTTAGTGTGTATACCGTCTCTCGCAAGAGTTTCATTGCGTAAGTGTCTAAATGCTCATGGGAAAAATCATCAAGTGTAAATTCTTTATCCGCTATCTTATGCATTGTTGAGCATGAGTTCGCGACTGTGCCGACCTTGTATGTATCATATTCAGACCACCAGTACATCGGCGCGGTAACATCCATCGTGACCGTGATAAACCGCAGATATTTCCCATGCACAGACCCAGCCGCCGACAGCTTGCGCATCAGCACCCAGTCGTTCTTGCCGACGCAATAGCCGTACTTGCCATCGTTGCAGTCTTTGCACGGCTCGTTGTCGTTCTCGACCATCTGGCAGGGCATTTCCTCACGGATGGTATACTCATTGCATACATGACTATCAGACTGCGACCAGCTATTCATGGGGTTTCTCATTCCACGGATGGCGGCTTCCCATCCGCTCACCACAACGTTCTCAATCTTAATCACTTGGCATTTCCTTTCTTGTGCCATCTCTTCATGGCTTCCTTTTTGCATTGTAGCATGATGCCCTCGCCGCTTTCGTAGCCGCAAAGTTCGCAAAGAATGTCGCACCAAGACGACCGGAAGAAGGCTTCCAGCTCTTTCAGTTCTAACGAGCTGGATTCCCTGTATTCGTCCAGCGTTTTGTAGCGCCGGAGGCGGCCTTTGTAGTCCAGTATGGCACGCTTGATAACCGCGCCAGCGAGAAGCGCTGCATTCTCAATCATTTCAGCCTCCGTGCGTTTCGTTCCTGTATGTAATATAAAACATGAGAACAAGTCCAAGGACAATCCACAATACCATCACATCCACCCACAATCATGGAACATTTGCTTCCGGCTTTTCTCGTCCTTTTCGCAGCCGTTATATACTGCCGCATAGGGCTTCCACGTTTCTTTGCACCCTACCTCACCGCGCCGTGCTTGGATGATTCCAACGTAGGAGTTGTGGAAGCTGAGTGCCTTCGCCTTCTCGACCAGTTTCGTGAAGTTAAAAGCATACATCGTGAGAGCATTGGACTGAATCGGGACTTTTTTCCCGCCGCAGGTATACCACGATGCCTTGTAACAACCTTTCATTGCCTACTGCTCCTTCTCTTTCAGGTCGTGTCCGGCTTCCCACTCCGTATAAAGGTTCATCCAGTCCGAAAGCCGCATTGTTACGAGAATATCCGCATTGTTCTTCTTGTGAAACACGGCAGGGAGGGTGTTTCCACCCCCTGCTTCTGCGTCACGGATTGCCTGTGTCATCCACTCATAGAGGCGCATCTGCTCGACGTGCTTCGCCTCCACGTGGATTCCGGGTAGTCCTACTACGTCAGACGCATCGCCCGTCTTGCCGCAATACTGCGCCGTTCTGCGGGCATCATAGCCGTATTCCCGGAACTTGGAGGCAAGGGAACGCTCGAAGCGAGCGCCCTTGTCCCTTGATGCTTTGCCCATTTAATCACATCCTCAGATTGCAGCAATCATTCGGATTGCTGTTGATGTTGTTTTTCCAGTATTCGTAATGCTCAGTAACGTCGTCACAGACAGTCAATTCCCGAAAGCCTGTGACCATTGATAGGTACTTGATTTTGCTTTCCAGAGGCAAATGGCTGTAACCTGATTGCTTGACTGTGTACTCGCTGAAGTCCATCATCGGCAGCCATCGCCGAACCCAATGATTCACCCGAAGGAACTCAACGACCACCTTGTCGCACTTGATGGCGTTCAGTTTGTCAAAATCGACGTATTGAGGGACGTAAGGAGATAGCCTGACAGCCACGTCGTAGCCTGCCGCCTGCAACGTTTCAAGCGCCTTGATGCGACGTTCCGTGCTGACAGCGTGCTCGCATGGCAGCCACGTCGTGCTGATCTGGATGTGTGCCAGACGCTTGTCGAGTATGCTCATATACTCACAAACAAGGTCGGACTTCGTGACAATCAGATACCCGATGCCGCGCTTGTTCAGCATCTTGATGACGCCTGCCGTCACCCTGTACCGCTTTTCCATGGGCTGGAAGCAATCTGTCATCCCGCCCATGCGGACGATGCTGCCCGGTTCAAGGCGGTTGATTTTGCGTTCCAGCTTTTCGAGGCTTGCCACGGACGGCTCTTGCGCATCCCACAATCCTCGGAATTCCAGAAGCGACTTCGCGTAACAGTAGCTGCAATCGTGCTGACAGCCGCATCCGTAGGTGTCAAGGCGTGTCGGATACTTGCATTTTCCGCCCTCGTTCCCGCCGACAACCCTGTAAAAAGACTTGAATTCCTTCATGAGATACCTCCACATTTTTCAGTTTCGGCATCTTCGGTGATTCGGTTTTCACAGATGTGTCTTCCATATTACCAAAGCAAAATCAATCGGCTTGAATGCCTTACGAATTCGTCCTGCGCTCCCAACTCGCGTATTCCTCGACGCACTGGAAGTTCGTCCTCGACGTGTCATACGCATCCGGCGGATGCCGCCAGTATCGACGTTCGCATTGTAGGCTACAAAATCGCGTCCGTTTATCCGGTCGCGCCCCGTCCGTCTCTGTCACGACGACCTTGCCGCACTTCGCGCAAGTAAAAGTGATACTCTGCCGCTCTCTCCACATGTCGTGCGTTTTGTGGTATCGCCAACAGCACTTCTTGGAGCAGAACTTCTACACGACGGTGCGCGGGGAGAAGCTCGCGCCGCACTGCTTGCAAATCACAGCGTTTCCTCCGTCTCGTCTGGGTGAAGCAGGTGCGATTCCTCCACCAAGTCCAGTTCGCCATCAGGCGTCACCATCTCGAAGCAAGCCTCCACTGTGAACTTCTGCTCGTCCACTTGCAGAATGTAGCTGGCGTGGAAAGCGAAGTCGCGGGCGCGCTCCACGGTGTCGAAGAGCATTGCCTTGTCAAGGTCGGCGGTCAGTTCCAGCCCGCCACGGGTCAGGTGGGTGAAGTACAGGCACATATCGTCCGTGACGTGAATCTGGACGACGTAGCCAATCGGGTTCAGGCTCATTGCAGTCCCTCCATTTCGTCCTGGTCGCACTCGTCGGGGTCGAACAGCCCCGTGTCCTCCAGCTGGTCGAGCATGTCATCCAGCGTGAACATGTCCTCGCGCAGTTTGCGGTAGACCGCCATCGCGACGTAGGTGTTCGGCTGCTCCGGCATACTTTTCAGCGCGTTGCGCATGGTGTTGTAGAGCTGGATGTAGACGTGCCGTGCGCCGAGGTGGCTCATCAGCTTGCCCATGTGTTCGCGCGGGGCGTACAGCTCTTCCAGATATGCGAGCTGCCGCGCCCGCCACGTCGTGATATTCATTTTCTCTTCGATGGTCATAGGGAGAACCTCCTATCAGAAAGGCAAGTCGTCGGTTTCGACCGCCGTGAAGCCGTTATTCTGCGCGGTCGGCGCGGAATCGACAGGAGCAGCAGGTGAAGCATCGTCGGTATCCGATGGACTGTCATCGCTTCGGCTGGATAGGAACTCTACGTCGTCTGCCGTCACTTCCAGCTGCACGCGAGTGCTTCCGTCGGCTGCCTGATATGTGTGATAGCTCAAAGCGCCAGAGACGAACACCTTGCGTCCCTTTGCTAAATACTTTGCGCAAAGCTCGCCCAACTGCCGCCAAGCATTCACGCGGAAATACTGCACACTGTTTTGCCCGCCGCGCTTATCATTGACAGCAATGTCGAAATTGCATACCTTCGTGCCGTTCTGCGTAGTTCTCAGCTCAGGTGCCTTGGTCAGATTCCCAATCAGGATGAGCTTATTCATGGACACCATCCTTCTCCGCTACAAGGTAGGTGACTGCCTTGCCTGCGGTGTTCTTCGTCGTTTGCTTCTTCACCGTGTAGCCATTCTTGAACAGAATAACCGCCACGGTCTGCATATCCTCTGCCTTCGCGATCTGAATCATCATGCTATTTCACCTTTCAAAACGATGCCGGTTTAACCACCCACCGGAAAGGGTCGTTTTTACTTGCCGAACAGCGCGTCCCTTGCGCTGCTTTTCTTGCTGTCTGTTTGAATCGTATTCTGCCGCACTGGCTTTGCTTCCTCTACCGGATTATCCTGCATGGGAGGCTCGATAAGCTCTGTCTCAGCTTCCAACGCATCCGGGTTGACGATGGTTTCAGGGAGGTCAGCAACAGCACGCTCCTCCGCTGTATACATGCCGCCAAGGTCTTCCGGGAAGGCTTCACGGAGCGCCTGAACGATTGCCACCTTGCGGATCATGGACGCGGGCTTCGTTCTCCACTGCTGATTGACTTCACCGTTGCTCTTTCGCCCAACGTACTCATCGAACGCCACGGTGAGCATCATCGGGACTTCCCAGCCCTTGACGTGAATCTTTGCCCATCCGCCGACAAGTTTTTCACCATCCAGCACGATGCTACCAACACGGTTATCCATCAATCCGTTCTCCAGCATCACCACAACGCCAGCCTCAAAACCTGCATAAGCCGGGTTGCGCATAGCACGCTTCATGAACGCCTCTTTGCCGGTGACGATGGTTGCAGGCTGGTCGCCGTACTTAATCAGGTACGCCTCGCGCAGGAAGGGGTTGAGCCGCTGATACTTGCACAAGGAAATGAACATCATCACTTCCTGATCGGTAACTTGACCATTCCCGTTGACAAGGAAAGCTCGCACTGTCTTCGGACTAATCCGAACGGTCTGACCGCCAACCTCGTATTCCGCGATAGCCTTTTCTTGCGAATCTTCCGCAGGCTTCGCCAACTTGTTCTGAATCATATTTCATCGTCCTTTCATTATTCGTTGTTCATATACTTTCCAATAATCCAGACCATCAGTGCGAGGGCATACGCCAGAGCGACGATGGTGCCGCAGATGATTGCCGTAATCTGCACCGCAATTGCCATGAGTTACTCCTCCTATTTCTCGTTATCCGAATCTGCAATGACCTGCCGCCATTCCCTGTATGCCAGCATGATTTTCAGAGCCATCACAGAGCCTCAATCCTAATGCCGCGCTGTTGGCAGAAAACTTTCAGCGCCTTCGCATCGTCCGTGGTGAGCAGTGCCTTGAATGATACCCACTCACGCGGTTGCGCTACAGGCAGTTCATGCGCCGGTTCGGGTTCATGCGCCGGTTCAGCAGTTCGGGAACCCTGAACAATTGCCGTCTCACTCTTGCACTTTTCCTGTTCAGCTTCGTAGGCTGCCTTCTTCTCTGCCAGCTTTTCAAGACGCTTAGCTTCGCTGAGAGCCTCCGTCAGGCTACGTGTCTGCTTGTAGTTTTCCTCTGCCTCGAATGCGTAAGCAGGCAGGTCATGGATAACAGCGAGGTCTTTTTCCGATTGTGCGATGAGGCTGTCAATCTCCGCTTGGACATCCTTCAAGGAGCGGGAGGCATTCAGCCATGCGATCTGGCAGGTGCGCATCCATTCAGGCGCACCGGTTTCCTCCCAGTAGTCGGTGATTGCTTTGTGCTTTTCATCCTTCTGCTTGTTCTCGAACGCCTTCACCTGTCTGTCGATGGCTTCAATAGGCTTGTCAATGATGCCGATGACCTCATTGATTTGTGCCTTGAAGTTGTTGAAAGGCTGCATGTACTCCCGCTCCTGCCGGATGCGTTCGTCGTTCAGCGCCTTCTTCAGCCGGTTCAGGTTTGCTCGGTCAGCCTTAGCAGCCTTGACCTGATCGTCCGTGTAGACGATGGAAGCATACTCCGATGCCTTCGCGGTCAGCTCTGCTTTCAGTTCCTCATAGTTCCATGTAATGGACTGCGGGACTGTGTAGGGAATCAGTTTCAGTTCCATTGTGGTATCCTCCTTTTATTTTCAAAGGACTTCCGGCAACACCAGTGGCGGTCGTTCGTCCCTTTCGACATAACCCCAGAACTCCGCGCCTTTCGTCATCAGATAGTCGATGTCGTCCTGCACATCGTCCCGATTTATCAGGTAGTGCCTTGTTTGCAGTCTGGGCATGTCTTCGCGCTCCGTTTTAAGCTGTGCTTTGAGGAGGCAGAAATCTGCCTCCACCACCGCCATATAGAAAAGGCACTGGCAAAAGTAGTTTTGCGGTATCTGGTCTCGCCATTTCGCCCACTGAGCCGCTCCAAGCATCTCACTGGTCTTAATCTCCAGCACGCCCATGCGCCCGTCTTGGTCATACATCCATCCATCCAAGCTGGCTTTTGCCCATGGAAAGCGGTCATTTTTCCATGTGTTGTTTTCCACATATTCCACACGGTACTGTGGAAAATCCAGTCGGAACAGCCCGCGCAGGTATCTCTCTGCCTGTGTGCCGTACTGCACACATGGTTTATCCGATATGTCCTTGCGCTCCCTTCTTCCTGTTTTCAGCTCCCACAGGGTCACGTTGTTCATGTATGGGTTCATACCGACCACAGCTGCGACTTCACTGCCGCCGAGACCTTTCCGGCGGTTTTCCAGCCAATCCTCGTGCGTTTTCAGAGCCTTCATTTCAACTGCCATTGCTTAACAGCCTCCGCAGTCCTTTCATAGCACCTTCGCCATCACCGGCTAACACCTGACCGCGCAATGTGCGGTACTGTTGCAATGTCAGCCTGTCTTTGCACGCTTTGACGTGCATCAATGCCTTAATGTCGATTTTCTGCATTCTGTTCCCTCCTATTTTCGTCATACTTCCGAGCAGATTTCCCATAGTGTCATTTGCTCGTTTTTTGCCTTGGCTTTCTGCGTGGGTTTCTGTGTGGGTTTCTGTCTGACTGGAATTGTCTCCGTTTCCGGCATGACGGGATGCTGTTCCTCCGGCTGCTTTTCGTTTGGCTGCTGTTGCGCCACGCTGCGGAGGAATCTGTCCATCAGTGCGCATTGCCTGCGCCCTTCCCAGATTCCGGAGAAGTACATCGGTGTATACCAAGTGTTCTCGCCGCCGTCCCCGAACAGGGCATGTCCGGTCATGGGTTCTGTCAGTGTATTGCCGATGTGGACGTAGCCTGCCATGCCAATTAGCGACATCTGGATGTAGCACATCAATCCGGTTGTGTAGTCGATGTCCTGCCCAACGAACAACGCTCTTGTCTGGAAGTTGACGTTGTACTCGTTGAGCATGATGTCTGCTGCCGCAATCAGCGTCGCGCCCGCGCCGCAGGCTGGGTCGTTCACGCTGATGTATCCATCCCGCTTGACTGTCGCCTGTACATCGGGCATACTGACCTTTGCCATCACCTTGCACACATCATATGGCGTGAAGAACTGCCCGCCAGCGTCATTGCCAAGCTCCAGCATCATGAACAGCTCGCCGAGAAAATCGCAATAGCCGCGCTTTTGTTCAAGGATGACGACCAACTGCGCAAACAGCTTCGCGAAGGTATCCAGCTCGTCATTGCTGTAATGCTTGGCGATGTCCATGTACTGCTGCTCCCGCTTCTCGCGGTGACGTCCATCCACTGCGTTGGAAATGGTGGTGGCAAACAGCCACGTCATGTCCTTCCATACTTCCCAGCGAGAGCGCCGTCCGCAGAGGGAATCGACCAGCTTGACGAACCCCTTTGCTTCTGCGCCACACAAACCGCTCATGTCGTGTCACCCCATCAAATCAATTGTGTATTTCCTGAACTTCTCCATGCAGGCTTCGCAAATAATTTCGTCATTGACCTGGTAGCAGAACTCATCCTCGATTTTCTTCCCACATTCAGAACATTCAGGCAATAAGAACCGTGCCTGTTCCAGATCCGCGCAATAGCGGTCATAGTCCGCAGCAGGGTCATCGGTCATGAACATCATGCTCCCTCCTCTCGCTGCGTGAGCTTTGCCTTTCCGTAGCAGACAAGCGCCTGCTTGATGGCTTCCTCACGCTTCTTGCGTTCCTGCTCTTTGATAATCGGTCGGTATACGACGATTTCCGCGCTTCCGTACTTGTAGGTGCAGGTCGTATACTCTTCCATCGGCTCACCTCGTTTCGTCCAGCAGACGCGCAATCTCAAACTCGACTTCCGCGTCGGTCGAAAATTCCTTCGCCATGTTCACGCCTCCTGTCCTTGCGTCATCGCCGTCTGCTCCGTCGTGTGGCTCGCTGCCTCCACGCGCATTTGTTCTATGTACTTGGCGATGCTCGCGTCATTCTTCTTCCTGATTTCGTCCATCAGCTTCAATTGCTCGCGAGTGGTCATTGTGTTTCCTCCTTTTTTACAAAAACACTTAAAGCGTTATGATGAGCAAAAAAATTAGGTATTCCAAGCGATGTCGTCGTATGATACGCCATACAGCTCACACAACGGTTCAATCTTTTCCAGCTTCGGGCGGGTTTTGCCACTTTCCCAAGAGCCAACGGTTTTCTTGGTCACCTTCAACTCGTCCGCAACCTGTTCCTGAGTCAAATTTTTGTTGACTCGTGCAGCCTTCAAAGTGATTCGCATATTCTCACCTGCCTTTCAAATAACGCTTTAAGCGTTTTTCTGACAATGCCATGATACTATACTGAAATAGTTTTGTCAACCCTTAAAGCGTAATTTTTTTCTTTTCTTATTGAATTACTAACGCTTTAGGTGTATTATATAGCAGAAGGGAGGTGATGAAGGTGAGTGCACTTGGTAACAAGGCTATATTCTCAAAGAATTTGAAACGCTATATTGAGCAATCAGGGAAAGACAGGCGTGAGCTCGCGAATACATGGGGCTTTCCTTATTCCACCGTGACGGAGTGGGTGAACGGAAAAAAGTACCCGCGTATAGATCGAATCGAAATTATGGCTGATTATTTTGGAATCCAGAAATCAGACTTAATTGAAGATAAGGTGGAACAAGAAAAGCCCGCTGAAGATAACGGGCTTTCAGAAAACGTCAATGCGCTAATTGAAATGGTAAGGACTCTTTCTGACGAGGATGCTGCTTTGCTTCTTGCAGCTCTGAAAGCCAAGCAGAAGCGATAAGAAGCGCCTCTTTTGCTTCTTCCGCTGAGAGGCTCTTAATGTACGCGATCAGTTCTTCCTTGGGGGTCATGCTGTTACTCCTTTCGATCTACAATCAGGCGAGCGTTTCTGGGGCGTTCGTCTATTGGGAATAGTAGCACCAGATGGAATAGTCCGACAACTGGTTTATTATAACAATATGCAATATTGATGCATTTATGCGACATAACGAAAAATTGTTAGATTGAAAGGATGAACGCCAATGAAAACAATAGGGAAAAGAATCAAACGACGAAGAATCGAGCTAAAAATGTCGATTGACAGTTTAGCAAGGACGATAGGTAAAGACCGGTCAACCGTATACCGCTACGAAAGCGGAGCGATTGACAAAGTGAGTTCAGACGTGCTTGCAAAGCTCGCCACTGCCTTGAACACAACGCCAGCCTACCTGATTGGCTTGGATCATTCCGAGGAATTAGCGGTTGCTTCTTATATTTCAGCGGATGGAATACAGCTGCGTCACATGGAAACGTGGTGCAAAGAGCTTGGCGACATTGAATTTTCTGATAAGGAAAATCAGGAAATCATTGAGTTTGCAAAATACTTGGTGTATCGACGAAATGCAACTGAAACAAGGACAGAGCATAAAGAGAGCGAGTAACGATATATATAGAGTGCCCTTCTGAAAGGGGGTGATTGCCGGGACACTGCGGAAATACCAAGAAAAAGGGGGTGAAACTTTCATCTTTGTCAGCAATAATTGCAACTACATTTGTAACCAAGCATAGGGGGAAAGAAGGAATGGCAGACAACATTTTGACAGCAGATGAGTACATCATGTACTTGCGGAAATCTCGTGCGGATAACCCGCACGAATCGGTAGAGGAGGTGCTGGAAAAGCACGAATCACTCTTGCAGGAGCTTGCAGAACGTGACCTTGGAGGTCGCATCCCGGAGCATTGCATTTTCCGGGAAGTGGTTTCCGGTGAAACGATTGCGGAACGCCCGCAGTTCAACATCGTTCTTTCGATGATTGAGAACCCAAAGCTGCGCGGCGTGTTGTGCGCAGACCCGCAGCGTCTTTCACGCGGAGACTTGGAGGATTGCGGGAAATGCGTGAATGCCTTCCGGTTCTCCAAGACAGAGGTCGTCACGCTGACCATGACATACGATCTCACTAACAAGATGCAGCGGAAATTCTTCGAGCAGGAGTTGATGCGCGGCAATGACTTTCTCGAATACACGAAGGAGATTCTGCTGCGCGGTCGGATCGCCGCCGTGAAGCGCGGATGCTACATTGGCAACATCCCGCCATTCGGATATAACAAGGTCGTCAATGCCGACGGGGACTGTACACTCGAACCGAACGAATATGCACCGGCTGTACTGATGGCGTTTGAAATGTACGTCAACGAAGGGCGGACATATCTGGAGATTGCCCGCCACTTTGACAAGATGGGGATTAAACCATACCGCACCGAGTCATGGGAAAAAACCTCCATCCGTGTCATGCTGAAAAATCGGCACTACATCGGACTGGTCGTGTTCGGAGACAGGCGAAAGGAAAAATTCGTCGAGAACGGCGAAATCGTCCTGCATTCCGTGAAGCAGCCAAAGGAAGAAGTTGTCGTCGCAAAAGGAAAGCAGCCTGCAATCGTACCACTGGAGCTGTTTGAGGCAGCACAGGCGAAGATGGACAACAATCCGAGAAGGAAGGTAGATACGGATCTGAAGAACCCGCTGGCTGGCATCCTCGTTTGCTGCAAGTGCGGGAAGGCTATGGCGCAGCATCCCTATCCGCACGCTGAAACGCGCGTTGAGTGCCGAAATCGGAGCGGTTGCAATGCGAACTCCGCGAAGCTGCGCGTTGTTGTGGATGCCGTGGCTTTTGCGCTGGAAATGGAGCACCTGCCGGAACTGGAAGTCAAGCTGCATAACAACGATGGCAAAGCTGCAAGCATCCAGAAGAAGATGATTGAGAAGATGAACAAAGAAATGGATGCGCTGGTCGCCAAGGAAGACCGGCAGCATGACTTGCTGGAAAGTGGCACATATACCGAAGAAGTATTTCTGAAAAGGAACAAAGCCCTCCACGCGCAGATGGAGGAACTGCGGTCGAAGATATACGAGGCTAAGCAGAACCTTCCGAAAGAGATTGACTACAAAGACAAGATTGTCAAGCTCAAAGAGGCTGTTGCAGGGTTGCGGGATGAAACGATTTCTCCGGAACAAAAAAACCGCCTCATGAAGGCGATTGTGCGGAGAATCGAATACGATTTCATCGGAAGGAAAGGACGCGAAACGCAGTTCAGACTGCACATTTACTTGCTGCTGTAATGTAGGTTTTATATGTACATCATAGGGATATTAGTTCGTTCATTATATCCCTCTACAGTAAACTCCACAATTCCTTTTTGAATCCCCGAAAGAGTTCCACCTCCACGGAAAAAATATCCGAAGGAAAGTCCTGGACGATTGACATAGACGGAAAAAGTGTGGTCGCTCATGTCTTGAGAATAAGAAATATAAGCAGCCATCGTGTTAGAAACGCTTCCATCAAGCGTCCAATCATCTTTAATCTTCTGCGATGAACGAATATCCGTTTCCAAATTGGTCGAAGTCATACCGATGTTATTGTTTGCATAAAGAAATCCAACGAATAAAATGCAAACTAAAACAATCCCTATCACAATTTTAAGAAATCTCTTTTTCATGCTATCAAAACTCCTTGCCAAATTCTCATTTGTCGCTCATAAGCAAAAGCATTATACCACATCTTTACGAATTTTTCTACCCCTTCGACTATACTCACGACTTAATGACTTCTTGAATACTTGCCGAAAAAGAAAAA
>ERZ773237.387-NODE-387-length-51367-cov-41.890922_pt1 | contig 51367 bp, 48 predicted proteins | sample MGYA00580990_ERZ773237 | MGnify/ENA primary metagenome ERZ773237 (study PRJEB29015, sample SAMEA2737749) | human gut metagenome | biome: human gut; feature: human-associated habitat; material: faeces | place: China | collected 2012 ...
AACCGTGAAGTTCACTATGCAAACCGTTCGGAGCTGCTCAATAACATAATTCAGAAATACTATCCTCACTATCTTGAACAGCCTGCAACTGATTCGGATTTTGATGAAGCGAGCGATGACAAAAAGAAGAAAAATGAAAATCTTAAGACCTCTCCAAATGCGGAACAGACCGACAGTGACGATACTATTAATTCAGAAAAGCAAGACGAATCAACAGAAGAACCTGAAAATTCAAGCGTTGAACAGAGCGCAGACAAGCAAAGAAAAGTAGTCATAAGAACCGAAAGACCACCTCAGGAGGTGCTGGACAATGAGTAGATTAACTTTTCTGTATCAAATGGACTTGCCTCACCGAGCCGTTGCCGTATATACCTACCTCCACGACCGAGCTAATAAAAACGGCGAATGCTGGCCCTCAGTAAACAAAATAGCAGGCGACATAAAGCTGTCGCCTGCCACAGTAAGAAGAGCTATTAAAGATTTAAAAAAAGTTGGACTAATCGAAACCAAGCAGAGATACCGTGATAAGGGTGGTAAGAGTAGTTTGTTATTTAAACTAAACAATTACGAGAAAGCAAATAAATAAAAAGATAAATTTCTTTCCAAGATTTTATTTTCAATTCATTATATGTTGACACTCTCGCAACGGATTGTTTTAACCTCGGTTGCTCTGCCGAAATCATCTGTTGTAGTTTTCGCAATGACACCGTCATTACTTACATATAATTTTCCGTCTTCATCTGTACCTGTTGTAATTGCCTTTGTCTGACCGTTGATTGAAGTTTTTCAACTCTATTGCTATCAGAATCATAACTGAGGAAACAGGTCAAATATCAACCGCTTGTCTGACGATACTCACCTGTGAGTGTTCCGCTGAAATCATAGTAAAAAACAATAGCAGGCGACATAAAGCTGTCGCCTGCCACAGTAAGAAGAGCTATTATAGATTTGAAAAAATCTGGGTTAATTGAAACTGAGCAACGTTATCGTGAAAAAGGCGGTAAGAGTAGTTTGCACTTTAGGTTAAATTAAATAATCATCCTTGTTTTAATTATTAATTTATGAGTTAAATCGCATTAATAGGAATTTAATCTTGATAAATCAAAACAAATGAAGAGCTATAGACCAAACTAAAAACACTATACACAAAATTATTATTTCACTTCTGTATCCCCACCATATATCTTCTGATGAATCTCTATTATATGTAATAGCTGTATATATTACTATAAGTAACGTATCAATAATCATCAATAAAGATACAGTGACTTTTAAAAATACATTGAAATAATCTAATAAAAAACCAGATAGAAAAAACAGGATAATTCCACATATTAACAAAATTAGAAGTATCTTATTCTTTTTATTTAAACTCTTAGAACTCTTCTTGTGTAGCTTGCCCAACTTTCACTTCCCCTTTTCGTGAATTTCTGCACAACTTTTTTTATTATATGACCAATGCCTTTAGATGCTAATGGAACAAGAAAACTAAGCACGGGATTTTTAAGAGATTTAAGTAATTTAGGAATCTTAGCGTGTTTTGCAACCCGAATAAATTTCGCCCAACTTGATAATCCTCCGTTTATTGCCCCTATCGCCGCCGCAGTGGCTACTTCTACACCAAACCAAAACCAACTCCATCCATGAAGCCCAAGTTTCCACTCAAGAAAATAAACAGCGGCAGAAACAAGTGCTCCAAATATAGCACCAATTATTGCACCCTGACCATTGGTATCCATAAACATTATTGGATTATTATTACAATATGCAAATATGTTGCTACCTAATAATTCTGTAGAAGTGATATGAAGATTGTTTATATCATCCGCATTTAAGAATCTGCCTGTAAACGGGTCATAATAGCGGGACTGGAGGTAGTACAAGCTGGATTCAGTATCATACACATAGCTTCTGTATCTGAATGGGTTAAGCTCTCTTAATATTGGCTCGCCTGATTCACTCTTGATATTGCCCCAAGCGTCATATACATAGCTTGCATATACAGTACCTGCCTGATTTATGATTTTTACAACATCACCCTGCAAGTTCTTTACATAGTAATACATTGCATTGTCATATTTGAACGATGTGACATTGCCGTCAGAATCGTAGTAGAAAAGCAGAGTATCGTTGCCTTTGGTAAGCCCTATAAGATTTTTATCACTATCATAGTAATAGTTTGTAGTGCCATTGCTGTCTGCCTTTTGGGTGCGCATACCGTTGCTGTCATACTTATAGCTTACACTATTATCAGCAGTTTGTAAAGAGGAAAGTTGTCGTCCGTGCTCCCAAGTCATTGTCATATTATCACGATAGGAGAGCGGATTACCCGATTCATCATAAGTGATTGTATCACCGTTGATTTTAGTTACTTTATCTTTCCATTCTGTATCGGTGTATTCATATACATTGCCTGTTAGTGATCCTGAAGGATAACCATAGGTCGGATCTAAATATTGCTGATTTTTTGCTTGAAGATTTCCAGCGGAATCATATGAGTAGTTTATATAAAATTTGTTTATATAATCATATTCTTCTCTGAGTTGATTGAGACTGTCATATGTATACTTATGAGCAAGAGTTCCGTTTTCATATATCTGTGTGATATTTCCGTTGCCGTCATATGTATACTCGTAATTTACAAGTTCATCAGCTCCGTATTTTTGAGTGAGCTTGCTGATAAGATTTGTTGTAGAATTTTCAGCATTTCCATCGGCATACTCATACTGTGTGAAATATACGCTGTTGCCCTCGCCACGGCTTGTTTTAACCTCGGTTGTTCTGCCAAAATCATCCGTTGTGGTTTTTGCAGTGACGCCGTCATTACTTACATATGATTTTCCGTCTTCGTCTGTTCCGGTGGTTATAGTTTTGGTCTGACCGTTGATTGAGGTCTTTTCCACTTGATTTCCGTCAGAATCGTAACCTAAGTAGTATGACAGGCTTCCGTTGCTGTTCTGGCGGTATTCGCCTGTGAGATTTCCGCTGAAATCATAGTAATAATATGTGGTAGTATTATTTACACTGTCAACAGCCTTTGCAACCAAACCTTTTTTGTTATAAACAAACTCGGCTATTGTGCCATTCTCGCCTGTAAGCTTTGTTATGTTGTCATATTCGTCATATGTATACTGGATATAGTCGCCGTTTGCATAGGTTGTTTTTTTTGAGATTTCCATTGTTAGCGGAATATGTGTTAGTAGCAAGAGCAGTATCACCTATATTGGTTGAAATCAGGTTATTATATACATCGTAATTAAATGTATAGCTGAAGCCATTATGTGTGATTGCAGATATATTGTTAGTACTGTTATAGGAATATTGATTTTGAGCACTTCCGCTGCTTACACTTGTAATATTGTTGCCTGAATTGTATGTGTAATTGGTAACATTACCTACACCGTCAGTTATTGAAGTTTTGTTGCCGTTTGTATCATATGTATAGGTTACGGTATTTCCAGCTTCGTCGGTTTCCACTGTGGCGTAATTGCCTGTGCTGTCATATGTTGTGCTTGTCTGCATATATGTTTGGTTTTATCGACGCTCTCTGATAAAACCTCGGAATCAATGCAGTCGTTTTCATCTCCGTTTTCTGATTCTTCATCTGTGCTGTCCGAAGCATAGGCGGAAGCAACATTAAGCATAGCGTTATAAACAGTCATACTGTTTGAGTTATTACCATAAACAAAGGCAAATGCAATGCGGCTGATTTTGGTTGTTAAATTGTCAGGGGTTACTGACATACAAACCGCTTGCTTATGCGTTGTTGACGCATTAAATTCCTGATAATGTGTTTCCGGCGTCGAGCTTCCCTCGTAATAGATGTTTAAAGCAATACCAAACGTCCTTTTCTCGTTTGAAAGCGGAACTGATTTAGCTGCCGCTTCACCCGAAATATTAAAGGATACTCCGGCTCTGCCTACATTGACATTCTGATAGATATATTTATTGCCGAGAGATGTGTCGTCTTCTTCGGAGCTTTCGTCGGAATCTTCTGAATTGTCTGTCGGATCCTCGCTTGATTCCTCACTTGAAGGCTCGGTAGACTTAACCTCATAAACATTTTTAACTGTTCTTGTAACAAAACCCTGCTCGGTTTTTATTACATTACCATAGTCATCATAGGTGGTTATATTGTCGTTGGGCGCTGTTTCGGTAACTGTTTCGGTATATGTCGCTGGCTGGGTTTCTTCGGAGGCAGTTGTTTCTTCAATCGCTTCATCGTTGTAAAATACGCCTGCTTCACCATTAATCGTAACCTTACCGTCATTAACTGATATAGCTTGATTTTCTTCTGTGAGCCAATATTCGTCGCTTTCAAAATTTCCGTTTTGAAGCGCGTTGAAATCGTTGGCACAATCATCCTCCTCAAGCTGTAAGCAATCAAACCATGCTGTGCCGGATGCATAGCGTACCATACAATATACCCTAAAATAGCTTGTGGTTTCGGGGATTTCTGCGGTAACGCTGAGTCTCTGCCAATCCTGCGTACCTTGAATACCAATGCTGTTGACTTCTTTTACTCGATGTCCCGAAGAATCAAAGCATTTAATTTTAAGAATTGCACCGATTGCTCCGCCGCTGTAAATCTGAGTTATGTCCTTTGTTTTTACATAGGCGGAAAATGTGACATCCTTGCCGTTAAAGTCAGCGCCGTTAAACTGATGTGCAGCACCTGTGAAAAATGCTGAATTTGTACTGCTGACAGGGTTATTAACCTTGATTGATGTAGAACCAAAATATTGTACTTGCCCGTTTTCTTCGCTTGGAACAGAGGTATCTATAACTGCTGTTCCTCCGCTACTCACAGTTCCGTTTCTGTCACCGTTTGCTTTAAAGAAGTAGTTTCCACTTTTAATTTCCGTTTGCTCTGTTGACTCAGTAATGTAGTTCTTTGTAAACGATTCCGCTCCACTTGAAATTAACAGACCGTTGCTGCCACTACTGAGATAACCATTTGCATTTAGAACAGATACTGTTTCACCGCTGTTATTAAAGGTGTGTGTTTCACTTCTGCCTTGTCTGTCGGTAATTTGTGTAGTGTTATCGTTATTATATTGGAAATTCAAGTAATTTCCTACTGTATTATTGCTACCGTATTCTTTTACACAGGTTACTTGATTATTATCATTATATGTATACCCGTATTTTTGACCTCTTACATCTTCAGAACCACTGGAATCTCTCTGCTCTACTTTATTCAGAAATCCATCCGATGTATATTGAGTATAACTAAACCAAGATGACTTTTCATCAGGGAAAACAACACAAGCTAATAATTGATTTGAATAATAGGCAAATTTAATTTTATTACCATCAGGTAAATCTATGCTGTAAACTCTCGGCTCACTGTTTCCCGAATAATACGCATAATTAATATTGATTTCCCTACCTGCGCCATCTATAATTTTCGTCAGATTTCCCAGTGAATTATAGGTGTATGTAATTGCATTATTGTTGCTGTCTGTTTCAGATAATAATACTCCTTTATTGTCCGGTGAATCGTACTTCTGCACAACTTTACCGTTAGATATATATACATAATTATCATCAGCAGTAAGAGTTAATCCTAAGTTGTCTTCATCTGTCCATTGTTCCGTGCTTGAGGAATTATCTTTCTTAAAATAATGGGCTGTGCCATCTTCGTCGGTGTATATATAATCATAACCGGCTGAGCTTAGACTACTGTCTGCGTTTTCTACATACTGATTAAACGAGAATTGCCAACCGTATCCTGCCGGTGATCCGTTAGCAAACAGTTTATCATGGAGAATGCTATTGTATGTTGCAGTGATATGTGCAGGCATCCTTGAACCGGTGCCTTCATATATGCTCTGGTTGATTACAAGGTTTCCGAGATAATCGTAAACAGACGCTTGAGCATTCTGACCAACTTCGATTGTGTGATACGAAAGATTACTTTCTGTTCCTGTGAAGTCCTTGTAAATAAATGTAATAGATGGTGTTGTTGATGTTTTTGTTGAATCTTTAAATGTAATAGACTTTGAGCCTATCGTGTCGAATGATTCAATTACAAATCCGTCTATGCTGTCACCGTTATCGTACCACTCATTTACTGTTTTTGTAAGGTCAAAGGTCACATATTGATTATCATTATATGTAAGCGAGTCATAGTCTAGTATATCGAATTCATATTCCGATACTCCGTTGGCTGCGGATTTTAGTTTGCGTGCATTTATGATTATCGGATTATCATTTTCATCAGTTAGCTGTGAACTGCCGTTTGTAATTTCAAGGTTATATTTTGCACTTATTATTCTTTCTCCATCTTCAAGTTGCGGTAAACTATTCACTACACAAATAAGATATGAGTTATTTGAATTATAGTATGGTCCGTAAGTTTTTATTGAATTATTTGTATTTTCTGCAAATGTAAGTGCCGATGTTAGTTTATTTGTAATTTCCGGGTCAATTGTAATCGGATATCTTCTGCCGATTGCGTGAATAAACCAATAGGCAGCAGTTAGTTTGACCTTTAGATTTCCACCCTTTTGACTGATAAGCTCTAAATTTAACTGAGTGCTTGTGTTGCCATCTGCATCTGTCATATAAGGTGCAACGATTTTGTAAACTTCCTTATTATTCTTATTATAAAGCGTAATTGTATAATCATCAGTCTGTTTTGCCGTTAAATTTTTGATTTTGTATATGAGATTAAATTCATTCTGAACATCTGATGATTTAAGAATGATATTTTCCTTTACTCCTGTTGAAGTGACAAAATACTGCAAATCTACATTTTTATATACATTCTCGCATTTTGCTTCCGTAGTTATATTTTTAAGAGTTGTGAATTTATCATTTCCGGTAAGCTTCTCATCATTTTTTACAATGTTGATTTTGCTTTTGTTTGCACCGTCATAACCCCAACTGATTGAATAATCATCAGAAGTCACTTTAATCATATTATTTGACTTTGCTTTATTAGAAAGCTTAATGTCAATGTTGCTGTTTTTGTTTGTATATTCACCGTCCGAAGCTTCATCAGCCGTAGATGCTGAGGACTCTGCTACAAGTGTGTTATTATACTCAACCAATTTGCCTTTGTCGTTTTTATAGTGTACCGGCTGATTGTAATCGGCTATCATAGTAGTGCCGTCATCAAGCAAAAATTCTTTTGTGTTTTCCGTTCTGCTTTCGGAAATTTCCGTAACAATATTTCCTACTGTTTCCGTTTCTCCCTTTACTTCATCAAAGGACGAATATGTCGGTTCTTCTTTTTCCGGGATTGTTGAAGCAAAAACTTCAACCGGCAGTGATAATCCTATGGTAATGCACAAGGTCATCGCTACAACTGAAAGTATCTTTTTAATATTTCTACTCATAATCTTTACTCCTTTCTTGCCTCATCACGGATTTGTGTGTAAAAATTGAAAAAAGGTATTGAAAAAGAGCATAGAAAGTTCCAAAATTGTAGTTGCGAGAAAACAATTAGGAGGAACAATCTATGCTCTGTTTTGATGATATCAAAGTTGAATACAGTTGTCAAGGGTATAAAGCGACACATTTAGGAATTAGTCCCGATGAGAGAAGTAGCGTGTTGTTTTTCGAAAGTGAGGTAAAGACCAAAGATGTACATTGTCCGTTTTGCGGACATGATGTGTATATGCATGAAATATACGATACGCACTTGAATGATGTTCCCATATGGGCGGGTGTTATGCACCGGCTTCATTTCTTCGGGCATCGGTATAAGTGCAAACAATGCGGCAAAACATTTACAGAAGAAATACCGTTTGTATATCCCGGAACTAGAATAACTGAAAGAGCCGCCAATCAGATTAAAAGCTTTTTGAAACACAAGATTTCTGTACGCTCTATTCAGAAAATAACCGGAATCCATTGGGATACCATACGGAAAATACAGACGGAATATATGAAAGAAAAGATAGCTGAACGCAAGTCTGAACTGGAAATGTCCGGCTACCAGCCAAGGTTTCTTGCCGTGGACGAGTTTGCAATACATTAAGGACACCGCTATGCCACCTGTGTTATGGATCTCGAAACAGGCGATGTGCTGTGGGTCGGAAAAGGCAGAACGCTTTCCGATTTTTCAAAGTTTTTTGAAGAAATCAATCCCGATGCCTTATCAAAAGTCATTGCTGTGGCAATGGACATGAACGCATCCTACCATAAGCTTGTGGAAAAGCATATTCCACAGGCTGAAATTGTATATGACCGGTATCATATTCAGGCACAGTATGGAAAAGAAGTTCTCGGTGTTGTGAGATTGGAAGAAGCTCGGAAACATAGCAAAACATCGCAAGAGATTCTTTCGGGAATCAGTGATGAAACAGACAAAGAGACAAAGAAAGAATTACAGAAACAAGCAAAATCGGAAAAGCAGGAATACAGCAAGCTGAAAAAATCAAGATGGACTTTGCTTATGAACAGGGATAATCTATCCGAAGCAAGAAGTCAATGTCTCAAAGAAATACTGCAAGACCACCACGATCTTGCAGTATGCTATGCTATGAAAGAAGAAATGTGTGACCTATTCAGACTGACCGACCGAACTACCGCCGAAGAAAGATGGACTGCTTGGTTTGAAGCTGCCAAAGCAAGCGGTATTCCTGCTCTTGTGAAGTTTGCCGAACTCAAAGAAAAACGACTTCCCGTGCTGATTGCTCATTCCGTTTATCCAATCAGTACCGGGAAGCTTGAAGGTTTCAACAACAAAATAAAAGTCGCTAAACGCATCGGCTACGGTTACAGAGATGATGACTTTTTCTTCCTACTCGTCAAATTTATCTCGCTTCCGTCTTCCAGAAGTTTACACACGTTTCCGTGAACAACCCCTTTCTTTTAGCTGTTCAGTTATTACTAAACAACGTGTGGATATTATGCAAGCGTAAAACCTAACAGCGGTACCGTCTCAATGGGGCAACCTGCTGTACCACCCCAAGAGCGTCTAAAAAAATTCACCTTCCGCCGAGGGGATACTATACCCTTTTGGCGGAAGGTGGTACCTGTCATGGTGGCAAAAGAAAGAGAACTACCCTTTTGAAAAGGATAACGCAACAGAAAACTAAAAACGCTAATACTATTATTCGTACTGAACTGCGCAACCGCTATCACCATGGAGTACATATTCACTACAATAAGATGATCGGAAGTGCAGAAAAACTGGTTCTAATATACAAACCAGTAAAGAGAGCTTACTTTTTGGTGTAATAGTTCTGCAAGTCACCCGACCAAGACAGTGCTATACCGTAGCTTTTACACTGCTGTTCTAATGCTTCTAATGTACGTCTTACTTTGTTGATGTCATTTTCGAATCTAAACTTCATGGAGATTGGGAAAATATCCAGCATGTTTGCAGCAGATGCAGGCAGTGTCATCGGAGTCAGGGTTATTTCTTCACATAGATGTTCCGCCGCAAGGAAGTCCACCAACTGATCCAGGCAGAAAATATTCTTGTCGCAAACTACACTTGCAATTGATACAGTGGTATTCGTTCCAACCTGTGCGGCGCATTGTCTAAGCCGGCGAAGATTATCGATTACGACATCTATATTTCCGCTGCGAAGTCGGCGAAACAATTCAGCATCCACTGTGTCCAGACTGACATTGAGTTGCTTAACCTTTAGCAGAGTTTGCAATTCTTCATCACTCAGTCGGCGACCGAAGTTACTGAACATAGATAGTTCAACCATCGGATAGCGCTCGGTCAATTCGTCAATGATATGCTGCCAATTTGGCATTGTTGTAAACTCACCGATGCCTGTGGTCGAAATCCTTTCCAAATGCAAATCTTTCACCATATACTCGACCGTATCAAAGAATACATTCTCGGAAATCGTGGAGATCCTGTCCCGGAATGCCGGCGTACTATGCAGGCAATAGGCACACTTAAAGTTGCATTTTGTGGTCAGTTCAAAATAAGACTCCTTTAGGCTACGAAGACGCGTGAAATCTACACTCCCGTCCTGTGTCTTGGCGCAGTATTGCTCCAGATGATAAGCCTTTGCAAAACTTTCAAAGTTGTCAAATTTCCGTAGCATCATGCACCCCCTGCAAAACGCAGGAACTTCCTCATGCATAAATGTGTCCCGAAGCTTTACAACTTCATCGCTGTTGATAATATCAAGAAAATCCGTTTTTTCCAGTGCTTCGTAATTGATTCGTTGAGTTTTTGAGGGCCTCATACAGCAAAACCACACGCCACCGCCCAAATGAACGTGAAGCTGTTCCCAGGGTTGATTACAGATTAACATATACTTTCGCTCACAATCTAATTTTTTAGAATATTGCCCTATGTGCATATCGAAGAATTCGCTTCCGGCGGAATGTCATCCCCTCTGTCCTAACATTTGCTTACAAAACCATTGAAACCCAGAAAGTGTTTCTGCTATTTTAACGCGATATTTGTGCCACACTTTCTCGGACTCAGCTCGACATTGAGTTTTTGAAATGCCCTTAGGCTTAAATTTTTGGCTGTGCCGCAACAGTAACCACAGCAAAGAGAATAATACTATTACGTTATTCGTAGACACTGAATTGCCGCTGATTATAATCTGGCAACGGAAATTTTTCCATCACCAAGTTGGCAGTTTTCAGCGCTTCTTGCATCACACCATTAACACCGCCTATGACTGATACCCAATGAGATGCGAAAAAAAGGTTCGACAAAAGCCCTTGATTTTGATGTCTACCTCGGTCATATACATAGTTTTCGTACTTCTCAAAGCCTAGGTATGCACCATTAGTGTTCAAGGTTTCCTTCTCATATGTCAATGGTGTTGCAGCTTCAATGTAGGTGATGTGACCCTTGACCTTTGGGTACTTCCGTTCGAAACATTCAACCACTTGACGGACAATTCGATTCTTTGTTTCTGAGTATTCATCGCCGCCCCAATGATTTTCAAAGTCGTAGGGGAGTAACAGCCCTAAACAAATCTGGGAATTTCCGGCAGCCGTACTAAGGGGGTCGCGACTAAATACAGAAAAAATTTGCATCCAAAAATCTTCGGGGAGCGTTTCACCTGTGGTGCTCATCTGCTGACGAACTTGGAAAATGTTCTTTTCACTTTGATAGTATACAATGGAGCCATAAGGTATGTTCAATTCCTCTAACGGAACATCCAATCCAAGCCAAACTGACAGGCAAGACTTGGAAATTCTCCACTTGGATTTTAGTCGCACCAGCATATGTTTTTTGTCGTCTATTTTTTCTGCACCAACGAGCTGTTGATAGGTTTTGTTAATGTCCATTGCCGAGATGACCATGCCACAGGGGTAATCCTCTTCACCGCACAGCACACTAACACACCGACTGTTTTCTACGCGGACGGATGTGACTGTTTTACGCCGGTAGATCTTTCCTCCGTGCTTTTCGATCACACCACACAGATGCTTCACAATTTCAAATGCACCACCTGTGGGCACATAGTACGCATCGTCGCCCTTGATTTCAAAGTATGTCATAGGAATGGCCAGCGCAACGCTTTTAGGATCTAATTCCAACATGGAAAGTATCACATCACGCAATACAGTATTGCCGTGGAAAAATTTTTCTACAAAGTCAAACGCACTTAATTTCAGACTAGGGATGTACATATTCATCTCATCCATAGTCAACCCTCTGGTGGACATGTTGTTCATGAACACCTTGTTCATTATATCGTAAAGTGCGGAAATACTAGAAAAAAAGTCCTCAATATGTTCTTTTTCGTCTGGAAAAAAATGTATCAAATCTGCACGGAGATATTCTGCACCCTGCCGAATTTTAATTTCATTTCCAAACTCATAGGTTTCATGATATTTCAGCCATTGAACCGGCTCTGCACCTGCCTGTTCCAGATAGTTGTTCACAGACTTGGCGCAGGTGTGAGAACCGACACGTAGTACCGCCGGATGAATTAGATTTCCTCTGCGTCGGAAACCTTGGCAGTAGCCTCCGATAATGGCATTTTTGTCGAACACTGAAACCTGATAACCTCTTGAGGCAAGTAATGCCCCCACCGTAAGGCCTCCGATTCCACCGCCTATGATTGCTACACTATTTTGTAAATCCATAGTTGTTTTCCCTTCGGTTGCTCAGTCTACAAGAGAAGAAGTCCCTATGACCACAACCTCCTTTTTTAGTATTGTTATAAAAGGGGAGATAGCTGTTCTTGCTGTTTACCGCACTGCCCACAAACAGTCTTGTCTGGCATAATGTACTCAGCTCTCCATTACCATACGGAAAGAAATTTTTCGGATCTTGCGCAGAAATGCAGCTAAGACAATCTCAGTGATAAATGCTGTTACAGCAAAGCAAATTATTGTAGAAAATATGTCAAAACGCACATTGTAGATAATATCGGAAGTGTTAGAAACAATACTAAACATAATCCAGCACAAAATGAACGAATATGGTATTGAAACAACATATCCAATCAGAGATGCTGTTCTGAAACCCTTAATCACCTTACTGCATTCCCATTCTGAATAACCAAGAATCTTCATTAAGGAGATGTACTTCTGATAATTTGTTACAACAGTATTCATGGATAGCACCAGCATAGCAAGACCAATCACAATGCCGGTTACAAGAAAGAATACGGACAATACCGTATAAATTCTACTGGAGTTCTCCACGCTTTGTGTCACCTCAGCGTTGCTAGTAACACTTAAATGCTTCTGTGCATCGAATACCACATCACGGTTGGTATATAATCCGTTGTATGTTTCCTCCTGAACAAGGCCTGTTTTCGTTGCATAGCTCATATGCGTATAAACAGTGTTACCGTAAATGTTGTTACTGACTGCTGCCACTTCCACCTCGCACTGGACAGAGCCAATCCGAATTATAACCTGATCCCCCTGCGCCAGCCCATAGTGAATACGCATCCAATCGTTAATTATGATACCATCTACATTCTGTTTTTGAATTGGCGTACCATTCTTGTCAACCAACTCAAGCAAATTCGATTCCTCGTTTTGCAGAACGCACAACTCTACGGAAAAACTATCCCCGTGTGCTGTATCAAATCTTACAGACTGCTGATGGAAGAGTAGATCAGTGTCAGCAATATCTGCATCATCTACTGTTTGGGCATAGTGCACAGTATTACTGTAGTTCACACCCTCCATAATCTCGGATGTAAGACTATCGGTCATATTGTACATTGTAAACGCAAATTGAATCTGCACTCCAAGCGCAAACCCACCAAATATCACAAAGAAGAGGACAAAGAGCCTAGAATACAGCACAGTTTTCCGAATTCCGGTGAGATAGTTTCCTGTTGTGATTCCCTTATTGATTCTTCGAACGATCCAGTTCTCTCGTTTTTTACCGCCGGAGCGTATTAGCTCCAACGCAGGCTTTCTCACCTTAAGAATCGAGACAAGATAAGCCAAAACGGAGAATACTGCTGCAGGAACGAATACCAGAATGGCTGCAATGATATAATTGATATTCGCTCGGCTGACAGGAAGTGCCATATCGCTCAGCATAATACTGCTGAAGTAGGGCAACAACCAAAATCCGAGTCCGTAGCCAATTGCACAAGGCAAAAAAATCATAAAGAAAAACAGAAAGTATTTTCGTGAGATTTCAAAATTTGAAAAACCGAGTGCCTTCATAACACCCAATCTGGGTGCTTCTGTATTGATGGAGTTAAAAATGGTCATAATCAAAAGTAACGCTACAATGGAGAACAGAAGAGTCATTGCAAAACACAGCACCGTTGTATTTATGCTGCTTTTTGACGCTACTGTTTTGAGAATTTGCGGATTCTCTTCTGCCGCAATAACGGCGTAGATAGAGGAATCCTCTTGCAGAGCGTTCAGGTCAAAGGTCTCCCCGCCGATACCTACAAATTCATAATTTTCCTTAATATTCAGTTGTGCAAAGTCTGCAGTACTGAGGGTTAGTATGACTTGGGATTTGCAGTTGTAGAGTAATCCCGTATTATCAACAATCGGAGCCAGCTTATCCGGATATAATACAATACCTGATATCTTATAATCCTTGCTGTCTACTGTAATGCTGTCCCCGACGGATAAATTATGGTAGTCAGCGTAGCCATAATCGATCAATACACAGCCATTTGATGGACTATCAGTTCCGTCGATAACATACAGTTTGTCTATTGTTCTGCCTTCCTGGTAGAAACGAATTACCTGATCATCATTTTTGACCACTTTATAGGTGTGGCTTTCAAAGGAAAAATCATATTGTTGTGAGAGTTCTTCCGCCTTATTCTGCAGGGTAAGTGAGTAATCATTGCCTGCGACTTTCATTATGTCCTCGGACTTCAGAATGGGGTAGAAAGAAAATTCTTCCATATTCGTATATTTCTTGATGTTAAGCACAGAAGAAGCCATTTGTTGATTTAACTCAAGGAACATCATACCGATTGCCACCGTAATTATAAGAATAATACTAATTCCAATGTAGTTTAATCGGTTCTTCTTTATGAATGCGCGTATACTACCCATTAATAGCACCCACCTTTCCTGTGATCCATCCAATTCATCAGGACCAGATAATATCCTTGGCCGGAATCGGATGATCATTTTTCTTATCTTCGATAATTATTCCACTATTCATACGGATTACTCGTGTCGCCATTTGTGCAATGCCAGTGTTATGCGTTACCATGACGATGGTTAGAGAATGGTTATTACGAAAGCTTTCAAGCATTTGCAACACTGCCTTGCCTGATTTTTCGTCCAGCGCGCCGGTGGGCTCATCGCAGAACAACACCTTTGGCTTCTTTACCAAAGAGCGTGCGATGGCTACACGCTGCTGTTGACCGCCAGAGAGCTGATAGGGGAAACGCTGCATCAGACTATCGATTTCCAGTGCCTCGACAATTTGCGTATATTCCGTTTGACCGCCCAACGCTGCACCCATTCGGATATTATTCTCTACGGTCAGTTCCGGCAGAAGATAATAAGACTGGAAAATAAAGCCGACATTCTTTCTTCGGAACAAAGTACGTTCTTTTTCAGACATTTTTGTGATTTCAAAATCATTGTATCGCACGATTCCGGCATCGCAGGTATCCAACCCGGATGCAACATTGATTAAGGTCGACTTACCAGAACCGGACGGTCCCACCACAACCACAAATTCATTTTCTTCAATTTCAAGATTGATGTGCTCAAGTGCGTATACATCATTCTCGCCGTTTGGGTAGGTTTTTACAACATTTTGAAGTTTAATCATATTCAGCCTCCTAAAATAAGTTTATAAATAATTCTTTTCGCTGTTTTTTGAAAAACGTATTGTAAAATGAAGTTGCAATAATCAGTTTTCGAAAAAAGATCCACAGTAACGAGTCTGTGGTAGAATTGAGCTTACTAAAGCAACAATTCAGAAGGATCGTCACTATAAACTGTACTAATTGTACCACAAAACATAGAAAATGTCAGCACCTTATGAGTGAAAAAAGACACGAAATTGAAGTTCGCCGTAAGAATGGATGGTTAATCTACCAATCGCCAAGCATTTGGGACGTCCGTACAACATCATCAAAACGATATCAGTCGTGGCACAGAATTGCTCTATTACGGAAAAGTGAAACGCTACAAGGCTGGCGAGGGCAAAAAGATTTATATAGAACATCACTAAAACAGCCACAAGTAGTACCGCTGTCTCGTTATGGTTCGCTCCCTTCAATATGTGGTAAAGCGTTTTCTTAGCGATGATCATTGATCGCTTGATGCTATCTACGGAGAGGCACTCAAAAACGACATGTTCCCTTGTTCGTAAATGGTATGCACCAAAGTCCTCAAAAACTATGTGGATATCTGCCTGCTTCCCATCAAGAACATCGACTTGACGGAAAAGCCCTACCGCAACACAAAGGCAAAGGAAGTCCGCAAAAAGAAGAAAATCTTGGTTAGAGTATCGAAGAACGCCCTGAGATCGTAGATTTTCGCGCAGAATTCGGTCATTGTGAGATCTACACAGTCATCGGCAAAAAGGACGAAAATGAACCTTGCGTTCTCACGCTTATGGAGCACATGACGCAGATGTGCATTCGGGTCAAGGCTCAAAACCATACCGCAGAGGCGATCAATGAAGCACTGCAAAAGGTTATGTCCTACTTTGTTGAGCAGAAGAATCAAGTATTCAAGACCAATACTGGAACAACGGCTCGAAGTTTGCAGAACTCTCTCATCGAGGACGGTAAGTTAAAGATGTGCCTCACTCATCCGTAATTGCCATGTGAGAAAGGCTCCAACGAATGTCACAACCATATGTTACGACGTTTTATCCCCAAGGGTAAGAGTATTTCCGACTACACCGCTGATGAGATATGCTTCTTCGCAGACTGCATTAACGCTTTGCTCCGAAAAATTTTGGGTTACCACACCCTTGAAGAGCTGTTTTACCATCGCCTCGACCGCATCTATGCTACGTGATCACTACCGCGATACACAACCGCCACCGCCTCCGGTAGTGCGCCGTTGGATCCTTCCAATCGGGGCTTCGCCCATCCTTCCGAGAGCCAACGCTGTTCTACCTCAATTTGTTACTGTTTTGAAAACTATTGCACCTTGCTATTGCAATTTGCGAAAAAAGTAACCATACAAATAAGCCTTGCAAAAATGTGAAGCTGTACAAGTGTATTAGAGTATTATCAACTATACATTTTGTTGTCTTTTTCGGATTACTTGTGCAACGCGCTCAGCACTACGGAGTGCTCCATAGAGGCCAAAATCTGTGGACCAGTTACCGCAAACATATAGATTCTGCACACCGCTGACGCAGGGTGCAAAAGCATTGGTATGCATCGTTGACCGCTCATTTCTAGTCCACCCGAATGCGGCACCCGTCGGATGGCCAGACAATTGTCTATAAACACCGGTAGGTAATACACAACACGATTTAATCGTAGCATAAAAATCTGGCACAAACCGTTCTAGAAGGATCAGAATTTGACGCTTAAGCGTCTGTACCGACAGGTCAGTTGCGGTCCTGGTCAAAAAAGTCAGCATAAAGGATGTCTGCCCTTTTGGCATGTTTCCACCTGCCATTTCCGGATAGCATAGCATATACATTGGCAAGCATTCACAGTCTAGTTCAAACATTACACTGCGCTTCTCGCCGATGCAGGCAATGTCGCTGCATTTCACATCGTCCATAACCCGGGAAACTGTGCCTACCATACGAATCACGGTAGGGCCAGGCCGCAATTCCTCGATTTTCCGGCACACTCTGATTGCAGGAAACCGGTTCAAAAGTGTTACCGACGGATCTATCGTCAAAACTACATTCTCGGCTGTCAGAGCAAGCTGTTCATTTGTTATCCGGTTGTAGCAATTTATGCCAACAACCCTGAACCCATCTTGAATGACGGATTCATACTGTGTGTGAAGCAAGATATCTACCTGTAGTCTATCCAGGCATGTAGCAAGCTGTCGGATGAGCGTCTGGATACCGCTACTCACATAGCATGTGCCGCAAAAATATGACACAAGCAAACTTAGGTGAGAAAAAGCAGAGTCGTGGTACTCTAGGCCCCCGTATGTTGGACCCAAGAAACTCAGCAGTCTCTTCAGGCAAGGACTTTGAAAATAACGGTCTAAATAGGCATCGAATGCCAAACTAGCAGTTTCTTTGAAAAAACGCAAGAGGTCATCTTCGTTGTTTCCCATATAATACGCACAATAGCGTCGGAGCTCTTTGATGAATTCACCAAACCGTTCTTCCTGTGGAAACTCCCTGCGGATAAAGTCAGCAAGATCGTCTACTGACAACGGAATTGTATACAAGATGCCGTCCAACCGAACATCCATCTGCCGGATTGGAACCAAAAGCTGATCCGTAGAGATTCCTAGGCGTTCTAATATACGCACAACTAAGCCGTTTTTTCTTGACCCCGACAGATGGTGTGCACCAACGGGAAACTCTACTCCGTCGTAGTGGATTGTCTGCACCAAGCCGCCTACACGGGATGAACGCTCCACCAACAACACACGCCGATCATCTAAAGCCAGTAAGGCAGCGACGCTCATACCTGCGATGCCACCTCCTACAACGATGCTATCATAGTGTTTCATTCTATACCCGCCTCCATTTGAATACGCCTTTATTATCTTTCAGTCAATAATGCAATTTTTTCAAGGCAGTCACGAAGTGCTGCACAAATCATGTCGCACTCCGATTTACCCGCATTCAGTGCCGGAGCAATAATTATAGTACTATCCGAATCCGGGTAGAGTAGAATCCCTTTGTTGACCAAGAATCTTGAAACGATGTTGGCTACTCCCCATTGCTCCATTCCGGGGATTTTGATTGTTTCGTCCAGAATTAGAGCGAGCATCAATCCCTTGCCCCGGACTTCTCGCACAAACGAAAATGCCTTAAGTGCTTGTAGCTGTTCACGCAAATATGCACCCGTTTGTGCAGCTATAGCGCATATTTGCTCTGTTTGAAGAAGCTCAAGACACGCAGATGCTGCAGCGCATGCTACAGGATGACCACCAGTGGTAAAGCCGTGTTCTAATGCTGACTCAGGATTATCCGCCCAGAATGTCATGAATACATCTTTCGTGGATAACACACCACCCATAGGAATGTAGCCAGAGGTAACACCCTTAGCAAACATCATCAAATCTCCCCACACGCCAATTTGCTCCGATCCGAAAAGTGATCCCGTTCTACCGAAACCGGTAGCCACTTCATCAACAATCAGAAGTACTCCATTCGCACGGCACAATTTTTCCAGTCCAATCACAAATTCTTGTGGAAGGGCAAACGCAGCATTGGATAACTGCACCTGCTCTATAATTAGCGCACCGACACAAGCCTGATCATCTCTCATCAGTGTTTGCGCTACGTTCAGGCAGTGCTGTACCAGAGCCGTCTCATCGCCAAATTCAGGGTGAAGAAGAGGATCAGGCACAGGAATCTGATAGAAGTAATCGTGCTTTAGTGCATAATCATCCATTGCATAGCCACCGTAAGCAACCATCATAGCACCAATACTCGATCCGTGATAACTCCCCTCAAGGGAAATGATGCCCGGACGGTTCTCACCGCGGTTCTTCCAGTATTTGCGTGCAATTTTAATTGCAGTGTCGCAGGCTTCAGATCCGCTGTTTGTATAAAATATGCTGTAATAGCGATCCTCAGTAGCCTTTAGTAATTGCTTGGCATAGTTCAGGGCGGCAGTGTTGGTGGAGACAAACATACTCGCAGTGTCAAGTCGCTGTAATTGTTCCAAAATTGCCTGTTGAATACGAGGGTGTTTGTGTCCGAGATTCGAGTTTAGAAGCGTTGAGACACCATCATAGACCTGCCTTCTGTTTGCTGTAACAAAATAGTTTTCTGGTGTCGCCTGATCCAGCAGTAAATAGCTTTTTTCCATGTAGGACTTCATTTGCTTAAAGGCATTCCAAACGTGCTCGCCGTCCTTTTTTACATGTTTAGTTTCCATATCTAGTCTCCTTACCCTAATATCATCTAACGAACGGTATAACCAGCGTCAATAATAACATTTTCACCATTCATACAGGTCTGCTGCAATAAAAACGAAACCATGCCTGCAATATCCTGAGGATCGATGTGCTGCTTGGGTAATCCACCTGATGCAAACATCCATTTTTTATTGGTTGCAAACTGTCTCATTGCGCAGTTAAGCATTTCTGTTTTGACAAAACCGGGGCTGATGCAGTTTGCAATCACACCTTGATCTCCGTAGTCCAAAGCGATGCATTTAATCAATTCAATAACCGCAGCCTTAGAGGTGGAATATGCGGCCAGATTATATGATCCCACGGTTCCTAAATGAGAAGCCAAGGCAATGATGTGGCTTGTTTTTTCTTTTACGAGATAAGGAATCAGTAACTTTACTAGATGGTACACCATAGTGACATTAATATCTATAGTTTTGCTCCAGTCTTCCTCAGAAAGCTCCATGACACTACCAGGAATCATAATCCCTGTAGCAATTACGGCACCATACAGCCCTGGTATTGTGTCGAGCACATCTTTCAAGCTTTGTCGATCATCCAATTTCTGTAAATCCAGTTGCAACACATGGATATTCTCATCCTGTGCAAGGTCAAAGACACGGGGGTCCTTGTCTACTGCAAGAATCCGATAGTACGACTCGAGCATACGAACAATGATACTGCCAATCCCGCCTGCTGCGCCCATGACAAGAACCGTTTTGCGTTCCCACTGATTCATATCTTAGGTCAAGCCTCCGTCAATCACTATGGTTTGGCCAGTAATGTAGGATGCATCATCGCTCGCTAGGAATGCAACGACACTGGCAACCTCATCTGGGGAGCCCAGGCGCTTCATAGGTACCTTAGAAATAATTTCTTTTCGATTCTTTTCCGGCATCGCCTGCACCATATCTGTGTCGATATAGCCAGGAGCCACAGCATTGATTCTGATATTCTTTCCTGAGACTTCCTTGGAAAGCGACTTGGTCAAACCAATCAAAGCAAATTTGGATGCACAATAATTTGTCTGTCCCGCTACACCTATGACACCACTAACGGAACTAACATTGACAATGCAGCCGCCTTTTTGCTGGAGCATTGGTAATAAAACGGCTTTTGTTACCAAGAAGGTACCATCTAAATTAGTAGTAAGTACGCTGTCCCACACATCCTTACTCATCATGAGGAGATACTTATCGTTTGTAATACCTGCATTATTGACCAGCACATCCACACCACCTAAATCCTCGACAATCTGATTCATAGTGGTGCGCACGCTATCCTCTTGGCAAACATCCATCTGATAGAGTCTAAGTTTGTCAGGATACTTCATCTTCATTTCTTCTGCCGACTTTGCAGAAGTTCGATAGGTTACTGCAACATCAGCCCCTAGAAGCAAAAACTTCATGGCGATTTTCCGACCAATTCCTCTGCATCCACCTGTTACAATAACTTTCTTTCCTGGAAAATCCATAAAAACCTCCTATACACATAGATCTCTTTGAAGTCTAGTATCAAACGGTTTTTATCAAGTCTGGATTAAATCTCCGCTTGTTCGCCGTTTATTTTTCAAATAAGTACGCAATATAGCTACCAGAGACATTATAGCCAGTAACCAGAATCCGGCGGATATCCTGGCAGTTGCTCCGGCCGTCATGTAATGCAGATGGAATCCGGTTGTTCTTCAAAATCAGGCTTGCCACTAGTGCATTAATATTGAATGCAGCACCAAGAGTTTCGCCAAACAGTTCTTTTACCTTCCTAATGCAGGGAACTTCTGGCAGCAGCTCATCTATTACCTTTTGCTCAAGCGGATCAAACTCATTGCCGCATCCTGAGCTAATTACCAGGTCGATTTTTTTGTTTCCAATCACCTGCGAAATCGCAGACTTCATATTAGAGGAAGCACGCTTCTCGTCGAGTTGAATGAACACGGGATAGGCACCTAGGTCGCACTCTTCAAAATCCACCAATGTACAATACACATTCTCTGCCGGAACACCGTCGCGTGCAAGCAACAGCGTCACTACGCTTTCGCAGAACTTGATATCCATAATCCGTTGAGAGCTGTGAAAGCAGCGGTAAAGATCTTCCTCATATTCTTCAACAGCACCGGAAAGAATATAGTCTGCAGCATTTTTGCTCAGAAGCATCTGAGAGTAGCCGAGATTGTTTGAACCCATAATAATCGTGCTGACGCCCTTGCATTTCAGGTTCATACAAATATGCCCCACGCACGCATTAGAAACTGTGCTGGAAAACACTGTGGGACTGCAAAGATCAGGATCGTCTTCGCTAACCTTGCGCGCAAATTCTAAATTAGAGGCCATCGGACCATAACCAGTTGAATAAATCGTGCCGATTCTCGCCGGGTCTACCTCTTCTACAGCACAGGAAGCGTCTTTTATTGCGTTGACTGCTGAAAACAGTGCCATATCGGAATAACGGTTAATTCGCCGTCTTTTAGCCGCATGGAGGCATGATGTATAGTTCAGCTTACCTGTTTCCAACGAGCCGCTTTGCTCTCTATCTAGCCGATCCCAAACCTCCTGTGCAGAATTTCCCATAGCACAAATGACACCTATCCCGATTACTCTTACATTTCTCATTTTGCCTACCCCCTTATCGTTCACTAAAGTAATAGGTCACTATTGCTTTGGATGCGATCTTGTTATTGACCTTTGCAGTACACCTTACTTTAGAGAATTTACCGAATTCTGCTAAAACTTCGCCTTCTACCACGATTTGATCGCCGGGAAGGATTTTACGCAGGAATTTTACTTCCTCTACCTTAGACAAATATGCCTTTAAAGACATAGTCGCATCGTCGACAGTATAATAAATAAATCCACAAATCTGCGCCATCGTCTCAATTGTCAGCACTCCGGGAAAGACTGGTTCATCAGGAAAGTGCCCCTGAACCCAAGGCTCATTCATTGAAACATTTTTGATACCCTTTACATATTTTCCGTAGTCTACTTCCAGAATATCGTCCACAAAAAGCATCGGATATCTATGGGGTAGCGTACTGTATATTTCTTTTTTATCCATTTACTGTCCCGCCTTCTTACGAATTAAAAATTCGAATTCAAAATTATTATTAGTGATGTAAAAAACCATAAATTTTTTCAACACATTCATATTCCATTCGGACAATCTGATCCAAAATGGCGCAGGATTGCTCTGCTGCTTCTGCATTGTCATGCTCGCTCCAATCGGTCATGTTAATTGATAGCTGTTTCCACAGTGTGGCACACTGTGAATATTGCTTGCCAATCTGTTGCAGCGAAGAGAATCCATCCATTGTGGAGATTTTTTTCAGGAAATTGCCATACATCCGACGGAAATTACCACCTCCGGTTCCTAACTTTTCCATCAATGTGGCAAAGGTTCCAACCGCCTCGCGGCGATCGTCGTCCAGTCCCGCATGAGCAATTACATCAATTTCCCTACGGAAGGTTTTCAGCCCGGGTAACCCCATCTTAAAGGCAAAAGGATGCAGCAACCTGCTTACATTCAACCGCAAAGCATACTCAATCTCGTCATGGATTGTAGCAGGCGGCTCAGGAAGCAGCATTGCCCGAAAAGCACCGCGCGGGTTTACCTCTACATTTTGAATACTCCTGCTGTCGCGTAACGCCTGCATGGGGATAACCTGGGGCTTGGACCACCTGTGATCTAGCAACATAACGGTCTGTTCTTCCTCGTCATACCCAGCCAGAATTGCATTGTGCAGGCCAAAACCGATATTCTTAATTCCCTCAAGATACGGGGTGAAATACGGCAAATGTGTAATTGACAGATCCAACATAATCGGAATATCTAAATCCACACAAGCCTTTGCCTCCTGCCATGCCCGGTCGGGGTCGTCGAAACTATGGGATATCACTGTGCCGCCAAACAAGGTAGCAATGTTTAACTCAAGGCTTTCATTCTTACCGGACAGGAAATATGAATCAATGTTGGAATAATACTGATAGATAAAACCTAAACCGCTGCCCAAACCAAATACCACATCTTCATCGAGCGAATATCCATAGTATTGCAGGATTGTTTTGGTAGCGTTTGTATTGCAATTTGAACCCAAAGAATGTAACTCAATTAGTCTTTTGTTTTGCTTTTTCATATCGCACCAACTTAAATCATTTAAACAAGTTTGCTTTATTCTACTACAAAAAACGGATATGTTCGCTCCTTACCACTGCCACAGCAAAGTCTGTAGAACTGATACACCGTTAACGTCTGCGTAACTCGATCGACGAAAATTTGGATTTTTCCGTATCGCCTTGTAAGAACCGCTAGTGTCTTAGCTTTTTTATGCGTCGGTTTGTACGCTGTGAGGTATTTACAAAGATCCCGCTGTCGGAAGAAAATGAGAACACAGGCACCATCATTCAAAAAACTATTGAGCACAACACTTCCCATCACAGAACGAACACCATCCATAAGATAGTGAGAAATGCGGTATTCTCTTAAAACAGCAGAAATCAGACTTTGATCTTCTACCATGTCGTAGTTGTTAATATGTCCTGACAGACGGAAGAATACTTCTTTGCAGGTTTGCTCTGCCTGCTGATGTGTAGATCCGGTTGCTGGGTCTGAATATTGCACAACGGCATCTGCAAGGGTTCGGAAGTCTTCACTATTAAAGTACATTTCGTATCATCTCTCCGGTTCGATAGAGTGCCTGTGCAGCCTGCCATTCGTTATCAATGACTGACTGAACTTGTGCTTGCAGTTCTGTTTTTTCTAACCCGAAATCCGCACTGAGAAAGTGCTTACCCAGCCTCGACCAAGCCTGTGACAGCCTACCATAAGCCTGTGCACAACAGGCAAGCTCATCGTTCTGAAAATACAGAAGATTGACTTCTTTTAAAAAACGGCAATATAGTCGACGATAAAAGCCACCACCGGTAACGACATCGCAGAAAAAACGGAACATACTCAGGTTTTCACTGTGCTCTTCTGCGGTCATTCCATCCTTGAGCAGGTCTCTGATGCGATTCAGTGCACAAATTCCGTAATGTTTGCCACTTCCACTTAGATATTGGTCCATGTTGTCGCAGATTGCCTTTGCCGCCAAAGCTGGCATCTCTGGACGGAGTGCTTCAAAGCTCAGCGTCGGACGCAATAAGTAGAATGTATTGGCAGAAGGAGCAATCAAACCTGACTTTGGGCTCAGTGCTTTACAGAACACCTTTCGAGGTATCAAGGACGGCTCCATCAGATTAGGCTCATGGATTGTAATCTGCTTGCGATTGAGCCCGGAGATTACAGTAACGTGGTTGCTGGGGCGACTATCAATTATGTTGAAGATATCTTCCGACTCACGGACATGGTTTGTGACCGTGCTTTTCAGGCAGGATAGGTACTCCTTGATGCAGACTCGAGCTATTAGAGGTATTTGCTCCCGGTTTACAAACTGATCGATCAATCGAATGGCCTGTCCAGAGGTTTTGGTCTGCAAAATACGAAGCTCCAGATGCAGCAAATCGGCAATATAGTAGACATCGTTACTATTACAGCCAGAAAAGCAGAGTAGCTTCTTTTCTCTATGTCGTCCGAAGTGCATATCGGAGGAACTGAAGTCAAATGCAGCACCCAATCCGAAACACATAGCTTCGGACAATGGGTAACCATAGTGCCGCAACACCGTGGAAAACGCCACCGATCGGCAATAATTACCCACTGTGCAGTTAAGTTCCATTAGAAAACCTCCAGTGCCTTTCGATAGTAGATAACGCAGCGGTCAAACTTCTTCTGCTCCATCTCATTCAGAAGGTGTTTGTAATTTTCTGCTTCCTCAAACCACGCAAGCTGCGTGTGGATGTGGGCAAGGTAGGCTTGTTTATCCTCCAGACACATGCGTTCAGTCTCCCATGCTCCGAGTCCGATTGCCTTAGCGAAGTACGTCGTCCCATAGCAATAGAATCGCCGCAAATAAATGCGGATGGCCCGAACAGCGATTGATGTCACATCCAACTGCGCGATTTTAGACATCCCCGGAACATTGAACATCACCATCTTCGTTTGACGGTGAAACTCAGCGTATGCATCCAGCGAAACCTCAAAATACTCACCGTTGGAGGGGTTTATGGCCACTATACTACCATGATCCTTCTGAAAACCACAGGCTACTACCGCAATATCATGGACATTTGGAACCCCAAACGTGCTGCTCTTTAAGAAAAGAATTGGAGCTACAATCCGCATTTTCAGATTGCGCAACGTACACTCTTGCAGTGAATCCAAACTGTCAAAGAAAAATTCTTCGTAGTAGATTCCCAACAGATGGGCCATAGTTTTTTCAGGAGCTAACTCTTCAAAAAAATACCGGTCATCACGCATGAATGGAAAACTCCCGCCACGTGCAAGGTTCAGCAAGGAAATGTAGCGAGCATCCGCACCGGTATAGCTAAGCCAGGTGGCACAGGCACTTAGATGCTGCGGCACATCTGAACGATAGCTTTGATTCATTCTTGGAAAATAAATAGTAGTACTAGGCATCGTTTAAACTCCTGCGTACTTGCTCGTCTATCCACTCCGGAACCGACAAACACAATCTGCCGTTTTCTAAAATAGCATGTACTGTACGCCCTTTGGCATAGACCGTCGACTTCCCGGCCTTTTTCACTTCATATGTAAATTCAATTTTACAACCATTTAGAATCCTAAACCGGAGATGAATACACATTTCATCCAGCGTGTAGTCAAGTGCATGACGGTATTCACAGCAGGAGCTAATCACAGGGAATTTTAAATTGTTCCCTTCAGGATAACCGCTAAACAGGTTTAGGCATTGCTTTGTGAATTCGTACCTTGCTTCTTCAAAGTAACAGTAATACTTACTGTGGTGTACTACGCCATAGGCATCCGTATCACTGAATCTAACCTTGAACGGATATACAAACTCCATCCATTGCATGTATATCACCATTCCTTTCTGCTGCGCTGAAAGGAACAACACAGCATAAAACTATTTTTGACCGCCAGCAAACGATCTTCTGACTCGGAAAATTACACTACGGATGATTTCATCCGGTCACAAATCGGCTACTTTTAGACTGCGTGCATATAAGGAAAACTACCACTGAATATTGTAGGTCTCGTTTCCACGGAGCATTTGGTTATTGATGATATTTGCAGCGTGATATGCAGCGGAAAACCACGCAAATCCCCAGTAACTGGGATTCAAAATACTCTTTCGGTGCTTACAGACCAAATTTGTAGGGTCCTTCATAGAGTGTGCCTTGTCGAAGGCCCACTCATAGCCGTTTGCATTGCTAGTATCAAAATACATGTCTATCGTTTCTGGAGGAGAAAATGTAAATTGCTCTGGGGTTGTTCCTGTAAATTCTTCAAACCAAGCTCTGCTGCGCTGAAGCGCATCCGGCAATAAGCGCCCTTGATAAATCAATTCAAAATGCCAGTTATCCTTGCATCCGTTCATCTGCAACAGACACTGGTTCCACAGACGGACAGTACATTCATCGAAAGGCATGCGGACAATGTACTCTACATTCGTCTGTAATTTACATTCGTGAGTTGTGAAAGATCCCACTACCACTGCGCCAGTTGTATCCGAAGCGGGTGGTGTGGTTGGCTGACGGTAATCAACCACTGCATCATAATCCCCAGCCTCAGTCTGAGTGCTAATGGATAATTCGTTTAAAGACGGTACAAGTACTATCATCTGCCGGGCGGCGATGATCTCCAACACATCTTCCTTCAATGCGCATACATCAAAAAACTGCGTGTACAGATAGCCGCAAAAAACGGTGAACATCACCCCAGGTTTGGGCAAAATCAGTCGAAATAATGCTAGCAAGGACGGAGTACGAATGTCATATTTGACAAAGGCATCCTCCAAAGTCAATGCAAACAGTCTTCCCGAACGCTTCATACAACCTGCGTCAGTAAATCCGCTTGCAATATAATGAAACCACTCACAGCCAACTGTTCGTACATCTTCCATAAAGAGGCGAAGTTTTTCTCCCTCTTCAGAGTAATGTTCATACAAGTATTGTTCAAATGCCTGGAAACTTTCGGGGAGTTCAAAGATCATACCTGAGTATTCAAGATGAAATCCTTTGATTTTTTTGCAAGAAGTTACAGCAATGCTGGAATCTGTAAAAAACTTCTTCATGATTCCTGTTGTCAGGTCATTAGGATAATAGGGCTGGTCTGCATGATATGACCTAATGCTACGGAAACGGGCAACTCTATGCCCCTGTGTCTGAAGCAATACACCCAGTAGGTCCGCTTGGGGGCCGTTGCCTATCACCGCAACACGCAGTGCATTACTTTTTTTCATCTTCATTGTAACTTCCCAACAACAAGCTCGCTGTATTACCCGCAAATGCGAAGGAGTTGGATAATGCATACCTGATGTTCTTAGAGCGCTTCTCTGTTACATAATCAAATTCCTTGCAAGCTTGCATAGGGTGATCCATGCGAATCGTTGGTGTAACAATGCCCTTTTGCAATGTCATCAACGTGACCGCCATCTCGATTGCACCTGCTGCCGCAAGGCAATGACCAATCATAGATTTTGTAGAAGATACACAAAGGTCGTTTCTGCGGTCGGGGAACAATCTAGCGATGACTTTTGATTCCATTTCGTCGTTTAGTCTTGTGCCCGTTCCGTGCGCATTGATGTAATCTACCTCATCCAGAGAAATCCCCTTCGAGGCTACGCGCATGGACTCGTAAGCGCCGAATCCTTCAGGATCTGGACTGGTGATGTGGTAAGCATCGTTGTTCAGACCGTAGCCGACAATCTCACCGTAAATTCTTGCATTACGTGCTTTTGCGTGCTCCAATGTTTCAACTACAAAGAACGCACCACCCTCTCCGATGTTGATGCCGTCCCGATTGTCATCAAATGGTCTGCATACCGAGGAGCTTAAGGACCTTAGTACGTGAAACCCAACGCACGAAAACTCCGTCAAAGGATCTGCACCGCCAACAAGTACGACATCCGCCTTGTTTTCCTGAATTAGGTCAAACGCAATTCCAGCAGCGGTGGAGCCTGCCGCACAAGCGGACATTGTGGTATAGCAGCTACCTTGAGCACCACAGCGATGTTTGATGTAAGTAGTAAATGCAGGAATCTGGTTCAACCATTCTGGATCTGCTTGTCCCTTCTGTTTTTGCTCAGCAACATAACCGGAAATTCTTCCGTTTGCTGCAAGAGAGGTTGCAAAGGAAACGGAAGCGCGGATTCCCAATTCGGTAATTTCCTCCTTGGTGATAGCTGCATCCTGCATTGCCTCGTCGATTACTCTATCCAGAATGTATTGAATTCTCTCCTTGTCCTGCGCATGATTTGTCAAATAGGGGATGGTTTCGTCCTGAATTTGTCCAACATGTGCCGTCTTCAGTTTTTTTGCATCAAATAACGTGCATTCAACCAATCCGTTTACTCCATCTGCACAATTCGTAAATACCTGTTCTCTGTTTAGACCATTGCTGGTAAGAAGACCTATTCCAGTGACAACAACCCTTCTGCCTTCTTTTTTCAAAAGACTCACTTCCTCTCACTTCATAGTGAAATTCGGTGTAGAGTATTACTGCGCGGTATGCAGTAATACTCCACACCGAAATATGGGATTATTCGGTTTTTTCTCTAATGTAGTCCGCAATGCTACGTACACTTCTGAAAATCGCCATATCCTCATCGCTGACCTTTACGTCGAAGGTTTCTTTCAGACCGACAACCAACTCCAGGGCATCAACAGAGTCTAAACCAAGACCTTCGCCCTCATCTGCATAAGATGCAAAAATCGGTGCATCATGGTCTACGCTGTCGAGGTCCAAGTCTTCCAAACTCAGCTTGTCGACAATCATCTCCAATACTTTACGTTCCAGTTCTTCCATAATAGTTCCTCCTAAATAAATGATTTTTCTATGCAGTGCCATGGGGCACGAAGCATCAATTAAAGATTGCCTTTTGCCAAAGCAATAAAACTCTGTCGGGCGTTTTCATCCGACACAGTAAATGGTTTCAGCTTTCGGTCATGCTTTTTCAATAAACCGCTGAGCACTGCGCCAACGCCGACTTCAGCCACCAGTAGGTTAGGCTCCTGAACAATTGCCTGCATACATGTACTCCAAAGGACTGTGTGGCAACATTGCAGCTTGACATCGTTACGGATATCCGCGATATCGGAGGCATAGTCTCCTTTGCAGTTGAGCATAATCCGGCAGGTGGGATTGCGGAATTCCATTGTGTTCACAAATTCAGAAAATTCAGTCTCCATGTCACGCATAACCTCTGTATGGAAAGCGTTACTGACATTTAGAAGTTGCGTTTTCACTGCACCGGCTTCTTTGATTGCCATGGTAGCTTTTTCCACATACTGGGCATCACCGCCGATTACAATTTGATTAGTGGAATTAAACAAAGCCACAGAAACGGAACCGTTTTCATCAGAAATTTGGCGACAGATTTCCTGTACAGTTGGATACTCGCAGCCAATCACGGCGCAAAGAGCACCCTGATGTCTAATCTTGCCCATGGCCTGTGCCCTGTGCGATATTAATCGGAAACCATCGTATAAAGATAGTACACCGCTACACATTAGTGCAGAATATTGCCCTAGGCTGTGTCCAGCAACGACATCGGGTCGAATACCTTCGCTTTCTAGAAGTTTCCAAAAGGCACAGTTCATCGCACTTACCGCCAGCTGGGTGTTTTCTGTTTTTGTAAGTACCTCCATCGAAGCTGTCTGACACAAAGCCCTTACATCCTTTCCGGAAGCATCAGATGCCGCTTCGAAGACCTCACGGACTACGTGCGAGTGTCTTTTCAGCAATTCATACATGTTTTCCTTTTGCGTGCCTTGTCCTGGAAATAAATAAAGAATCATTTCTTATGCTCCTTCCTGAGTACCTGTTGATTGGGCTGAGAACACCGAGCACGCGGCATCCCCCAATTTGCTGACATAAAGTACCGGCTCTACCAACTGCCACTGCGTGTTGTCACGCAGAAATATTTCGCAGTCTGTTCTCAAATCTGTCAGAATTTCAACATAATGAAACCCCTTCGACAGTCCGACACCAAGAGCCTTACAGATTGCCTCCTTCGCTGTCCAAAGGGTGGTAAGTCCCTCGAAATATTGTGCGGGAGGTACATTTGTACTAATGCAATGTAGTTCACGAGAGGTGAATGCCACAAGACGTTTGTTCTTGTCGCCCCAGTCTACCGGTACTTGAACATCAATCCCCAAAAACTGGACTTTCGCAGTGCAAACCGCTACATATTTACCGCTGTGGGTAGCGGATACAGTCTTTCTGCCGACACAGGAGATAATTGCTTCCGGCTTTCCTCCGGGAAGATGAATAATTTCAACATCTCGCTCTGCATATTGCCGGGATAGCAGTGTTTTCAGCATCGTTTGAGTTAAACCAGATGAATTGGATTTTTTCTTTTCGAAATAGTGCTTCCACATAAAATCAATCTGTGCTGACTGCAATTCCGGCCACGGTGCACCGAAATTTGCAGCTTTGCCTAAGCGGATTAAGTTACATTTCATTGTTATTGCGTCACTTGCACTGACTTTCCACGCGAATCTGTGCCAACTTCTGTCCCTTTTCCACAGATGTCCCTTTTTTAGTCAGAATTTCTGTTTCTACACCTTCAACACCTGCTCGAATCTCCAGTTCCATTTTCATCGCTTCGCTTATGAATAGTATATCGTCGTTGCGAACGCTTTGTCCCACCTGTACTAAGACTTTGCAGATAGTACAAGGCATAACCGCAGCAACGGTATGGACACCTACTGAGCCCGAACTGAAACTTTATACTCGGCAGTCGGCGTAGCGAATCCTTTACAAACCGAAGAATTTTAATGCTAAAATTTTTCAGTGAAGGCACTACGTCTTTTTGTCTTGTCATCCATCGCCTTCACTGTTCTTTGTGGTGCATTAAAATTCTGTTTGTCAAGGACGACGGAGTTTTTTATCTTTTCTCTGTTTTTACTCTTGACTTTTAATAGTTAGTCTCTCATATTTTTAAAATAATAAAATGAATAGAATCAAAAGCATCTTATCTCACCAAACTCACCTCCCAAAACTTATAAATATATAGCCCTGAGCAAAACTCCAAAAGAGGGATAAACACTGGATTTTTTCAGGGTGTTTTTTAATTTTATCACTATAAAATATAGAAACAGCCAACCAAATATCGTATAATTAAATTGCAACAAAACAACGAAAGGGGTTGGCTGTTATCTATCGCCAAGAAATTTTACAGGATATTACACTTTTCACTTCACAACCGAAAGCAAAGTTTTATTCCGAATTGTTTTTACATTTGGATTTATCAGAGTTTCCGGAATTTAATGCAAATACAGGTCGCAAAGGCTTTTCAAATCAAGCTAAGCTTCGTGCGGCTATCGTTATGGAATGTGAGTGTTTTTCCTGCGTTACAGACCTTCTGGATTATCTCCAGAACAATCTTTTGATTGCACATTACTGCGGTTTTAATATTTTGAAACCGTTACCGTCCTATTGGACTTTAGATCGTTTCATAAACAGTCTTGATAACGATTTATTGCAAAATCTTATGCATTCTCAGGTTAAAAAGCTGTATGAGCTCGGTGTTATTGACACTTCTTTTATCGCTCTTGATTCTACTCCGATTATGGCTAATACTTCTCAGAACAATCCAAAATCCTTTAAGAAAGATAAGTTCAATCCCGATAACCAGCAGAGGTCAGACAAAGACTGTGCTTTGGGTGTTCATACCGCTTCTAATCAGCATAATGAGAAAAAATGTGAATTCTACTGGGGTTACAAGAACCATGTGCTGGTTGACTGCATTACAGGCTTACCGATTTTTGAGCTTACCACTACTGCCGATGTTGCCGACAGCACAGTTGCTCTTGATATTCTAAGCCAAACCAATAGTTTTTTACCTGTTAATGAATGTACTTTTATTGCCGATAAGGCTTACGATGTAAAAGCTATTTACAATACCGTCAAGGATGTTTACGAAGGTGATTGCGTTATTCCTCTCAACAAAAGAAACACCAAAAATCCTAAAAAGCTTCCGGCAGGTCATCCTATCTGTGAAGCCGGTTTAGCTATGAACAAGGATGGAAAGTGTCGCAGTGAAGGAAGAGTCAGGCAAAAATATTGCTGTCCCTTCAGAAATTCAAAATCCGGCTGTTGCCCCTGCAATCATAAAAACTGGAACAACGGCAAGAAAAACAAAGGCTTCACAAAATACATTACCTTACCTGATGATTACAGACTTTCCATTGACCGTGAGTGTATATCTTTTAAGAAAATTTATGCTCTGAGAACCGAAGCTGAACGATACAATGCTCGTTTCAAGCAGACCGGTCAGGAACGGCTTTGGGTTCACAGTGAAAACGCTGCAAAAAATCTCAATACTATTGCTCATATTGCTTTGCTTGCCGTTGCTAATGCTGCTTTCATCACTAATTCGAATTATTCTGTTCGTTGCTTAAAATCCGCTAAAAGAATTGCTTAGCTCTAAAAACTAAATATTTCAGGGAAAGTTTTGAACATTTTGTTCAAGGCTAGCTTTGCTGTGCACTTATGTTTGTTTTTTATCTCATAAATTCTATATTTCGTTTTCAATCCCTGCGTTTTGCTCATCTCTATTATAAATATACATACATATATTAACGCTATAATTTTAAATAAAGGTAAATAATGTAATGAATTGTCGAAATTTTGTATCAAACAGTAAAAGACAGTCCCTTGAGCAAGCCTTCGCTCAAGGGACTGTCTTTATACTAATGGATAAATATCTAATCGACATCTATATTAGCAAGTAATATATTTATGGAAAACAAATTATCACTGCATTTCAAATGTACGCTGCCGTTATATTTTTCAACAGATTTTTTGATTGAATATAAACCAAGTCCATGATTTATCTTATCTTTTTTTGTTGTAGATATTCTGTTGTTTACTATTCTCACCGGCTTATAAACAGGATTTGAAATGCATATATGTATGGTGCTCACGTTCTCTACCAATGATATCTTAATTGTCTTATCCGCAATATCTGTTCTTTTGCAAGCCTCAATTGCATTATCCAAGGCATTGCCAAATATTGTACATATGTCTATTGGCTCAACAAATTCAGCAGATATGTAACCCCTCACATCAAATTTTATGTCTTTAGCAGTTTTCTTCTTATCAGACAGCAAAACGTCCAAAACATAGTTACCGGTTTGTATGCCGGAAATCTCATCTATGAAATTAAATGAATCAGATAGATAATTCTGAGCCGATAATAAATCCTTTTTATCCAAAAATGCCTTTAAAACGATTAATTGATTTTTATAGTCGTGTTTAAATTCTCTGAGGGATTGTTCCTTTTCCATTAACTTCTGATAATAAATGTATTGCTGTTTTGATTGTTCGTTTGTAATTTCCGAAATCTTTTTATAGTAGTTCCTTGAAGTTATGCTTGATATAAATATGGGATATACTACGCAAAACACGATCAGTGAAAGTATAAAGGAAAATTCTAAAAAATAATACCAAATCTGATCGATAAACTCCGTTGCAGGAATATAAGACAGACCAAAAGCAAAAAGTGCAATAACATATAGCGAAATTACGATAAAAGCTTTTAATCCATTTGGAATAAACTCCATAAAGTAATTAAATTTTAATTGTATATATTCTTCCTTAATAAATAATAATACCAAGAGTATACAAATCTCAATGGCAATATCAATAATTGATTTATATATATTCTCGGTAACGAAAAAATTTTCAATAAGAATTATTGCGGATGTTAATGCAAATGATATTGCTTGAAAAAAAGCAACCATAAACACGCATATTTTTTTAGATATATCCCCAACTGCAAATATAATAAAAGAATATGGAACAAATAAAGATAGCAATAGTAATAAATCAAAATTTACAAACACTATGTACGCAGGTATAAAAATTACAAAAAAATAAATCAGAATTCGTTTAGTCAAAAGTTTACAATCTGTTGTTTTTAATAAAAATACGGCACAAGAAATTGTTGAAATTATAAGCTCTATAGTGTAGAAAATTAACATAATCAGATAGAAATATATTCAAGATAGGTGTTTAGAGAATCCAAAAACTCGGAATACCTATCTCTGCTTATTTTTGCAACTTCGCCGTTTATAAGTTTGATGCTGTTTTTATTAAAAGACAAAATAGAATTGAAATTTACCACATACGATCTATGGGTGAAAAAGAAACAGTTACTCGGTAACAATGAGAAAACATATTTAATTGATTTAGTGCAGGAAATACTATCCTTTACTGTTCTGATAATGCAGTTCCTCCCATCAGCTTCTATATAAACAATATCCCCTGTATAAATTTTGATATGTTCTCCTCCGGAATAAATTAACACAGGATAGTGAAGTCCTTTTTTCTTTCTGAAAGAATCAAGTGCTTCATATAGTTCTTCATCCTTTAACGGTTTAATTAAAAAGCGGAATGTATCATATTGAAAAGTTTTATATACAACCTCCGGAAAGCTTGAGATGAAAACTATCATAGAAAGCATATTTCTTTTTCTTATTTCCTTTGCCGTTGTCAAACCATCAATATTCGGCATTTGATAGTCAAGAAAAACAATATCATACTCTCTGATTTCACTTAATAGTTCCTGACCGTCATAAAACACATCTACACAGTAATTAAGATTGTTCTTGTTAGAATAGCTATATAATTTATCTTTTAGTATTTTACAGAATAACGGTTCATCGTCACAAATTGCAATGAGCATAACAATCCCCCTTATCTAAAATACAATTCGTTACAGAAATAACACCGTTCACTACATAAAATCCCAAAAACAAATACAATACATTATTTTGATTAATGAAGAGTATTGATTGGAGTGGTGAAAGTGATCTGGCATTCAATTTTGCATTTATTTCAGAAAATATTTGGATAAATTTAATCCGGTTCAGCTAAAAAATAATCATTCATTTTCTCAACCATGGACAATAACAATTCCGATTGTTCGGAAGTCCAATTCTTGGTGATTTTAAAGATGAGGCTTTCCTTGTAATCCTTTTCAGAAAAGTCAACTATTAAATTGCCTATGTTTGTATTAATTATGCTTGCAATACTATCGAGCCTGTTCAATGAAACCTGAGTATGCCCACATTCTACTTGACTTATATAGCCGGTTGAAACATCCAAAGCTTCTGCGAGTTCAGATTGTGTTAGGTGTGCCTTGATTCTATATTCTTTTACTCTTTGCCCGATAGCAGCATAATTAACCATACTAATCACCACTTAAATTATATCAGTAATAAGTAAAATTAGAAGTGAGCTATAGCTTATCATTATTTACTTATAACTTATTATTACCTAATATAAAAACTATATAAAAACTATATGAAAACAAATAATGACTTAGGAATATTTATAAATAAGAAACGAATTCAGAAACAAATTTCTCTAAGAAACTTGTCTCGACAGATTGGCATTTCTGCTGAATATCTTTCTAAAATTGAGAATGGACTAAGACCTGCTCCTAGTATCGAAATATTAGAGAAAATAACAATTCAATTACTGTTATCTCCGCAAGAAAAAGAGATAATGTATGATTTAGCAGCTGAATCAAAACCCTATCTTTCATTAGCACCGGATTTGCTTGTTTATATTAACGAAAATAAAAGCATACATAAGGCATTAAGATTAGCAAAACGATGTGAAGCAAATGAGGAAGATTGGCAGGTTTTTATTGAATTTTTGACAAATAAGTACTTATAAATAAAAAAGAAATCCGAGCAATAAACTTGGATTTTCTTTTGAAATTTGTGTGTACAAACAAGTACACACAAACGAAAGGAGCAAACAAAGTGATAAATGTTAGAAAAAAGCCTTTATTTCAATTTGACATTAGATGTCCTTGTCGCAATAGAAAATTGATGATATTAAATTTATCAGACTTTAACAAACCACAAGTAAGTTTATTAGAGCGTGATGAATTTGGGTTACATAATACTGAAATAAAATGTCACATATGCAAAGCGTTCGTGGCAGTAGATGTTTAAAAATTAAAATGAAATTTTGTACGAGCCTACAGCCGGAAACGCTGATAAATTATCAGTAGGAGCGAGCTTACGAAATGCCGACAAGTTATAGCTTTTAATGCTATATTTCGTTGGCGTTATTTTTTGCCCTTTTTGCATTGAAAGCAGAAAGGGCAAAATGTTTATCAGGATAAGAAGTCCTCCGTTTAATTTGAAAAACAAAAATTCAAATTAAACGGAGGATATATTTTGAAAAATACATATTTAGCTAAAAAACAAAACGATGATGGTATGTTTGTTCTTGAAGAGATTTCAGGTGAACAATGGAGAGAAATTGTTCTAAGAAACAAGTCTCTTTCTAAAGAACAGAAAAGATATTTTATTTCAGATTGTATTGAAGAATCTGATGATATTGATCGTATGTATATCGAGGTTTCTTATGAGGAATACAAGAAATGGAATGTCGAAAACACACTTTCAGCCAAAAATCGAAAGTACAAAAAGAATTTTACAATTGTTTCTTTTGACGAATTCGTGTTGAAGAATAAAGATTTATCAGACAAAGATATTTTAATCGACAAAGCCGATGTAGAAAACGAAGCAATCGAAAATATTAATAACAAGGAATTAATCAAAGCTCTGTCTGAATGGCAACCATGGGCTTTGGATATTTACAAAGCGTATATTTCCGGAAGAAAAACAGCGTGTACCCGTGAGATAGCAAGTAAATATAATGTTTCGTTGCAGACGGCTCGCTCATATAAGAGAAAATTTAAAAGCTTTTTGAAAAAATTTTTAAAATAGCCTTTCGTTTTTTGCTTTCAAGGTTGTAGATACAATATTGAGGGAATAAAATTCCTCGCTATGATATTTGCACCTTGAAAATAAAATATCAGCACATCAGATACATTCCTTCTGCTGTTCGGGCGAACAAGCCAAATGAGCGAACTTCTATACAGAACTTCAGGACTCAGACATTGAAAGGCAAATTCAATGACGGCGATGACAGGCAGAGGGGATAATGATACTTCCGTCAAGTCAAAAGTCGAGCGTGATAAAACCGTCGCAACCAAAGATGGCGGCTGTGGGAGATCCCCACGGTGGTGAAATTCCAATGGAGCTAAATGTAATAGCCGTTTGATGTGTTCCCGGTTGGGGGTTATCGAGGATAAATACCAATCAAAGCAAGGCGGTTTCATATTCGGAGAAATCCCAACGCCAAAGTAACGGCACATTATATGTCTTACAGATATTCAACCTGATGTGCCAATAGCGGTATTGTATATGTAACCGCCTTGCAAAAAAACGATTGATAAACGGCAGGCAACAGTTATGTTTTTCATATCCCTTGCATGCCGTTACAAAATAAATTTTAGATTGGAGAAATTAAAATGATAGGTTTTATTATAGGTTTATTTATAGGTGCTTTTATAGGAGTAGCAGTTATGTGCTTATGCTCGGTTGCATCAAAAGCAGATGATGAAATTGAAAAACACAAAGACAACAAAAAATAATTAGCATAAAGCGGAGGTATATAAAATGAATTTAGTAAATGAAAATCAGAGTTGCAATAATGCATATTATTTTGAGATTTGTATATTACAATCCCTTTGTCGAATGGGATACATCAGTCAAAAAGATTATAACGGTATTGCCGAAATTGCCTACGAGGATTATGAATCAACTCTTTTATTAAATTGATTTTATTATAAAAAATCACTGGATATATTCGAACCTTTGGAGTATTGTGTTGTTGCGCCGGAATAAAGGCAGAAAATGAAAGGAGAAAATCAATGAAACAAAGTCCGGTAGTAACAATTGAACCTACAGTAAGCAAAGATAAACTGACGCGTGTTGCAGCATATTGCAGAGTATCAAGTGATTCGCAAGATCAGCTTCATTCCTTTGCCGCACAGGTACAGTATTACACCAAAACAATAAGTGAAAATAACCTTATGGAGCTTGTGGATATCTATGCAGACGAAGGATTGACAGGAACCAAAACTGCAAACAGAGATGACTTCAACCGTCTTATAAGCGACTGCAAAAAGGGTAAAATAGACAGAGTATTAACCAAATCAATTTCAAGATTTGCCCGAAACACAGCTGATGCTCTTATGTATACAAGAATATTAAAAAATTACGGTGTGAGCATTTTGTTCGAAAAGGAAAATATTGATACTGCATATATGTCAAGCGAACTTTTACTTGCAATATCGGGCGCACAGGCACAGGAAGAATCGATATCTATCTCAAAAAATATGAGGTGGAGTATTGAGAAACGAATGAAAGACGGCACATATGTTATAGGCACTCCGCCGTACGGCTACAAAGAGCAGGACGGTAAATTTGAAATCGTCGAAGAAGAAGCTGAAACCATAAAACTGATTTTTAGCAGCTTTCTGTCGGGTATGGGCAAAAAGGCAATCGCCATTATGCTTGAACAACAAAATGTTCCCAAACACTTCAAAGAAACCGAATGGAAGATAAGCACCATTGACTATATTCTTCGCAACGAAAGATATATGGGCGACGCCAAATTCAAGAAGAAATATAAATCCGATACCCTCCCCTTCAAGACAAAGCGCAATTATGGCGAAAAAGCTCAATACTATGTTGAGAATATGAATATTCCCATAATTTCAAGAGAAGATTTCTATGCTGTTCAAAAGCTACTTGCCGACAACAGCATAAACAAAGGAAAGAACAACGAATATCCGCTTGCAGGAAAAATCAAATGCAAATGCGGCAAAACCTACAAGTCGCTTACAGTAAACGGAAAACGATATTGGGAGTGTTCTCTGCACAATCTTGACAGCAGCAAGTGCGAGTCAAAACGAATTCCTGAAAAAGCTATTTACGAAGCGTTTATAACTATGGTAAACAAACTACGCAATAATTACAAACGAATACTTACGGTGGCAGTTTCTCAAATTGAACGCCTGCAAATAAAATCCAGTAAAGCTACACTTCGCATTAAAGAAATCGACAGAGAAATAGCCGAACTTAACGGTAAACACTTAGTCATAGCAAGGCTTAACACAAAAGGAATAATGAGAGCCTCTGAATATACCGAACAAAGCAGTAAAATCACAAGCAAGACAAATGCTCTGCGAAGTGAGCGCAGACAACTGCTTGCTGAGCAAGACGAAAACAGCGTGTTGTCGGGACTTAGCAGACTAAATGACATACTCTCAATGCAAGATCAACCTTTAACCAAATTTGACGAAAGTCTGTTTAAAAGCATTGTTGAAACAATCACCGTTCCGACAAACTCTCAAATATGCTTCAGACTTCTCGGCGGTCTGCAAATAAAGGAAGTTATGTCCGAGCAAAGGAGATGTTCAAAAAAATGAAAAACAGACGGTTTCCCTACGGCTATGAAATGCAAAACTGCAAAATCCAAATTTGCAAAGCTGAATATAGTATTCTGACAGGAATATTTGATAGCTACATAAACGGCTGTGCTCTGAAAGAAATTGCCGAGAAGCTCACATTTAAGCAAATTGAATATCTGCCCGATGAATACAGTTGGAACAAAAGCCGTATAAAAAGAATTATTGAGGACAAGCGGTATCTCGGTGATGAAAAATATCCGAAGATTATCGATGATGAAATCTTCAATAAAGCCAACAGCACAAAGCAAAACAGAAGAACAACAAAGAATTATGTTGTAACGGCAGAAAACAAGCCTATGGTCTATCTTGTACAATGTGCAGAATGCGGCTCTCCTCTGTATCACATTACAGATACAAAATGTGCAGAGAGTGAAAGCTGGTGCTGTAAAACGCAAAATTGCAAACTGCATATCAAAATGACAATTTCAGAACTACAAAATCAAATAACAGATTTGCTCAATAATGTTATCTCGAATAGGAATTTGATAAAATATTCAGAATCTCAAATTCAAGAAGAACCGACAACAGAAATAATGCGTATTGAAAATGAGATTGAAAGATTGTTTGAGAAATCCGTATTTAACAAAGACGAGTTACAAAATTTAATATTGGAATGTGCGGAGAACAAATACTACTTCGATAAGAGTACCCGACACATTACCGACAGGCTGAAAGCGGACTTTGAAAAATCAAATCCGCTTTCAGCCTTTTCAATGGAGTTATTTGAAAAAACGGTATCCGCCGTACTCATAGATAAGCAAGGTTCGGTCAGCTTAATGCTTAAAGACGGAAATATTATAAGAGAGGAAAGTTCAAATGGTTGTACAGTCAATTCAAGCACCTAAAAAGGTCACAGTAATACCGCCAAAGCCTGAATTTTCAGGTGACAATCGGATAGACATCAGACCAAAGCGAGTAGCTGCCTACTGTCGTGTATCTACCGATAAAGAACAGCAGGAACACAGCTTTGAAACGCAGAAAGAAATGTACACCGATATGATAATGATGAAACCAAATTGGCAGATGGCAGGAATTTATGCCGATGAGGGCATAACGGGAACAATCGCAAAAAAGCGTCCTGATTTTATGAGAATGATTGAAGATTGCAGAAAAGGAAAAATTGACATAATCATAACAAAATCCGTGTCACGATTTTCACGAAACAATCTTGATTGTCTTCTCTATGTCAGGGAGCTCAAAGAACTTGGAATACCTGTAATATTTGAAAAAGAGGGCATCAACACACTACAAGTGTCAAGTGAGTTGCTTATAACTCTGTTCAGCGGATTGTCGCAGGCTGAAAGCGAATCTATAAGTATGAATGTAAAAATCGGAAAAAGGCAGAGTTTAAAAAACGGAAATGTACCATTTTGCTACAAATCATTTCTCGGCTATCAAAAAGGCGCTGACGGCAATCCCGAAATCGTTCCCGATGAAGCAAAAATAATAAGAAGGATATACGAAGAATATCTTGCAGGAAAAAGCCTGAACGATATTGCAAAATCCCTGATGTCGGACGGCATACTTTCACCGAGAGGTAAAACCGTATGGACTTCAAAGGTGATAATGTCAATACTATCCAATGAGAAATACAAGGGTGACGCTCTTCTGCAAAAAACATACATTGCAGACTGCATAAGCAAAAAATCCAAGAAAAATAACGGTGAATTGCCTATGTACTACATTGAGAATAATCATCCTGCAATCATAGAACGAAAAATGTTTGACAAGGTTCAGGAAGAAATCTCACGCAGAAACAGCAAGCGTAAGGTCAGACAAAAAGGCACAAAAACCGAACTTGGTAAATATTCAAGCAAGTCTGCACTTTCAGAATTGCTGTTCTGCGGAAACTGCGGAACTCCATACAGGCGAGTAACTTGGACTATCAGAGGCAAGAAAAAGGTTGTATGGCGATGCATAAGCCGTCTTGACTTCGGGACGAAATACTGCCAAAACTCACCGTCCATTGAAGAATCGGCACTCCAAAATGCAATAGCCGAAGCTATCACCAAAAAGGCAAAAACAGAGGGTGCAAATGTCGATAGGATATCACACCACTTTAAAATGTATCAGGACAAGCAGGATGCCGGAAGTATTATTGCAAAGAAAAACAGATTAAACGAGCTAATTCAAAGCATAGAGGCGCTAACCAATATGGATAATGAAGCCGCGCAAAACGGTGATTTTGACAGCCAATTCGAGCAGTTATACAACGAGATGTACACTCTCAAGGATGAGCTTGACGAAATAGAAAAACAGCAGGCAAAACTTAACAAATCTCCCGATACACTTGATGAGATTGAGGTAATAATCAAAGGTCTGAAAAACCACCCGGTAGAATACAACGACCAAGCCGTCAGACAGCTTATCTCCTGCATAAAGGTAATATCAGCCGACCAAATAGAAATTCAATTCAAGGACGGAATGCTGATGAAAGCCGCAATTTAAAAAGCTCACAAAAATAAAACTCGGTCATATATGTTATGATTTATAGCATATATGACTGAGTTTTATTAGATAAATCAATAAGAAGCTTGTTGTAATTTGTAAATGTTATGATATAATTAAATTGAAAATATGTCACATAGTAAACTTAACGAATTATATATGCCAAATAATAGAAATAAGTTTAGTTGTAATGGCTATATAAATTGCTAATTTTCATTTCAATTCTTAAGGAAGGATTAGTATAAAAGGTGTGGTATGAGTGAACCAAAGAAACAACATTATGTTCCGCAAACATATTTAAAAAACTTTGCCATAGGAAAGAAAAATAATAGCTTATATGTTCTTTCTAAAAATCCACGAAAGATTTATTCCTCTCAAGTGGAAAATACTGCGGCAGAAAGAGATTTTTATACATTAGAAAATTTAAAAAATAAATATATTTGGGAAAATACATATGCCCGATGTATCGAGCCTTCTTTTGGTGCTTTACTAAAACAGATTCGTAAATATTGTGAAAATGCCCTTGTTCAAAACAATTGTACTGTTATTTCCGAAGAAGAAAAAGCCTTGTTATCTGTAAATATCGTTATTCAAATGCTGAGAGGCAAACAAACACGAAAATATGAAAGAAAATTGCACGACAATTTACTACCATCTGTTTTTTTAAAAGCTCAAAGCCATTTCCCGACAATAGACGAAAGCATAGTTAAGAAAACATTCGAAAAATTTAGCACAGATGAAAATTATTTTAAAGAAATTTCTATGCTGACAGTTTTTAATGAAGAAAGATTAATAAAATTCTCGAATATTCTAATGCAATACTCTTTCATGTTTTTTAGAATTAAAGGAATTACTCCGTTTATTACAAGTGATAATCCTGTAATGTTGGTTAATTCAATTACTCAAAATGCAACCCCCTTTTCTAATGGATTAAGTAAAAATACGACAGTTTTGTATTTTCCGATTTCTCCATATTTGCTTCTTTGTGCATTTCATCCTGAGTTTGGCTTCGGCAAATTAAATAGCAGAGATTGTACTTTAGAAATGTTAGATGATGACAAAGAAAAGAAATTCATAGATAATTACAACAGAAAGCAACTTGAACAATGCTGTAATTATCTATACTCAAATACAAAGGATATACTTAAGCATTTACTTTACCAGTAGATAGATTATTTATGCTAAAAATAATTGGTTAAGCAATAGCTTAATAATTAATAGTGATTGAGTTATACTAATACTATGAATGAATTTTACAGACAAATGCAAAATTGTTTCTTTCAAGCCAAGAATCAGTGCTATTTATACAAAGAAGAAAAATAGCTAAAACCAACACCTACTTGAGATTATTTCTCAAGTAGGTGTTGACTTATTTGAACTTTTGAATTATAATAAGTTTCGGAGGGTGAAAAATGCTAACAAAGTTTATATTTCGTAATTTTAAATCTTTTAGAGATGATACCGTACTGGACTTATCTGCATCCAAAATCACAGAATATGCCGAGCATTTATATGATACCGGTGTTGAAAAAGTTTTACCGATTGTTGCCATCTACGGAGCTAATGCAAGTGGTAAATCCAATATTTATCAGGCATTTGAGTATATGAGCCAGTATGTTGTTAATTCTTTCAAGTTTGGAGGAGATGATGATTCAAGTCAAAAGTCAGAGTTTGATTATATGAAACCTACCCCGTTCCTATTTGATACAAAAAGTAAAAACCAGGAGTCTTCATTTGAGGTTTACTTTATAGATACAAGCAACGAATCTGCAAAATCATATCAATATGGCTTTGCGGTAAATTCACAAGGTGTTATTCGAGAATGGCTAAATAGAAAAGCAAAGACTGCAAGAACATACAAGCGGATTTTCTATAGGGATACCGAAACATTAGATTTGACAGGTATCTCAGCAAAATATCGTGAAAACATTGAAGTTTCTTTGGAACGAGAGGTTTTGATTTCATCCTTGGGAGCAAAACTAAAAATCCCTAAACTCAAATTTATAAGAGATTGGTTTTTGCAAAATGAATTTGCAGATTTTGGTGACCCCGCTGAAAGTTTCTTCATGTCGCGTTTTTTGCCTGTGGGTTTTGTTGATAACAAAGAGGTGCAGAATAACGTTGTTAAATTCTTTTCTGCTTTCGATGATTCTATCAAAGGGTTTCATATAGAAAAAATATCTTCCTCTGATTCGGATAATAGTGAAGAACATTACACAATAGATACTATTCACTCAATGATTGATTCTAACGAAACTGCATCAATTCCTCTGCGTTTTGAATCTGACGGAACACTGAAAATGTTTGCATTGTATCCGGCTCTACAAATGGTTTTAGAGCGTGGAAGCATATTATTTGTTGACGAACTGAACGCACGTCTTCACCCTTTACTTGTTCGGAATTTTATACACACCTTTTTAAACTCTGAACTTAATCCTCGTAAGGCGCAGTTGGTTTTCACAACACATGATACATGGCAATTGTCCTCAGATATCCTCAGACGTGATGAAATCTATTTTACACAAAAAGATAAGCAGGGAATCTCACATCTATACTCTTTATCAGATTGTGTTGATGAAGATGGAGTGAAAATCCGAAAAGATGAAAACTTTGAAAAGAACTATTTGAGCGGAAAGTATAAAGCTATACCTTGTATTCAAGATTTTCGTTTCACTGAACCACATAATAACAAATAACGAAGATTTATTATTTGATTTTATTGAATTTCATTTGAAAAATTAATATATCGCATACTTTTTATACTTGCATGAGCAAGAGAAAGGAATAAATATGAAATTAAAAGCACTAAGTCATTATAACGGTGATATGGATACAAGATTCGGTGATTGTATCCTCTTATATGATACAAACACGCTTATTGTATATGATTGCGGGCATAATAAGCACTCAGAAATGGTTAAGTCTTTCTTACGAACTAATTCATCAATTTCTAAAGTACATATTGTAATATCACACAATGATAGTGATCATACTGATGGGGTAATTGATTTACTTGATTATTTATACGCTGAAAAGTATAGTACTTTAGTTTATTCATCCTTGTATTTAAAGCATACTCAAAAAGTAATTGATTTACTTGATGATGGTAGAAGAACAAAATCAGCGACCAAGGAACATATTCTTAATACTTTTGATAAAATAGCAAAGATAATCGAAAAAGCTAGAGAATGCTCCTTTACAATTATGGATGCAACTGTTGATACGGATGTAGCATCAGCAAAAATTGTAGGACCAACGGAAGACGAATTTGTTGCAGTAGTAGCTCAAGCAATTGAAGATAATGCAGTAACTCAGATTGAAGGTGAAACAGTTATGAATGCAGCAAGTGTACAGTTAAAATGTACATTAAGTAATGCAAAGACTGTTTTGTTGTGCGGAGATGCTTCGCCTTCATATTTGCGTGAACTCAATAGTTACGATATTATACAGTTACCACATCATGGACAGTTAGATGATGCTAAAGCTATTTTTGATAAGCTGAATGACCCTTACCGCAAAACATTTTTGATATCAGATAATACTGGTTCTGCAGAAAACAGTGGTGGTTCAATTAAACTAAAAAATTATATGCAAGAAGAGCATTATAAAGCTGCTCTCAATACTCAGAATGGGGTAGTTGAGTTACCAAGCGATACATTAAATGTTAATAGTGGTAATCAGGGAATTCAAACACAAAGGAGAATGTATTACGGTGATTTGGGTAGTATCTAAATCAGTCTGCAATTCTTTTGAAGAACTAAATAGTAGACACAAATATATTAAAGAGGTTACTAAAGCTGAAGTAACCCCCTGGTCAGAGTCGTCTTGTGAATATAAATGGTTAGGAATAAAAAGAACATGTAGCTTTTATGTATGTAAATCGAAAAAAGGTGAGTATGGAATTATAATAACTGCACATATTCCTGAAATAGTAGCAATTTTTAAAAATTTAGCATCAAGCAAACGAGCTATAATCGTTGTAAATTCTTGTGAGATTAATAAAGGTGTTTCAAGTCAATTTCTATCTATAGTAAAGCAAAAAAACATCTATTCTGAATTGTTCTATGCGCATCAAGAAAAACATCCCAATGGTTCACTTGTCAATTATGCTGATGATGTTGGAGATTTTGGCTTTAGAACAACTCTATCTGAACGAATGTTGTTTAGGCATAGAAACGAGGGAATTATAAAAGCAATTAGAGGATCATTTCAAAAGGTGGTAGCATAATGAGCAATATTATTGAAAAATTAGGAGCATACCAGATTTTAACTAATCTTCTGCCAGGAATATTCTTTTCTTTATGCCTTGAATTTCTATTCGACATTAGTCTTCCTACGGAAAATATTGTAGAAGATATTGTCATATACTATTTTATAGGTTTTATCATTAGTCGCATAGGATCATTAATAATAGAACCATTTTTGAAAAAAATTAATTTTATCAAATTTGCACCATATAACGAATTTTTAAAAGCTTTAAAAAAAGATTCGAAAATTGATACATTATCAGAATTAAACAATTTTTTGCGTTCTTTATTAACTAGTGTAACTCTTTTACCTTTGGTAAAACTTGGACAAGAGCTTTCGATAAAATGTCCATGTCTATCAGAATTTTATGTATGGATAATTTTAATAGTTATTTTTTTACTTTTTTTATTTTCATACCAAAAACAAACTAATTATGTTCGTAAACGTGTTGATGTAATAAAAGAGCATCCGGATGAGAATAAGGTGTAGTAAGGATAGCAAATAAAAATCTTTATACATAAATATACGAAAATAAGTGTTGGTTCAAGTCCAAACGGATTTTTCGCTATGTCATCTTTTTTGTAACCTATTGACAAGCAAAAACGGCTTAAACACTGCGTTTAAGCCGTTTTTTTATATAAATAATCAGGCGGAGCGTGGTCTAAAATACCACTTTTGATGCTCAAATTATGTTTCAAACTTCTCAAACGGTCTCAAAAATTCCAACGTTTCCGTCTGCTACATTATCAAAATAGCATCAATAATCTTTTATATTGTATTTTCAAATTCATCAATATTAACACTTTAATGGAGGCTTTTTATTTGAATAGATATGTATATTTAAGCGATTTGGATTCTGTTTGCAATAGTCAAGAAGAAATTAAATATGCTTTAGATAAAACATTATATGAAAACATAGTTTTAAATGGAGATATTGTTGTACTATCCTTTAACCAACTGGCTGACTCAAATTTCATTATATCATTTTTGAATGATAATGTAATGAAAGAGGTTTTGATAAATCTTTTTGAATGTGGAAGAATTGTAGTATCAAAATATAAATCTAAAGACATAATTATTTCATCTGCTGTCAGATATATAATGCAACAAATAGACAAACAAATCAAATCATTAGAATTATCTGAAAATAACGATTTTATTTTTTCTGCTATTAACTGCCTAAACATAGAAAATAATAAACAAAAGATAATCATATTAACGATATTAAAAGAAACACTTATCTATAACGACTTAAATTATCTTTGTAAAGAACTGGGTTCTAAAAGTTTATCGAATGAAATAGATATTTCCGAAAACGATATCCTACTGCTAAAAAACTATGCTGAATTTTTAGTTAGGATAAGTTTAGGTAATATTAGTTACATAGATGAAAAAACTGAAAAAATTACTAAATTTACTGAATGTGTTGATATAGCTTGTTCGGCTTTGAAAAGTACAGATTTAGATGTATATAAAGAATTATCTGCGTTAAAGGGAAAAATCTCATACCAAGAACAATCACGCTCTAAATGGATAAAAGAACACAATAAGAATATTAAGGGGCTACAAGAGGTTGAAGCAGTAATAAATACTTGTTATAACTTGGCTGTTGAAAGCAGTATTTCTACTATTATTTCAATTGATGATACAGAAGATAAAGAGAAGTATTTTTTAAAAAGATATAACCAAATACTAAATAACTATCAGTTAAACAATCATCAATATTTTTCATCTAAACAAAAAGATGAATTGTATGAATTTACTGATACTCAGAGAGAATACTGGGAAAGTGCAATTCGTATTATCAAAAATGAGAATTTCAATAACAACAGTAATAGTTCTTGGCAAGAAAACATTAAAGAATATAGAACAGCACGGAAAACCCGTTACTTTGTTGTATGGCTGCTGACATTGTCAATACTTTATTTTTCAGGACAAGTAATTGATGTAACACTTGATACATTTAATGGTTATGTGAGTATTTCAGGAATCATACTTGATATTATTGCGATAATTTTTGGCGATGCTGTTGGATATTTCTTGAAGGTTTCAAACTTAATTGAGTTATTTTTTGATAAAAAACAAAGGTTTGACATGTGGAATTGCAACAATATTATAAAACACAAATACTATGATAAGGAGGTCCAAAAAGTATATGTCGCTAACAACAATAGATAAATATATTAATTTAGTACATACTCGACCACAGTCTTTTACTCAAGGAAAATTGAAAATAATCACAAACAAAAGCATTCTTATGAAATATGAAAATCAGAACAAATGTGACCTTGGATTATTATATGAGAGTACATATCATTTATTGGTTAAAGATTTAGTAAGTGATGGCAATAGTTGTTTTGCTTACGAAAGAATAATTAAACAAAATCCTGACAACGCTGTTGTAATAATTCCTATATATCAGGGTAAATTTGTTTTATTAAACCAATTTAGGCATTCTATGAGAGATTATCAGCTTTGTTTCCCGCGAGGTTTTGGTGAACCCAATCTCTCTATTAACGAAAATGCCATTAAGGAGTTGCGTGAGGAATTAGGAGTTGATGTATTATCATGCTCCGTGATAGGTAGGGTAATTGCAGATAGCGGATTGTGTGGTGAAAAAGTAAATATTTGTCTTTGCAAAATCACAAAACCAAAATTAATGTATAACTATGAGGGTATCAAAAATATTAAAATTACAAATACCGAAGAATTAGTTTCATTAATTAATTCTGAAAAAATTAATGATGGCTATACTCTTTCTGCCTTTAGCTTATATATTGCACAAAAGAATTTTAAATATAATCATTTATAATTCAAACCCATCCGTTATCCCATTCAGCTTGGTCAAATCTCTTTTCACATAATACATCTTTGTGATTTCAGAAGTTGTATGACCGAGTAAATCTGCTACTTGTCGTGGAGTTAGGGCTTTTATTGTGCCGTCCGCTTGCTTTATGCCGTTTACAAGGTTTGTTGCGAAAGTATGGCGGAGTGAGTGCAAGCCTTTGGTTTCTATGCCTGCGGCTTTGAGGATTCTGTAATAGCGTTTTCTGAAATTTACCGGTCGGGTGAAGTTACCGCTTTCATCGGGTATCAGCGGTGAGTCCTCTCCGAAGTAAAATTCTTTTCTAAGGTCGAGTATCATTTCGATTGCTGTATCATTCAGCGGAACATCTCGTTTGCTTGTGGCACTTTTGAGCTTGCCGACTTTTACTTCTCGTCCTTTTTCTGCTGTTACACCGTCACGCTTTGAGATTTCCTTTACACCTCTGTTAAGGTGCATTACACGATTGTCAAGATCAATGTCGCTGTTAAGTAGTCCGAGTGCTTCGCCTGTTCTCAATCCTGTATTCAGCATAAGAATATATGCAGTCGCTTGATGATATTTTCTTTTACCGTTTGAAAATGTGCTGAACGCTTCATCTTTAAATATTTTAATCTCTTCCGGAGTGAACACCGTTATGGTTTCGCTCGTCGGAAGATTTTCTTTGTCCTGAGCCGCCAGAAAGTTGCTCTTTTTAATCATCGGAGCACTTATCATGGGATTTCTGTCGATATATTCTTGTTGAGTAAGATAGCGGAAATATTCATTCAGGACATTATGAACTTTCTTAACCGTAGTGTAGGCATATCCCTCGTTCATCTTATCGTTGAGTAGCTTTTTGATATCTGCCGATTTAATGTCCCCAACTACTTTATCGCCGATATACGGATAGATTTGATTTTTCGCCGTACATTCGTATCTGTCGTATGTAGTGCGTTCGACAGACGGGAACTTGAATACCTCAAGCGCCAGTTCTGCATACTGTCTTTCAGCCTTTTCTTTGTTTCTTGCGACTCAATTATTGAGTCGTTGAACACCGCAATATATTCCGTCATCTTCTTGTTGACTTCGGCTTTTGTTGTACCGGAAAAGCTCTTCCTTTTCCGTTCGCCTTGCTCATCCATATACCATACCACACCGCCCCAACGGTTATCCGTCCTCCTGAAAGCATTGCCGTTAGTAAGTAATTTTCTTGTTGACATAACATCAAGCCTCCTTTTCAAGTACAACAACATACCATAAATGAGTCTGAATATCCAGACCAAATTTAAAACTCTCAAAAATCGTCCGTGTCGGTTTTAATTTAGAATTTCGATTACTTTCCTGATGAATGCAATAAAACCACAACATGGGCGACACATGGCTCTACAAGGGGTTACATTGACATTGTAAATCCCTGCTCCTCGTCATTTTCGATTTCATTCTGATTAACCGTTCTGTCGGTTTTCAGTCCGTGGGCAAGCTTTTTCTCTTCAAGCTTGGATTTCAGTTCGCTGTCAACCTGACCGAATAATTTTGCTCTTTTATTCTTGCAACTGCTTGCAATCAATTTTGCAAGAGCAAGAACTATTCCTGAAACAGATTGTTTGACAGTAGGTTTATCAATCTCATTTTCAGGCGTTGTCTGTGAAATCAAATTAACCGACTTCAAAATGTAATTTTTAATACTTCTAAATTCTTTGTTATCTTCAAGAGGTATATCGGGCTTTTCATTATCGTAATAAAGCGACAACTTTTCTCTGTTTATTTCATTCCACTTTGTATAGAGCTTTGCAAGATTTTTGCCTTTTGCAAGCTCGGCTACAATATTGTTTATGGTTTCTTTGATTGATTTGGGAAGGTAACCATACATCAACCTGCCGTTGTAACTTTTGAGCTGTTCATCAAGTTTTCTAAACAGCTCAACCATTTTATCGGAAACATAAACATCCGAATCAATATTTGAAAATAAATCATCAATTACATTCTTTGCCTCATTTTTAAGTTCGTCACGGATTTCTGTC
>ERZ773237.397-NODE-397-length-50787-cov-16.095127_pt1 | contig 50787 bp, 43 predicted proteins | sample MGYA00580990_ERZ773237 | MGnify/ENA primary metagenome ERZ773237 (study PRJEB29015, sample SAMEA2737749) | human gut metagenome | biome: human gut; feature: human-associated habitat; material: faeces | place: China | collected 2012 ...
TTGGATAGCAACACGGCTGGATGCCGTGGGGCTACCCGCAAATATATTGTAGGAGCGTACAAAATGGCCTATTATGGCTACATCAGAGTGTCAACCAAAGGGCAGGTGCCCGGAACCTCTTTGGCCGAGCAGGAGCAGCAGATAAAGGAGCGCTATCCTACTGCGATTATTGTAAAAGAGGCGGCTTCCGGCGCTCACGAACGGCAGGTATTCGATAACCTGTGCAAATCCTTACAGGCAGGTGATACTTTGGTGGTCTGCAAAATGGATAGGTTTTGCAGGTCAGCAAAGGAAGGTTTGCAGTATGTGGATTTGCTGCGGGATAAAGGTGTTGCCGTTCACATTCTCAATATGGGCCTGTTGGACAACTCCCCTATGGGGCGGCTTGTGGCAACGATGCTGCTTGCTTTTGCTGAATTTGAAAGAGCGCAGATAATCGAGCGCACTCAGAGTGGCCGACAGGCAGCAATGGCAAAACCGGGCTTCCGGGATGGCCGCCCACTGAAATTCACGGCATTGCAGTTGGAACACGCACTTGGGTTACTAAGTGAGTATAGTTATAAACAGGTGGAGGCCATGACAGGCATTTCCAGAAGTACCCTGCAAAGGGCCAAGAAGAAAGTCGAGGTACAACAATGAAAATTACCATCAAACTGTCCGAAACGAACAATGCGCTGCTCAATCGAGTGGTCAAGGAAGAGAAGGTGGATGCAAGCGAGTTCGCCAACAGCGCGTTCCTTGACAAGTTTCTGCCGGTATCGGAAAAGCTGGGTATTGAAGCAGGCTTCATCCTTCAGGAGCATGAAGCCGGAACGCTGGATGCGTGGCTCGTTAAGCAGTGCATCTCCCGTGGAATCCGTTGGCTGGGGAACCATCCTATCCGTGACTGCGCCATTCTGAAACAGATTCTTGTACGCTTCCCGTTTAGTGCGAAAGACAACGGGAAAATTTCAACCTGCAACGAATGTGTGCAGTCGGATATGGATAGTGTGGTTGCACTGCTGAAAGAGCGTGTCCCCGGTTATGTCCCCTCTAAGGACGAATACAACGGGCTGGTGGAAGATGTTCTTGCAAATTGGAAGTACATCTGGAACGAAGCCATCGTATACAATGTGCTGGCCACGATTGTATACACCAACGAGCCGAAGAAAGACTTTGACTGGTATGACGGCCTGAAATTGCTGCATCTCATTGATTTTGCAGCATGGCAACAGTGGTGTGATGCGTGATGGTGCATCACGGCAGACGGCTGCAAACCCAAGGAGGCAAGAACGGCGGAAAGTCGTTCTGATGGGGGCCGCAGCCCCCACTGACGGCAAGCGGGTCTTGTCGGCAGCGGGGAGTCCAGAGGGGTCACGCCCCTTTGGCAAGGTAAGCCCGCAAGGGCGGTGGGAGTTTCCGCAGAAACTACCATACCTTGTATGGCACATCAGTCCGCGACTAAATGAGCTGCTTCGTTGTGCAGGGCATTTCAAGGTGTGGGCAGAGGGGACATGAACCCCGTAAAGGAAAGTGAGATTACAATGGCAAGTGTAGAGAAGTTTTCAGCGGGCGCAGTCCGCAATCAACTGCGGCACAATCGCCGCGAAATCGAACATTCCGGCAATCCTGACATTGACCCGTCTCGGCAGGGGCGGGACTATGTTCTGTCCCCCGATAGGGGCATGAGCGATTATGACTATTTTTTGCAGCGCAAATCAGAACTGTACTGCTATAAACGCGATGACGTAAAAGTTATGGCAGGCTGGGTCGTGACAGCCCCGCAAGATTTAGACCCTGCCCGCTATGATGACTTTTTCTGTGCTTCATACGATTTCTTAGAAAATCGTTATGGCAAGAAAAATGTCGTGCAAGCCATCGTCCACGATGACGAGGGCGGCCAGCCGCATTTGCATTTCTGTTTTATCCCTGTTGAGGAAGACCCGAAGCACGAACAGGGCTACAAAATCTGTGCAAATGATGTTCTCGACCGCCGCGAACTGCGTAATTTCCATCCTGACCTGCAACGCTATCTGGACGAACATGGTCTGGAAGATGCTCATGTTATGACCGGCGTAACCAAGCGGCAGGGCGGAAACCGCACTGTCGCACAGTTGAAAGCCGAACGAGAACAGGAATATCAGCAGAATGAGGAACGTCCCGCATTGTATTTTGGAGAATCCAAAATGGAACAGGGGCTTCACTTTTAAGGAGCAGCCATGAAACAGATTGTATGGATTATCAACTGTTATCTATATGGCGCAACACTGGTTCTGCTGGTTGTGCTTGCACTGCTGGTGTATCTGCGCGGGCAGGCTAATCATCTGCCCAACCCGTTTGCCAGCAGGAACATCGTCTATCGCCCCAAAGAAAAGGCACAGGGCGTGTTGTTGGGGAAGAAATTCGGCCTGCTGGCTTACTCCCCTGAGCAGGATGAGGGACACATCCTTGTAATGGGGCCATCCGGCACAGGCAAGACAAGTGCCCTGTTGATTCCGACTTTGCGGAGTTGGCAGGGCACGGCTCTTGTGGTAGATATATCCGGCGACATATCAGCTAATGTGCATACAGAGAACAAAATCATTTTTGACCCTACGGCTGCGGACTGTATTCCGTATGATGTGTTTGCGTCCATTGATGTGGCTCCGGACGACACCGAGCGTCAGGAGCGTTTGGAGCAGTTGGCCTATCTGCTGCTGCCGGACAAGGCCAACGACAGCGAGGCGGGCGTATTTTTTACCAAGAACGGGCGCAAGATGATAACGGCAGCCCTTATCTGCTACTATGGCATGGGCTGGGGCTTTATCGAAATCTGCGAATTTTTCCTCGGTCACGACTGGCGTTCCCTGCTGAACGATATTGCCAAACAGGAAAACACCGTAGCCAACGCATATATTAGTTCCTTTGCCGGGGCCAGTGAGCAAAATACCGCAGGCTGTAAGCAGAGTGCAGATGACGCGCTCAAACTATTTGCAACCAACAGCAAAATTAAAAATGCACTTAGAAAAGTCCCAACTTATGAAAAATCTATCTGTCCGGCCACATTGGAGCAGAACAGCATTTATATTTTCATCCCGGACGAAAAACTCAAAATCTATGGCGACCTGCTGCGCATTATTACGGCCCAGTCGATGGAATACTTTTCATGCAGACCGCCGGAACACAAGCAGATGATTCTATTTTGTCTTGACGAATTTGCCTCGTTCGGCAAGCTGCAAATCACCGAGGCCTTGCGCAAACTGCGAAAGCGCCACATCCGTATTATGGTGCTGACTCAGTCCTTGGCCGACCTCGATATGATTTACGGCAAAGACGAACGGAAAGCTATGCTGGGCAACTTTAAGTTTACCGTTCTGCTCGGCTGCAAGGATACCGAAACACAGGAATACTTTTCTAAAATGATAGGAGAAAAACACACTCTGTTGGTCGCCGATACCAGCCAGAAGCCGCAGCCTATCATCAAGCCCGCAGACCTCGCACACTTGGAACAAGACCTTATCGTCATTTGTGATGACGGGGCCGTGCGGCTACACAAAAACTTCTACTTCAAATGACGTTGCCAAAAAACGTTTCGTAAGCGGCAACCGGGAGCAGTTCGCTTGGATTTCTCCAAGTGGGCTGCTCCTTTTTCTTTGGCGTAAATCTTTCCGGGGCAGCTTGGGGCAAGTGATTTGGTTCATTTCTAAAAAAGATTGCTTTTTTAGTTTTTATGAAAATACCTGCCACATACTGCCCCAATGAACGTTTTTTGGCAACGTAACTGGAAAAAGGTTCCCATTTTTATGGATTTATGGTACAATTCTAATATCGTGTAAGTGTACCCAAATGCGGGAGTTGGGGGTGTAGGATGTCAACCAAAAGGCCGAAGCCGGAACTGTCGGCTCACTTTATCCGTGATAAGCGGCTCCTTAAAGCGGCTGATACCGCTAAATACAATGCAAGGTTGAAGGAAATCGACCTGCCGGATGATTATGCCATTTATGGTTATGAACCATCCAGTGGGAGAAAACCCGCTGCTTACTGGGTGTGTAAGCAAAGTGTTGGCGAATGCCAGGAATGTGGTACACCCTATCTGGAGGATGCGATTGCCAGCGTGTCGGAATCCAAGCTGACGCATTATTGCAGAGTAGCAGTCCCGCACGAGGGGGAAAAGCCTACCTACGATATTCACCCGGCAACGCTCTATTTGCGGCGTATACGCTGGATGTGCTATAACTGCTATTCCAAGCTGAAAACATACAACGCGAAAATGCAGGATGATTCCCAACTTGTGGATGAGAAAGATAGAAAGCTGACCTTGCAGTTGAAGAAATATCTTGGGCAGCAAGCTATGCATATGGAGATAAATACGCTTGCGGAAATATTTGATATTTCCCCGCATACAGTCAAAAATTGCTTTGACAAAGCATTGGCGGAGTATGAAAAAAGGAGCAATTGGGATGATATTTCTACGCTCGGTTTGTACACTGTAACACTGAATGTGCAGGGGCAACAAACAAATTTTTGCCTATGCGCGGACGTGGATACTGAAAGCCTGATTGAATTGTTCGCCTACGAGGACAAAGAGGCCGCAGCAAACTTTTTGAGCAAGCTAAAGAATAAGCAGAATATCCAACGTGTTTTTATCAGCATAGACAGCGCGGCATTTAATTTCGCCAAAACCAATTTCCCTATCAAAACAATTATGGTAGATAGGCTGGATGTTCGCAAGCGCTTGCTGAACGGATTGGAAACGGTCAAAAAAGGCAACGATGACAGCCAAGACTTCCCCATACTGCGGCGGCATTGGAAGTTGCTAAAAAATGTGGAAGAGGCAATCCCGGCCAACAGTAAGGATTATGTCTTTCTCAAGGAAGTACTGAATGCATTCCCCCATGTGGGTGATGCATACTGGCTGAAAGAAGCCGGTATGGATATTTACCGTAAAACTACGGGCCAGTGCAAGCTAGTGAACGATTGGATTTCCAGCGACAAGTACAATATCCTGCCGTATGAACAGTTAGAGCAATATATGATTCAGGCGCAGGAGCCTGTTGTGCGCTTTGCAGTGCAGTACAATGGCGTTGACCGTAGCAGATATGAAAAGGCTATATTGGAAGCGGAAAGCCCCTTGATAAATTATGTCGGACTGACCGGCGCAAGTAAATCTGCGCTTTGGTCGCGGGCAGCATCTTTTAAGATGATTCGTGCCCGCGTTTTGTACGGCGCTGCCATGATGGCCAACTATTTTGCAGCACAAGAGCCAAACGAAAAATCTCACGAAGAATGCGCAATACAGGGGGTAATGTATTTTACAACGGAAACCTTCAAAACAAATGCGAAAATCAACGAACCTGCGGGTAAAACAGAAACCACGCCGGAAATCTATCTCCATAATTTCAGAATCCCATTATCCATATATCCAACCCTATTAAGCTACGGTCTGACAGAATACAGGGGTGTATTGTTGGATTTGAAACCGTTGAAAAAAGACGGACTATCGAGAAACAAGCAGACGGAGGAAACAATGTCGAACAAAATTGCCTTTGACGCGCTGTGGGATGAATCCCCGATTGATGTCACCCCGGAAGTGAACTTTATTTGGAGCATTGCCAACAAACTGCGCGGCTCCTATATGCCGGATAAGTACGGCGATGTCATTATCCCGATGACGATTCTGCGCCGCTTGGAGTGTGCCTTGGAGCCGCACAAGGAAGCAGTTTTGGCCAAATTTGCAGAAAATCCGAACTATCCGCCGAAGGCAATGTACCGCATTTCCGGCTATCAGTTCTATAACACCTCGCCCTACACGCTGAAAGAACTGTGCAACGAGCCGGACAACATTAAATCCAATTTCAAAGTGTACATTCAAGGCTTCTCCGCCGAAGTGCAGGAAATCTTCAATGGACTTGAAATGTTCAGCCATATCGACAAGATGGATAAGGACGGATGTCTGTTCAGCGTTGTGCAGGCATTTGCCGATTTGGATTTGGACCCTAAGACCTATGACAGCATCAAGATGGGCTATATTTTCGAGCATCTGATTGGCAAGTTCTATCAAAATGTAGATGCCGGTCAGTTTTACACAGGTCGTGACATTATCAAGTGCCTTGTCGCTGTGCTTATCAGCGAGGGGTGTGACGATATTTTCGACGATGGCAAGGTTGTCACTGTCTGCGACCAAGCCTGCGGAACAGGCGGTATGCTCAGCACGGCGTACAGCTTTATCAAGCACTACAATCCCAGCGCCGATGTGCGTCTGTTCGGGCAGGAGTTTATGCCGCAGTCTTACGCTGTCGGTCTGGCAGAGATGATGATTAAAGGGCAGAACATTGAAAACTTCCGCAATGCGGATACCTTCAAAGAAGATTGTTTCCCCAACATCAAGATGCGCTTCGTGCTGGAAAACCCGCCCTTCGGCACGCCGTGGGCAGGAAAAGACGCCAAGGCCGGGCAGGAGGATGCTGTCCGCAATGAGTTTAAGCGCGGCAAGGATGGACGCTGGGGTGCAGGTCTGCCGAGCGGCGGCGATTCCCAGTTGATTTTTATGCAGTCGGCTATTGATAAGATGGATGACAAGGTTGGTCGTGCGGCTATTATCGAGAATGGCAGCCCTCTGTTTACAGGCGGTACGGCATCCGGCGAAAGCCAGATTCGCCGCTGGATTCTGGAACAGGATTTGCTGGAAGCCATTATCGCACTGCCCACCGACCTGTTTTACAACACGGGTATCGCCACCTATGTCTGGATTCTGTCCAAGAACAAGCGCCCGGAACGCAAGGGCTATGTGCAGTTGATTGATGCCACCAGCATCTATCATAAGCTGCGCAAGGCGGCAGGCAACAAGAAAAACGAACTGCTGCCGGAGGACCGCAGCAAAATCGTTAAGCTGTACACGGCGTTTGAAGAAAACGAATACTGCAAAATCTTCAAGAACGAAGAATTTATGTACCGCGAATACACGGTCATGCAGCCGTTGCAGCGCAGCTATGCCATTACGGAGGAACGCATTGACCAGATGTTGGCGGACGGCACACTGGGTTCCGTATATGACCCGGCCAAGGTCGATGAACTGGAAGAACAGGGGCCGCAGATTTCCGTCAAAGACAAGCTGAAGCTGAACAAGCTGTACGAGCAGAAGCCTGTTTACGAGGGCATTGTCTCTGCTTTGCAGAATGCCGTTTCGGATGAAGTCTATCTCTCCCCGGAGGCATTCGTGCCTGTACTGCGCAAAGTGCTGGCAGCAGTGACCGATGACAAAAAGCTGCTGGACAAAATCGCAGATGGGATGTCCGTGATGGATAAGAACGCTGAAATCCAGCGAGACAAGCACGGCGCGATACTCTATGACAAGAATTCTAAAGATACCGAACTTGTGCCTTACGAGGAATCCATTGACGATTACATGGCACGGGAAGTTCTGCCCCATGTGGCCGATGCAAGAGCATTCTGGGAAGAAAAGGTGGATGCCAAGAAGCCTGTTATCAAGACGGGCGCAGAGATTCCTTTCACACAGTATTTCTACAAGTACGAGCAGCCTGTACCCAGCGAGGAACTGGCAAAGCAGTTCACGGAACTGGAGCAGTCTGTTAGCCAGCGCATTGCGAAGCTGTTCGGGTAAGGTGGTGGAACTATGCGTGAAATGAAAGATAGCGGGATTGAATGGGTTGGGACTATCCCTGCTCACTGGTCCACTATGCCAAACAAGTATGTGATGCGGAAAATCAAGGTCATCAATCCGACTTATAATGGAGAAAATATACTTTCGCTAACGGTAAACGGTGTAATTGTACGAGACCTTGAAGCTGGTGGCAAGATGCCGTCTTCTTTTGATGGTTATCAAATCTTGTATAAAGGCAATTTGTTAATGTGCCTATTCGATTATGATGTCACGCCCAGATGTATCGGCCTAATAAAAGATTCTGGTGTTTCAAGTCCTGCTTATAGCCAATTTGTTTTGCAAAGAGGAAATGATGCGGCGTATTTTTATTATTACTATTTGATGGTTGACCATACGAAAGCGTTGCTTCATAGAGCCAAGAACTTACGGCACTCCTTTACAGAAGAACAGCTTGGGGCAATCAAAGTCCCGGTTCCGCCGATTGCAGAACAAGAAAGAATTGCCGATTTTCTCGATTCCCAATGTTCCCAAATTGATGCTATTTCTGCTGACATTCAGAAAGAAATCGAAACATTAGAGCAGTACAAGCGTTCCCTTGTATTTGAAGCGATTTCTAAAGGAATCAATGGAGAAAAAACAGCCAATGCGTCATCAGATATTTGGAAGGAAATTCCTCAAAGCTGGAAATTGGTTGACATTAAATATCTCTTTGAGATTGTAAAACGAATGGCGGGCCGTGAGGGGTATAATATTCTCTCTGTCACGCAAAAAGGCTTAAAAGTAAAAGATATTTCAGGAAATCAGGGCCAAATTGCAGAAAATTACAGCGGTTATCAGTTTGTATTTCCCTCTGATTATGTTATGAACCACATGGATTTACTTACTGGTTGGATTGATTGTTCAGACCAATTTGGTGTTACAAGTCCAGACTATCGTGTGTTTAGACTTAGGGATAAAACTCAAAATGATACCGAGTATTACAAATATGTAATGCAATGCTGCTATATGTGCAGAATCTTCTATTCACTTGGTCAAGGTGTATCCACACTTGGACGTTGGCGCTTACAAACATCTGCCTTCATGAATTTCAAAGTTCCTGTTCCTCCTCTTCATGAACAAAAAGAAATTGCACGCTATTTGAATGATAAATGCAAAGAGATTGAACTTTCTATTGAGCAAAAAAGAAAACAACTCGAATTGCTTAGTTCCTACAAAAAATCTCTTATCTACGAATATGTGACGGGTAAAAAGGAAGTGATTTAATGCAGGAAGTGTCTATAAGTACCGTAGACGAATATGCGAAAGCAATCTGCGATATTAGGAAAACATTTCATAAAGAATATCCTATGGTCAACGAGGTGCCACTATTTCGCGGACAAGCAGATGTTTCGTATGAATTGCTTCCATCCATTGCTCGTGGAAGGCATAGTGAAATCGATATTACGATTTTTAATGAGGAACGAAATCTGCTGGAAATGGCAAAATACAAGTTGCCTTCAATTTTTACTGATGACCTAAAGCCAATAGAGTTATTAGCATTAGCACAGCATCACGGTATTCCTACCAGACTGTTGGATGTGACGGAGAATGCCCTTGTGGCGCTGTATTTTGCATGCGCATCTTGTGGTGACAAGGATGGAGAAGTTATTGTCTTTAAGGAAAATTCCAAAAGCGTAACGAATTATCCGATTTTACAAGCTGTTGCAGATTCCTATAGACTATGTGAAGGAACTTGGACTTCCGCAACGGACTTCGTTAAAAAGGCTATGAGCTTCAACTATTTTGCGGAACAGCGATACTTGGCACAAGTTCTTGATAAGAAAGTTGATGAGCAACATGCCCAAGGGTTGCCTACCCAATTTGATACTTGGATTGATGGCCTGCTGCAAGAACCTCTTTTTATTTATGCCCCGTTTACAAGCATCCGTCAAAAAATACAGCAGGGACGTTACATTCTTTTTCCAAACAGGATTGACTATGACCATGATGGCACTGTGATTATCAGCCAAGAGATAGCTGCCATTCCCAAAGACCACAACAGCATTGCAATGAAAATACAAATCAATAGTGCATCAAAGGCTCAAATTTTATCAGACCTTCGGCTGTTTGGAATCAGTAGAGAATCTCTATTTGCCGATAGCACGGATACCGTTTGCGAAGAAATAACGAGAGACGCATACAATACAATCAACGACTAATATCAAATTTCGGCATCGTTTTGTAAACATGTATTAGGAGGTGGTTCCGTGAAGATTATCGGAGCAGAACGCGACTATCAGCGTTATATCATCGACTATCTGATTGATAATAACGGCTACATAGAGCGCAAATGCAAAACGAATTATGACCGTACCACGGCCATGGACCGCGAACTGCTGTTTCGCTTTCTGGACACGACACAGCCGGACACAATGGCGGCACTGCGGAAAATCTACAACGGGCAGACCGAGGAAACCATCGTTAAATTTATACTCCAGAGCATTGACAACAAGGGCAGCAGCCTTATCGAAACGCTGAAATCCGGCATTGAGATTTCCAATATGCATTTGGACCTGCTGTACAGTAAGCCCGCCACCGATTACAACATTGACCTTGTTGCCAAGTACAATGCCAACATTTTCTCCGTCATGGAGGAAGTGTGGATTAACGATGACCAGCGCATCGACCTTGTTGTGTTCCTTAACGGCTTTGCCACTGCGACCTTTGAGCTGAAATGCCAGAGCGCAGGTCAGAACTACCGCATGGCAATCAAGCAGTATTCCGAGGACCGTGACCCGAAGAACCGTCTGTTCCTGTTCAAAGCGGGCGCTCTGGTCAACTTTGCCATGGACCTCGACACTTGCTATATGACCACCAAGCTGGACGGTCTGGGCACACGCTTTATCCCATTCAACCGTGGACGCGGAGAGGGTGTCAACACCGGGGAAGGCAACCCCTTGGATGACGGCGTGGACGATTATCCGATGCATTATATGTGGGATGATATTCTGCGCCGCGACAGCCTGATTGAACTGATTACCAAGTTCGTTTTCATCCAGCGTGAACAGGTCGTGGACGAACTGACAGGGAAAAAGTCCGTCAAAGAAAAGCTGATTTTTCCGCGCTACCATCAGCGCGATGCCGTCCGCCAACTTTTAGCGGATGCCGAGTACAACGGCACACAGCTTAATTACCTGATTGAACATTCCGCAGGTTCCGGCAAGACCAACACCATCGCATGGCTGGCGCATCGGCTGGTATCCCTGCACGATACCCAAAACCATATTGTCTATGACAGCGTTCTAGTCATTACAGACCGTGTTGTGGTGGACCGCCAGTTGCAGGACGCTATCAAGGGTATCGACCATAAGAGCGGCCTTGTCTGCACTATTGATGATAAAAAGACCTCTGCAGACCTTGCCGATGCGCTGAAGGGAAACTATAAAATCATTGTCACCACGATTCAGAAATTCCTCTATGTGGATTTCTGGAAGCTGGCGCAGAATCAGAACAACAAGACCTTTGCCATTATCATTGACGAAGCCCATTCGTCTACGTCCGGCAAGGATATGATTGCGGTCAAAAATACGCTGGGGCAGAACGAGGGTCCCGAAGAAGCCGATGCGCAGGATGCTATCGAGAACGAAATCCAGCGCCACGGCAAGGCCCCCAATGTGTCGGTCTTTGCCTTTACTGCCACGCCCAAGCCGATGACGCTGCGCCTGTTTGGCCGTGAAAGCATTGATGCAGATGGAAACCCTGTATATCAGCCGTTCCACCTGTACAGCATGAAGCAGGCCATCGAGGAAGGGTATATCCTTGATGTGCTGCAAAATTATATCGAGTACAAGACCTACTACAAGCTGAACAAGACCATTGAAGATGACCCGGAGATGAAAACGATTGCCGCCAAACGGCAGATTGCACGCTATATTGATTTGTTTGATGACAATATCAACCAGCGCGTCAATATCATTGTCGAGCATTTCCGTTCCACTGTCATGCAGGAACTCGGCGGGCAGGCAAAAGCAATGGTTATCACGGCATCCCGCGAGGCGGCGGTGAAGTATCGTCAGGCATTTGAGGACTATGTCACCCGGCATAATTACAAGGATGTAAAAGCGCTGGTGGCGTTCTCCGGCAAAGTGAAAATTGACGATACCGAATACACCGAGCCGAGCATGAACGGCTTTGCTGAGGATAAACTGCCGAAAGTTTTTGACGGGGACGAGTATAACGTCCTGCTGGTGGCAAACAAGTATCAGGTTGGCTTCGACCAGCCGAAACTCTGCGCCATGTATGTGCTGAAGAAACTGCGCGGTGTAAATGCGGTGCAGACGCTTTCCCGTTTGAACCGTGTATGCCCGCCCTTTGATAAAAAGGTCGTGGTCATGGACTTTGTGAACCACGCAGAGGAAATGGAAGATGCCTTTGCACCGTTCTATACTACTACAGTGTTGTCCAACACCGCCACGATTGCCCAGCTCCGCGAACTGGAAAATAAGATTGACGGTTACAATGTTTTGGATGACCGCGATGTGGATACTGTTGCAAGCATTGTTTACAATCCGAAAGGAAAGCGCACTACAGCCAAAGAGGACCGTCTGGTTTACCAGTGTATCCAGCGTGCTGTGAATGTGCTGAAGAATCAGTTCAACGAGGACCACCAGCGTGCTTTTACCAAGAATTGCCGTGGTTTTGTGCGTTTGTATGAGTTCCTGTCGATGGCCTCCAGCTTCGGCGACCCGGAACTGCACAAGAAGTATGTGTTCGTTAATCTGCTGTTGACTTATTTGGTCGTAGGCAACAGCGGTGGCATCAGCTTGAAGGATAAGATTCAAGCTACGAATTTTGTGCAGGAAAGTCAGGGCGATAAGGGCAACAAGCAGCGCCACGCCAGCGCCCCGAACGTAAAGCTAAGTGGGGCCGATGTGGGGCTGACCGTGGATGAAGTAAAGCATCTGTCGGAGATTATTGACGAGGTGAACTCCCGCGCAGGCAAGGGCTACGACAGCAGCGCCATGACGAAGGTTATGCTGCAAATCAAGGACTTGCTGCTGCATTCGGATAAGCTGAAGACCTCTGCCAAGAACAACACCGAGCAGGACTTCGAGTTCAGCTTCTACGACAATACAGATGACGCGCTGATTGAGGGACTTTCCCAGAATCAGGACTTCTTCAGCCTGCTGTTGAGCAATGACGACATCAAGCACCGCGTGCTGGGTGTGTTCCTGCATGAGGTTTACAAGGAACTGCGGGAGCAGCCATAAACGGCGTGTAGGACAACCAATTACAAAATTGACCGCCTGAGCATCATTCAAATGCATCTGTAAAACTAAAAATACACTTTTAAGGAGTGGCTGTGAAAGCAGCTGCTCCTTATTTTTTGCAACTTTAACAGCATACTGCACTATACGGGTAAAGTTACAGCATACTGCCGTTATACGCTAATAGTGTCTGCCATATAGAACGGGTTATACTGTAGTCGAGCTCAAAAAAAGAAAAGGAGCGTAGCGCGCTATGAAATTGAATTATGAAAATCGTATATGAAAACGTAAGTGACCGCCTCCAGACCATTCTCTCCCGCCTGAAAGGCGTGAAGAAGGTTGGCCCGAACACCTATCGGGCTTACAGCCCTCTCCGTGACGAGAAGGAACCCAGCCTGTACATCACCGAGAAACCCGATGGCACCATTCTTATGTGTGACCACGGTGGCGGCGACACCAAAGCAATCCTAGCAGCCATTGGGCTGACGATGCGTACACTGTTCCCGGATGGTGGGAGTGAGGGATCAGGGCCTAAAGGCCCTGCCCCCTCACGAAAGGTTGCCGCCATCTACAAGTACCTTGACAAAAACGGAGAACTCGTTGCAGAGAAAGTCCGTTATACGAACAAAAGCTTCTTCTGGCGCAGCAAAAAGCCTGACGGCAGCTACGACTACCATAAACCGGAGAATGTTCCCCTGTACAATGGGATGGTACTGGAAAAGGCGGAAGCAGTCTTTTTGGTTGAAGGCGAGAAAGACGTAGACACGCTCACGAAACATGGCCTCCCGGCGGTCAGCCTGCCGAATGGCGCCCATTGGGAAAATGAGTATGCCGCATACTTTTCCGACAAGGTGATTATCATTCTGCCGGACAACGATGATACAGGTCGTGACTATGCAAAGGCCGCACTTAAAGCACTTAAGCCTACGAATTACAACACGGGCATTATGCAGCTGAATAACTTGTGGCCGGAAATCCCAGAAAAGGGAGATGCCTCCGACTATATCGCAGCAAAGGGCGAGGAAGCAGTTGCAAAACTGAAGGAAACTCTTGATGTAGTGACCCGGAACAGGAAACCGGCTCCCGCTGTACCGGCTGTACCCACGGCACAATGCAGCACAGCAGCTGTTACGGTAGTTGCCACTTCTGCCCCGTTGATGCTGAAAACCCACATCGATTATTACATTGTCATCAAGAAATTTAACCCTCACTCCAATCCCAAGTATTCTACTACCGATAACGGAAGCGGACGGCTCTTTTCTGACATCGTCAGGGGGCAGGCCCGCTATGTAGCAAGCCGCAAATCGTGGTTCATCTATGATGGAACTCGCTGGATGCCCGATGAAGGCAACATGGCAACGATGGAAATGTGCAAGGCCATTGGCGATGCACTGACCCATTACGCATTTGCAATTCAGGATGAAAATGAGCGCAAACAGTATGTGAAGTACACCATGCGCTGGATGACGCGCAATTATCGCAAAACCATCCTTGACGATGCTGCCAGTGTTTACAACATCGGAATGGGCGAGTTTGACGCAGACGTGAATTTGCTCAACTGCAAAAACGGTACACTGGACTTGAAGACTATGCAGTTCCGCAGCCACAACCCTGACGACAAAATCACCAAGATTGCAGATGTCGTTTACAACCCCAATGCAAAGTGCCCCCGCTTCGACCAGTTCTTGACCGAAGTTATGAGCGGTGATGCCGATAAAAGTGCATTTTTACAAAAGGCACTAGGGTACGCTCTTAGCGGCGATTCCCGGTTTGAATGTCTGTTTTTCCTGTACGGTGCAACCACCCGCAACGGCAAAAGTACCCTGATGGAAAGCGTTCTGCGTGTGTTTGGCGACTACGGTCTGACCGTTGCCCCGGAAACGATTGCAGCAAAGCAGCGCAACAGTTCCGGGCCGAGCGAAGACCTTGCCCGTCTTGCGGGTAGACGGCTTGCCAATATTTCCGAACCCTCGCGCGGGATGCGGCTGAACGCTGCGCAGGTAAAAAGCATGACCGGCAATGATAGCATCAATGCCCGCTTCCTGCACTGCAATTCGTTCGATTTCCGCCCCCAGTTCAAGCTGTACATCAACACCAACTATCTGCCCAGCGTGGATGATATGTCCCTGTTTTCTTCTAATCGTGTGCGCGTCATTCCGTTTGACCGCCACTTTGAGCCGCAGGAGCAGGACCCGAATTTGAAGCATCTGTTTGCGGAAGAAGATGCCAAGAGCGCTATCCTGAATTGGCTGATTGCCGGTTGGCGGTTGCTGCAGAAGGAAGGGCTGAACTCTCCGGCAGCAGTTGTGGAAGCCACCAAGGAATACAGCCACGACAGCAACAAGATTGCGCTGTTTGCGGAAGACAATCTTGAACCCGATGCAAATCGTGAAGTTCGTACTTCGGAAATCTATGCTCACTATAAAGTGTGGTGTGAGGTCAACGGTTGCCTGCCGGAGAATAGCACCAACTTTAAGAAGTCCTTGCAGGCCATTGGAACTGTTGTCCGCAAGCGTCCTCGTGACGGTAGCGAGAAGACGACGCTTTTGCTCGGCTATCGTTTGAAGTAAGGGGACACTTATGAAGTACGAAGTCCCTATCTGGGAAAAATACTGTCTTACGCTGGATGAAGCCGCCGCCTACTTTGGCATCGGCATCAACAAACTGCGGGAAATGACGGATGATTCAACCTGCACGTTTGTGGTCTTTAATGGAACGAAGCGCCTTATCAAGCGCAAGAAGCTGGAAGAATGTCTCGCTGATACAGATGTGATTTAATTCAGAATGGATCCCTGATTGGGCCTGCGGCCCACTCAGGGATTTATCTGAACATATCACATTGACACCAGAATTATAGAAAAACGTAATATTTAGGCTGGCAAAAAGGCTTTAGGCCTGTTATAATGGCAGGTGTAAAGCCTTTTCTGCCTTATAGTAGAAAAGGAGCCATACGATGGAACGCCGTAAGGATAAGAATAACCGCGTATTGAAAGATGGTGAGAGTTACCGGGAGAAAGAACATCGTTATATGTATAGGTGGATTGATGGCGATAAGAAGCGCCATTGCACCTATGCACAGACGCTACGCGAACTGCGTAAGAAGGAAGCGGAAATCAACCGCAATAAGAGTGATGGTATCAGCAGCGCCGGAAGCAATCTGCGTTTGGATGACGTGTACAATCTTTGGAAAAAGAACAAGGTCGGTCTGAAGCAGTCCACCTACGTTAATTACCTGTATATGTATGACCACTTCGTCAGCCCCAAAATCGGGAAAATGAAAATCAAAGATATTCGCAAATCGACAATCCTCGGTCTTTATAATGACCTGACAAGGAGTAGCGATATTGGCAAGACGATGGCAATTAACACGCTGGAGACGATTCACAACGTACTGCGGCAGGTCTTGCAGGTTGCGGTGGACGATGACTACATCCGTAAAAATCCGACAGAGGGCGCTTTGCGGGAAGTTAAGAAGGCAAATAATTACGAACGTCCGAAGCGCAAGGCATTGACTTTGGAACAGCAGAACGCGTTTGTAAAGTTTCTGAAATCCAAGCCGCTGTATTACTCTTGGAGTATTTTGTTTGCCGTCCTGCTGGGAACGGGTTGCCGCATTGCAGAATTTATCGGTCTGCGCTGGTGTGATATTGATTGGGAAAATAACACGATTTCCATCAATCACAACTTGGTCTATCGGAAACATACAGATGGCAAATGCTACTTTTCCGTGACGACACCAAAGACAAGCGCTGGATGCAGGACTATCCCGATGATGAAAGGTGTCCGCAGGGCACTTGAAGATGAAAAGATTCGGCAGCAAGAATTAGGTGTTAGGTGTACAACTGTAATTGACGGCTATACTGATTTCGTCTTTTTCAACCGCTTCGGACAACCCCACAATCCGGCAGCAATTAACCGCGAAATTGACCGGCTTGTACTTGCTTACAATGCGCAGGAAATGGAAAAGGCAGTGGAAGAAAACCGCACTCCCGTTATCCTGCCGGATTTCAGTTGCCACCAACTGCGGCACACTTTTTGTACCCGCTATTGCGAGATTGAACCAAATATTAAAGTGATTCAGGAAGTCATGGGCCACAAGGACATCAAAACGACAATGGAAATCTATGCGGAAGCACAGAAGGAATTGAAGGAACGCTCCGTGCAGAACATTTCTGGAAAAATTGATGTCTACTAAGCCTCTGACACCATTGACACCAATATTGACACCAGATTCGGATTGATATATAATAAGTTATGTAGAGATACATAACTCCCCGCAAGTGAAAAAATGCTGTTGCAACGGGTTTTGGTGGGATATAAAGACTTACATAAAATTGTCTGGCCCAATCCCCACGATGAAGCCTATTGACCAGTAAATTGTCAATTTGAGCACAAAAAAGCCTGGAATTTCTTGATGATACGAGAAATTTCAGACTTTTTCTTTTGGCGGGTTTCTAACTGAAATCATGCCATACGCCAATCTTACGCCAAACGATGTATAAACGTATGCAAGAGAAAAAGAGCGTTGTTCCCGTTTGGCATAAAATAAGAGCTGACGGGGGTAGATGTAGGTTTACGGCCACTTGTATTAAGAACCGGATTCATTTGTAATAACATTTCCATCATTTTCAGACGTCTTAGGAAGAATTTTACACAGTCTGCAAAATTCTTCCTAAGGCGTTTTTATATGTTATGTCCTGCTCCTTCGTTCGCTTGGTTGCCCCTTTAGGGTGCTTTCCGGCGCGAAGGAGCTTTTTGTTTTCGTGGCGACGGAACAGCAGGCTGTCAATATTTTCAGGCGTGTACTCTAAACCGTTTTGGTTCAGCACACGGGCGCGGCGTGCCAGACACATACTTGCCAACCCATAATCCTGCGTGATTACAAGGTCGCCGGGGTGTACACGGTTCACCAGCGCAAAATCTACGCTGTCGGCACCTTTGTCAAAGGTCAATGTCTGCGCGCCATCACGTTGGATTTGGTGGGCTGTATCGCATAGAATCAGCACAGGTACTTTGTACTTGGCGGCTGTCTGCACTGTCAAATCCACCACCGGGCAGCCATCGGCATCAATCAAAATTGTCATTTTCCGCTCTCCATAGTCCAAGCAAATACTCTTGCCGTCCGCAAGTCTGCATCTTTGAAGTGGCCGCCTGCGTTCCATTCCAGCGCGCAGGCTGCGCCGCGCCGGGTCAGGACGCTGTGCAAGGCACGGATGTTATCGCCCACTGCCGCCATCGTCTGATTTTTGGTATGTTCCTCGCGGTCGCCAAGGCTAAGGTAAACACGCTGCGCTTGGATGGGGTGCGCCGCTTCGTATTCTGGCCAGCCGGGAAACCACACGGACGGCGAAGCCGCCGCCGTGCCATACAGCGCGTTCGTTTGTGTTGCCGCCCACAGAGCAAACAGTCCGGACAGCGAGTAGCCGCCCAAAATAACCTTACAATCTTCCTTTATAGAATACTGTTGGCGAATGCCCGGCACAGCCTGCGCCAGCCATGCAAGCGTATCCCCCGCCTCGCCGCCAAAGCCCTGCTTACCCCACACAGGCGGTGCAGGCCACGGCGACAAATCGTCATTCCAGTTCTCTACTTGGACAGCGGCCAACAAAAATGGTTGTGCGGTTTGCTGACGTATCGCTTCCACTTCTCGCGCCATCCCCGCGAGGTCGTGATCGTCCGCCATTTGCAGCAGCAGGTATTCGGCGCCGGTATCGCCATAGACGTGGCAGATTCTGTTCTGTATCTGCAATATCTGGTTATCCATAAAATCGATGATTCCTTTTCTTTGCTCTCTTTTGCATTATAATGCCTATACACCAAAGAATCAAGATTGCGCCGGATGCACCCGCCTTGAAAGTTTTTTGCCGCACCTGCATTACATCTGCACAACATCCGCACAGTGATTGTATATACGTGTATAATCGCGTATGTTACAATTAGTATGTTCAAAATAGGGTTCAGCCAAAAGGTTGGACATTTTCACCCAGAGTCGTACCTGACTTTTTTCAGGTACGGCTCTTTTTGTTTTGGGCAATTTCTGATTTGGGAGGTTTTGCAGATGACCGTAATACGTCCGCCCTGACGCAATGATTACGCAATAAAAAGTCGAATACGCAAAAGGACGCATTGATTGCGTATTAGCGGCCTGTGGCTATGCTGTCGGCAGTACCTAATACGTCTTTATGCGTCCTTAATGCGCAATAAGGATGGTGATTTTATTGAAAAACCGCGCAGCAATCTATCAGCGGGAGGCCGCTGAAATGCTGCATAACATTTCGCTGTATCCCGGTCTGACCGAAGAACAGCTTTGCCGATTCTTCCCCGAAAAGGAAGCGACGGCAAAAACTTTGCTTGCCCATATGCTGAAAGAGGGACGCGTCTTCCGCGATAGGAATGGTCGCTACTACGCAAATCAAGAAGCACAAAACGGCGCAGATAAAGACTTATCCCGCTGCGTCTGGGTTCTGCTCGATTTTATAGATCAAGTGGAATATCACACTGTTGGAGAATTTCCGGCAGCGATCCTCTGTTTTGCAAATGGAGAACTGTATGAGATCGTGCCTATCCCGCGGGGCAAGGAAATTATGATTTGCCAGTTGCTGCACCAGCCGCAGAAAGATGCCGGCAAGCGCATCGTGGTCGTAGAGGATACCTCTCAGATTGAGTTGCTGGATATTCCGCAGGCTGCCGGGTTCTGCACGGTAGCCGAAGACGGCACTATCAGCTACTACAAAAAGGAGGCCGCGCTTGAATCCTGACGTACTTTTGAACCGCATCCGTTTGGAGCAGCGAGGACTCATCGATATCCACAAAAAGCTGTACGAGATGGAGCATCTGCTGCCTGTGCCCAACCCGATGCAGTTCGCCAAAACTGCCGAGAGCGCAGCACTCCTCAGCGAGAAAAGCACGGCTCATCTGCGCAACATGCTCTTTTCCGTATCCAACGAGCCGCCGATCTACTACTATCCCAAGGCAGCCAAAGTACAGGGCATCCGTGTGTGGGCAGGCACCAATCACTTGCGTGTGCTGCTCCCTGCGCTGCTGCCGGATAAAAAGAAGCGGGATGGCTGCAAGTTTCTTTTGCTGCCGCTTCAGGCGGCACTGGTGCAAAGCGGGCCACTTCCCCACTTCTCCGATTGCGTGATTTGTGTCGAGCATATCTATGACCACAATCTGCCAATCAAAGCCGTGCGGGATTATGACAATTTAGAGTTGAAAGCCGTCATAGATGTCATTGCCGCGTTCTGCCTGACAGATGATACCGGGGCGCTGTGCGATTGTTTCCAGACGACCCGATTTGGATATGCGTCCTCTACCGTGATAACCGTGATGCCGAAAAATTGCTTTTCGGCATGGCTGAACGCCCCCGAAACGGCTGAAAACAGACCTCCACTTTTTTCGAAAAATTCGTAAAATTCAGATACCTGTGCCTGATAGTGACTTTTCAGCATTGCTGCAAGCCGTTTTATACACAAATCAACAGCGACTTTCGCCGGAGTCAAAGAAGGCACGGTTAAATTCCGAGGTGATTTCTATTTCTTCTGCTTTTCCTGTCCTGCCCGCGCAGGACAGTCTCTATTATGAACTTTTGGCGCTCACTGCCATCTGCGGTGAGTTGCCTTGTGCGTGTGCTGACCGCCTTACCTCCAGCAAAAGTTACCGCAAAAAAGTGGTGACGAGCCTAACGCACGACAAGCTCCTGCGCATCTTCTCCAAAGATCATCTTCGCGGCTATCGGCTCGGTATCCGTGGCAAACGTCTTTTGCGGGAACGCGCGCCAGAACGGTTTCAATTCTACTTGTCAGGCCGCACCGACACCAACTCCATCAAGTCATCCCCTGCCCGCCGCCTGCGGCTGCATCGTATCGCACAAACCTACGTCACGATGATGAATGCAGGCACGGTGATTTACCGCGATGAAAAGCCGCCTGTATTTTCTCCTGACGTGAGCAAACTTCTCCACATTGATGTTCCAACTTTTTATGATTCCCGCGAGATGAAAGAACTGGGCCTTGAAATGGTAAAAATTCACGGTTCCCGCATGGTAGGCTCGCTGCTGACCGCATCCCACACATTTGCTGTATTCAACGGCATGGAGGCTGTTCCGACCTTTGACACGCAAATCGAACAGCGAGGAAAAATCATGCTGCAAAATATCCGCTATACGCGGACTGGCGCAAGTCACACGCCTGATGGCATCTTGCTGTCCAATCAGTGGGCGGTGATGACTCCCCTGCTGGAAGATGCAAAGACCTACAAGAAAGAACACTTCCTTTTTGGCGAGGGCTACGAACATTTCTACTTTCTCACCAATGACTACCACGGCGAGACGCTTCTGTGGCTGCTCTGTCACCCGGATGTCATCGGGCAACTAAACGCCATGCTGTTGCAAGAGTTTCAGCCGCCTTGCCGTAACGCTTTCATCGAAAACGACGCTCGCACAGATGCAGGCGCACCGATTCTGTTTTGCTACCTGCCGGATCTGCCGCGCTTGTTCCGATTCCTCTCTGCCTTGGAGTTGGTGCAAATGAAGGGCGCCATCCTCTGTTTTGATTTTCAGGCAGACACACTGCGTCCGCTCTGCGGTGACAGGGTCGAGTTGCAAACCATCGACTTTGCCGCGTTCGAGAGGAGGTTTCTGATTTCGCCATGAAACGTTCCTCAAAAACATTGCAGATTCTGTTGGCAGTCGCGCTGCTGCTCTATGCCTGCGGCTACTTAACGCAGTTCATCGGCAACTATGCTGTCTGGCAGAAAAACGGCGGTATGCCGGGCGGTACTTCCCCGCCGTTTCCCTCTTTGACGCCGCTGGCTTGCCTCAAAGGTATTTTGTGGTTTCCGTACAGCCTTTACTGTATGGTAGGCTGCGCAGCAGCAGTCGCCGCGATTTTCCTGTACCGAAAGCTGTTCAGCCAAGATGCCTTAACTGATTCCGAGCGCAACTTCGATTTTTCCGCAAAAGGTACTTACGGCACATCCGGCTGGATGCAGCCGAGAGAAGTCCCCGCCGTGTTGGATACAGTTTCTGATTTGTCTCAGCACACAGGCACTGTGTTGGGAATGCTCGATGGCAAGTTTCTCTGCATCCCGGAGAAAACACGCATGAACGGTAACCTTGCCGTCTACGGTGCCAGCGGTTCAATGAAAACACGCTCGTTCTGCATGAATCGTATCCTGCAAAGCGCCGCTCGCGGCGAGTCGCTGATTATCTGTGACCCCAAATCGGAACTCTACGAAAAATCCAGCGAGTATATGCGGGATTTAGGCTATACGGTGCGGGTGTTCAACCTCGTCAGCCCCGAAAACTCCGACTCGTGGAACTGCCTGAAAGAAATTGAGGGGCAGGAACTGATGGCGCAGCTTTTCGTGGATGTCATCATTAAGAATACCAACGGCACAGGCAAGAGTGACCGTTTTTGGGATTCCGGCGAGATGAACCTGTTGAAAGCGCTGGTCTTGTACGTTGACCTCACCTACCCGCCGGAACAGCGAAACATCGGCGAGGTGTACAACCTTATCACGCAATGCAGTGAAAGCCAGTTGGACAGCCTGTTTGATGTTCTGCCACTGACCCACCCTGCCAAAGCGCCGTACAGCCTGTACCAGAGGGCTTCGGATTCGGTGCGCAGCGGGGTTATCAGCGGGCTGGGCAGCCGCTTGCAGGTGTTCCAGTCTGAATTGATTAAAAAAATCACTGCCTATGACGAAATCAGCCTTGAATTGCCTGGGCAAAAGCCTTGCGCGTATTACCTCGTCACCAGCGATCAGGACAGTACCTTTGATTTTCTGGCATCGCTGTTTCTGTCTTTCGCCTTTATCAAGCTCGTCCGCTATGCCGATGCCAACTGCCCCGGCGGGCGGCTGCCTGTGCCGGTTCATGTGCTGGGTGAGGAGCTGACCGCCTGCGGTACGATTTCCGAACTATCACGGCGCATCAGCGTCATCCGCTCCCGCAACATCTCCATGTCCTGCGTATTCCAGAATCTTGCCGGCCTACAGAATCGCTATCCGCAGAACCAGTGGCAGGAAATCCTCGGCAACTGCGATGTGCAGCTTTTTCTCGGTTGCACAGACCAGTTGACCGCCGAGTACGTCTCCCAGCGCACCGGCATCGCCAGTGTGGCGGTGTCCAGCACTTCCAAGGCACTAAGCACCCTGCGCGTCTCCGACTATACGCCGCAGTACCACGAAAGCAGCGGTGTCGGCAAGCGGCCAGTGCTGACCCCGGACGAAGTGCTGCGCCTGCCGGTAGATGAAGCACTGGTGATTCTGCGCGGCCATAAAGTTCTGAAAGTCTACAAAATGGACTACTCCCTGCATCCTGCTTATAAGCAGCTGCGGGAATGCAAAGCGTCCGCCCATATCCCGGAGTGGCGGAAAGCCTTACCGGAAACGCTCAAAATTTTCCCGGAGGAAACAGCTAAAGCATCCCCCAAGGCACCGCCTAAGCGCCGTGGCCGTCCTGCCAAATCAAAAACGGTGGTTGCCACCGACAAAGAATCCATCATAACAAAACCTGAAACTGAATAGGAGGTTTCCCATGGAAATGAACAATGATATTTTTACCCCTGACCTGCCCATCCCCGAACCTGTGGAGTTTGAAGATGCACCCATTCCTGCCCCTGTCGAAGAAGAAAAGCCTGCCGAGACTCCCCCGCCCCGCCGCAGACGCAAAGCAGATGCTCCGGTGCTGACTATTGAAAGCGGTGACGAAATCGAAACCGCGGATGCCCGCGAAGCTGCTGCCTGGCACGAGATCCACAACGCCTACCGCACACGGCGCATCCTCTCCGCACCGCTGGGAGGCATCGAGCAGACCGACAGCGGCAAGACGATTGCAGTCGTGGACTACAACGGCTTCCGCATTGTCATCCCCCTCAAAGAAATGATGATTGCTCCCAGTGCGGCCAACAATGCCGACAGCATGGCTGTCCGCCAGATGAAACTGCTGGGCAACATGCTGGGCGCAGAAATCGACTTTGTTATTCTCGGCATTGACTCCAAGAGCCGCAGTGTGGTCGCCAGCCGCCGCGAAGCCATGATGCGCAAACGCCAGCTTTTCTATTTCAGCCCAGATGCCAACGGTGAGTACCGCGTCCGGGAGGGGCGCGTGGTACAGGCTCGCGTCATTGCTGTTGCCGACAAGTCCATCCGCGTGGAGATTTTTGGCGTGGAGTGTTCCATCATGGCGCGGGATCTGGCATGGGATTGGATTGGTGATGCCCATGACCGTTTTGCTGTAGGCGACCAAATTCTTGTCCGCGTGACCGAGGTGAACAAAACCTCGCAGGAGGAATTGTCCGTCCATGCCGATGTAAAGAGCGTCACAGAGAACACCAGCCGCGAGGCCCTGAAGCGCTGCCGCGTACAGAGTAAATACGCTGGCCGCGTGACCGATGTACATAAAGGCATCGTCTATGTGCGGCTTTCCAACGGTGTCAACGCTGTGGCCCACTCCTGCTATGACCGCCGCACGCCCGGCAAAAAGGACGATGTCAGTTTTGTGGTGACGAAGCTGGACGAGGAGCGCAGCATTGCGGTGGGCATCATCACCCGCATTATCCGTCAGAATCTGTAACCGATGAACCGTGGGCAGCCCCGGCGACTGCCCATCTTCTTACATGAAAGGATTCGTAAAATGGCTGTTTTTCGCGTAGAGCGCATTAAGGACTATACCGTTATGAGCAATCATCATCTTCGCAATAAAAATCTATCTCTGAAGGCCAAGGGCCTGCTGTCGCAGATGCTTTCCCTGCCGGACGACTGGGATTACACCCTCAAAGGGCTTGCCGCCATCAATAAAGAGAGCGTGGACGCTATCCGCACTGCAATTTGGGAATTGGAGGATGCCGGATATGTAGTGCGCACCCGTGTCCGGGATGAGCGCGGCTGCCTGCGGGGCTGCGATTACTATGTCTATGAGTACCCGCAAACGCTCTCGTCCGGCTCCGGCAGCAGCGCTGAATCTGTGCCGCCTATGCTGGAACCCCTTGCATCGGATTCTGCTGCACTGGGAAATCCCATTCAATTAAATAAAGAAATACAAAATAAAGAGAAACAAAATACTGATCCAATCTTATCCGAGGGCGAGTCCGTGCGGACAAAAGTCCGCGACAACATCGAATTGGACCTGCTTTGCCACAATCAGCCGGAGAGCGCCCCTGTGATGCAGGAGATCTACGAACTTGTCGTGGAAACGATCCAGCTTCGCAGCCCTGTACTTCGGCTAGGGAATAACCTGTTTCCGATGGCCTTGGTGCGGGAACGCCTGTTGCAGCTGACAAGCGAGCATATCCGCTTTGTCCTTGACGGCCTGCGCAATCTGCGCACAGACGTCAAAAACCTCAAGAAATATCTTCTGACAATGCTGTTCAATGCGCCTGTCACGCTAAACGGCAGAACCATGCTGGATGTGCGAAAGTCGGTCAACAGCGGATTTCGTCCGATGCTGGCGTAACGCCGCGAAGATATGAACAAATTGTAAAATTTGAAAAAGTGGCCGAAATTTTTTAATTTTTTCGTTTGAGATGACAGTAATAAGGGCAAATAGGTTTTTTCGGCCTATTTTCAACAAATTGGAGGTGAAATTCTATGAAACAAGCTCGTATCCATTGTCCCTACTGCGGCTCTCTTGCCATGCTGCGCCCGGCAAGCGCGATTCATGGTCTGTCCGACATTTCCGCAGGAACGTACCTGTACGTCTGCCGCCGCTGGCCTGCCTGTGATGCCTATGTCACAGCAGACCGCCGCACGAAGCAGCCGCTCGGCAGCCTTGCCAACGGAGATTTGCGGCATAAACGCATCCTTGCTCACCATGCCTTGCACAGCGTACAGACGCAGCTTGGCATGAGCCGCGACCAGAGCTACCGTTGGCTGCAAACGCAGATGGGGCTGCCCGGAGATCAGGTACATATTGCCAAGTGCGGCGACTACCGCTGTGAGCAAATCATCCGCATCTGCGAGAATGCGACTGCGAGGTGACGGTTATGAAATGCGTGAAAAGGCTCACAGCTGACCAACAGCGTTTGGCAGAAGAAAATCTGACCATCGTAGAGCGCGTCCTGCGGTTCGACATCAATGCCAATCCCTGCGTTGCTGGTCTTGGCTATGAGGACTTGTATCAAGAGGGCTGTGTCTGGCTCTGCAATGCAGCACTGACCTTCGACCCAGCGCGCGGTAGCTTTGCATCCTATGCCCGGCAGGTCGTACAGAATGGTCTTGTCAGTTACTGCCGCAACCTTACGGGAAAACAATCCCGCATGATTTCTCTGGCAGAGATGGAGCCAACTGCACTTGCCGCATTAGAAGTACAACATAGCGCTCCCTTCGATATTGAGTGCGAGACTCCCCTGCTGCTTGCCGCCGCAGAATCTCAATACAGCGGCGTGACCCGCAAGGGCGTCCATGCGCTGGCGTTGCAAGTCTCCGGCATACCGCTTACCGCAGTTGCTACTCGCATGAGCGCCCCGCCCAACCACGTTTCGGCGTGGATCAGCCGTGCTGTCCACAAATTGCGAAACGATGAATCTTTTCTCTCATCTCTACACGAAAATTAAAATTTGGAGGTCCCCTTATGAAAATGCTTTACACTGCCAATGGCCGTTATATCCGCTGCTGCACCGAAGAAGGCACCCGCCCGGTCATCATCGTCTGCGAAAAAGAGTACGAGGTCGATGTGCAAGAGTTTATGCTCTGGTCCATCCTCAACTGGCGCATCCTGCGGGAAGAAGAAATCGGCAGCTACTACGAAAAGATGGCGAACAATACCAACGTCACCATCCACCGCAGCTGGCAGGACTGCGTGCAGCGCTTGCTGGTTCGCGGGCTTATTGTTGCAGGCACCGGTGATACCGAGTATGATGCGCTGTATGATTTGCTTGCCTGCCGATTCATTGTTCCCATCGGCGCGGCATGGCCGCTGCGAATGCTGTCGTTCCTGAAACTGACGTTTTTGGAGGGCATCTCATGGAAAATCACTCGCCGCCTGTTCCATGTGGATGCCCGCAGTTCCTGCGAGAAAAAGGTCATTCGCCTTGCCCGGCAGACTCCCCTCTCCTGTGCGGAAATTATTAAGAGTATTGAGATGGACATCCGTCGCCTGAAGGACGGCTACGATGTGCTGGATAAGCTGTACGATGACAACGACCTGAACTGCGACAACTTTGCACAGGCTGTCCGGGAGTACCGTTGCAGTCGCGAGGTCATCACAGCGGTGGCAAACCTTTATCTGCGGCAGCAGATTATGCTTGATACTTACTGATACGATAACTACCAAAATGAAAGCGGAAGATTCCCGCTGTTTTAAATGAGAATCTTCCGCTTTTTATTCATGTTATTGCTGTGGGACTTTTTCCATCAGATCATCTATACTGCAATGCAGGACACGTGCCAAGCGCAGCAAGGTTTCCCCTTGCGCCTTGTTAATGTCTTTCTGGCGTTGCTCATATTGCTGGATGGTGCGCACAGGGATTTCTGCCTGTCGTGCCAGTTCCGACTGGCTCATTTCTGCCAGTGTGCGCAGGCTCTTTAGGTTTGTTTCCGGCTTTGCTGCACGGTACAGTTCGTTCATCTTATCAGCAAACTGGCGAACGTCCATTTCATGGTAGGGCGTATACAGCATTCGCACCTTGGAAATCGGCACAGCCTGCTCAATTTCAGAGAAGCACAGCCCGGTATCCCACTGGTAATATGCGATAGCCCAGCCCGTCCAGTATTCGGGACTGCGGTCATACGCATAGGATGCCTTGCGGACGGGTTCTGGCTCCCCCGCCTGTTCCAGTACCCTGCGGGCAAGTTCCACACCGGAAGTGCCTGCCAAAATAGTGCTATCACCGAGTTCAAAGCGATGGGAAATCTGGCTCATTAAAAACCAGTTCCATACTGTTTCCAGCGGATACTGTAAATCATTGACCATGTAGTCCAGCATACGTGCAAGACATTTTTGTGCAGCGGTAAGATAATTTTTATCGTAAGCGTAGATCACTGGGCTTCATCTCCTCGTCAAGGATCGTTGTAATATAAAGGTCTCCCCTTTGGCGGCGGTTCCGCTCTACATCAAAGTATTGGCGGCGGGCGGTCTGGTCACGGAACGCTTTCTTCTTATACCATTCTTTGGTATCTGCTGTATCATAGCCCATAAATTTCAACTGCTCAAAGGCTTTTCGGCTTTTCAGTACAAATTGCTGACCCAGTTTGCCAAGGCGCATGGCGTTACACAGCTGGCGATACGAGATTGCACCGTTGATAAAGTCAGAGGCAAAGGAGAAGTAGCTGTCATCGGCCCGGTAGCCGATAATGACATCTGCTGTCTTGTAGTTCAGATGAAAATTCTGTAAGAGATAATCCTTAGCTTCCGCCGCCAGTGGTGTGGACGCATCAAACTCACGGTTTTCAAGCAGAATCGTCAGCCAGTGCAGCATTGTATATTCCGGGGCATTCAAATCGAGAATCGTCAAACCGTCACATTCGATTTGATATTCATTTGCATACCCATTGTGGTCGATGCTTACGCCCCATTCCTTTGCCATGTTCGGGTTTTCAGTGCAGTAGAAGCCAACGCCATAGTCATTATAGGGCTTTCCATAGCCATATTGGGGCTTTTCAATAATGTGATCCGAGCCGTGATAAATCGTCTTTTTCATCAGACCACCTCCTTATTGCAATTATACTCCTGCGGGAGTATAATTGCAAGTGTGATATTGTCGTTGTGCAGGTGTCCACACAAAATCCATTATTGACAACCACAAGATATAGTATTATAATGGCAATGTAGATGATTTTTATGCTATATAAGCATACGCTGTTATTTTCGTAATCGGTGCCGGTAGTAGATGGCATTGCGCTGAATTGGGCGCGGTGTTTTCCCTGCCGGCACTTTTTTATATAGATATTTCCTGCCGTTGGCAGAAAGGAGTGAACCAAGAATCCATCCGCATCCCGCATGGCCGCCGAACAGCGGCCGCACCTTGGGCTGCATCAAGTGTTCAGAACGGACACCTGATGCAGCCCTTTTTGTTTTGTGAAAGGACGGTAATCGACAATGAAATCTGACAATGCCATCTGGAATGGCACAGGCATTTTTGTAGGCATCATTATAGTCATCGCCGCGTTCGTGCGTGGCGCGCTGCTGCTGCCACTTTTGCTTGTTGCCTGCTCTGTCTGGGGGCTGTATGTGCTGCACCATCTGCGCGGCAGTCTCCCGGCAGTCCCCAAGAAGAAAGCAAAGGCTCCCCGCCGCGCAAAGTTTGTGGTGCCGGACATTGAGGACGAACCTCTCAGCGACATTCTGCTGCTTCATGTGAACCAGCGCGTCACCGCTGCACTTCGCACGGCGGGAAGTAACATCACATGGGAATGGGCCACCAAAGATCCGCTTGCCATCGTCAAAGAAGGCGGACGCTGCCTGATCCGCGTTCACGGGTTAGACGGTTTCGAGAGTGCGGAAGTCGTGATGGACAAACAAGCGCATCTGCGGTGCGAGCTTATCAACACCGTGCCGCTGCGGCCCATCCCCACGACAGATGCACCCGAAAAGCCTCGTATTTGTGCTGAGACTCCCTCGCTGCCCGACCCGCGCATTTGGTACGAGACCGAGGGTCGCGCAGCGTTGGAGGGCATTGTGGCTGACCTTAGCTCCCGTGGGCATCACTCGATGACCGTGCAGGAGGACGGTCACATCCAGCTTGCGGACGGCAGCACATCGGTGCTCCCGGAGTTGCACGGTTTCCCACCTGTTGGACGCTGGGAAAAGCTTAAACAGGTCTTTGCAGGAGATGGGCTGGCCGCCGAGGAAACTTCCGGCAAGCTTGTTCTCTCGTGGTGAGGAGGTTTCACGTATGAAATCCGGTGTATCTTTACAGCAGATGCTGACCGAAGTAAAGCGGCAGAGCGAGTCCAAGGAGGACTACCTCATTGCCCCCAATCGCCTGCGGATGGAATCCTACGGTAAAGAAATGTTTCTACACCTGTCAGACGACAGCGGCACCGAGCTGATCGAACCCATGACTATTACCGGCATCGCGCATCGGCAGATCGGCACGCACCTGCGCATCCCCGCCGCCTACTATGACCGTATGCGGGAGGAACGCCCCGATTTGCTGGCCTACAATGCTAATACATGGTTCAAGCAGGAAAACAGCCAACGTATGCTGCGCACCTTGGACGGCTCCGCCCGCGCGTACCTGAGCAATCGCTATCGCCGCATCGACAATATCGACATTGCCGGCGTGACGCTGCCGATTCTCGGCGGGCTGCCTGACATCCGCTTTGAAAGCTGCCAAATCACCGAAAGCCGTATGTACATCAAGGCCGTGAATCCCCGCTTGCAGGCGGAGGTTTCCCCCGGCGACATTGTGCAGGCCGGGGTCATCATCAGCAACAGCGAGGTCGGGCTTGGCTCTGTCAGCATCCAGCCGCTGATCTATCGGCTGGTGTGCAGCAACGGCATGGTCGTGAATGAAGCCGCAGCCCGTCGCAACCACGTAGGCCGTGTTACCGACAGCGGCGAAAATTTCAGCGTCTACTCTCAAGCAACCTTGGACGCCGAGGACAAAGCCTTTGTCATGAAAATTCAGGACACCGTGCGCGCCGCCGTGGAAGAAGCGCGGTTTTCGCAGATCGTCGGCAAAATGCAGGAGGCAAAAGCCGCACAGATGGACACCCATGATGTGCCGGCTGTCGTCAAACTTGCCAGCAAAGAGTTTCACATTACCGACAGCGAGAGTACCGGCGTGTTACAGCGGCTGATTGAATCCAACGATCTGACGCTGTACGGTTTATCCAACGCCGTGACCCGCCACAGTCAGGATGTGGAAAGCTATGACCGTGCCAGTGAACTGGAAAGCATCGGTTACAGTATTTTGACCATGCCTGCCCAGCAGTGGTCGAGAATCAACAGGGCAGCCGCTTGATGCTGCCCCACATACAGGAGGATTTTTCTATGTCTATGATGAATGCTAACGCCACAGCCACCACCGCCATGACCGCCAACGAACCGCTGGATTTTGTGCTGCCCGAAATTGGAGAGGCTGAGTTCAGCAACAAAGAACTGGCCGAGGACATGGACGGCCTGACAATGTCTTTCCCCCGCATCAAGATTCCCGCTGGCGGAGTGTTGCAGTTCGAGATTCCCAACGGCGATCCGCAGCATCCGGATTGTGGGGGTGGTAGCTGGGTGTAGTTCATCAGTGAATATTCCTTCCGATAACAACACTACGAAAAATGTTTCCTATCAGGCACAAACCGTTTCTGATACGGAAAATGCGGCGAACGATTCTACTACAGCAGAACTGCCTGGTGGAAGTGTGGACTACTCCATATATGAACCTTACGGCTTGAGCTATGATCAGGAGAATTATTATTTTACCTATAATGGGAATGTAGTGAGATTTTTTAATGACCCCATAGCTGGAGCGAGTTTTACGAATTTCTTTTCTGGAACGGTGGATATTGAGGCAGACCGGGACGAAGAAAATAACCTTGTTGGTATTAAAGAGTGTTCCAAAGAAAATTATGACCGTCATACCCAAAAGCATAATAACTTTAATCCCACTGATACATCATTGAGTACTGTACAAAAGGGAGAATCTACTCCCCAACTTTGGCTTAAAGACTATGCAGACTATGGCATTACCTACAACGAGCAGAGCGGCGGTTGGTATTATAATAATCAGAGAATTAAGATATTATTGGACAGTGAACAGGCTGTTGTTTACACTGATGAAGAAAATGGAGTATGTGTTACTATTTCAAGGGATGGCAACCATCAAATTTCAGAAATTAAAGAAATATCTGAAACAGATGCACAATCACTCATGCTAAAGAATAATCCTATTGGAGAAGATTACACCTCGCAGGAATAATTTCTGCTTTCATAATCAGCCGAGCGATGGCAAAAGACGGAGGTGACCTGTATGAAAAAGATTCTATCACTCATTTTAACATTGTTTTGTGTATTAAGTCTTGTTGGCTGTGGGCGTTCTATGGACGACATCATAAAGAATGAGTCCAGCATTACCGGCGTTGTGGAAGAAGTTTATAACAACTCCATACTTATTTCCATCCAGACAGACGCTTACCCTTACGGAGCATATTGCGATGTTTCTTTGGATGCAGAGAACAAAGATGACATGGTTGATTTCAACATTGGTGATGAAGTCATTGTCTATTACGATGGTAACATTGCAGAGAGCTATCCATTACAGATCAATACGGTGTATGCGATTTCTTTGAAAGATCCAGCTAACTGAAGTAAAAATAAGCGTTTTCCAGTTCTGGTACTTGTAGCGTAATTCAAGAGTAAAGACTGCCGCACGACGGCAAAAGAAAAAAAGCCGTCGTACAGCAGCCTATCAATACGCCTATTTGAAACGGCGGCTCAATTTTCAGAGCCGCCGTTTCTCTTTGGATATTCAGTAACCCCACGGCGGCCCATAGGAGGGTGTCGCCGTGTCCATCTTACTTTCTCACAATTCCCATGACCTTCACCAGCTAAAAAAAGCATAGCTCCCCCTCCGGGACAGTCTGGCTATGAAGGTACAATATATCAGTACAATTATGATAATGTAATTTCATGCGTCTGCATAGCGTCTTGCTGTGCGGGCGCTTTTTTGTACTTCGAGACAAATTGTCCCGAGGTGCGGGGCGGCTCCCCGGGGTGCCGCTCCCCGCCGAGCCCCGTTTCGGTCACTCATCCACCCAACACCGAAACGGAGGTTTATTTATGACTACAATCAATCTGAAGGATTTTTATTATTGGTACACACAGGATCAGTTTATCGAGGTTTCTGACGAGGTAGCCGAAGTATTTGTGTCCGATGCCCGGCACGAAATGGCCTACCAGCGGCGGCTCTCCCGGCATAAGGCGCAGTATTCTCTGGACTGCGATGACGGGATCGAATATTCCGCCTGCCTGCATGAGCCAACGCCCCAGGAGCTTCTGGAGCGCATGGAGCTGTTCATCCGTCTGTGGAACGCACTCAACTCTTTACCGGAGATCCAGGGCCGCAGGATTGATGCCCACATCATTCTCGGAAAGAGCATCAAGGAAATTGCCGAGGCCGAGGGCGTACACGAGGAGTCTGTCCGCCAGTCGATCAAGCGTGGCCTTGAGCGCATGAAAAAAACTTTTTGATTTTTTCATTTTCCCCACTTGGAAATGATGAAAAAATGTCTCGGTTTATGAAAGAAGATATTCTTCTTTCCGCAGATAAACAGCGGCGGCCCCGGGCATAGTCCGAGGAGCCGGACGGCGGGTGCGCTGTGACTTTTTCTTTGGAAGAATGAGCGAACAACGCCAACGCCGCAACTGGGCTGGGCCAAGCCACGGCCACGATCCGGCATAGGACAGGCTGGCCGCCTGTCTCCCCAGCTGCCCTCTTATCTGCGAGGGAACGCCGCTCTGAGTATGGTTGTCTTTGGACAGGGCAAGAAAATGGGAGCGGCGTTCTCTATTTTATACTTACATGGAGTGAGACAAGAGGGCAGCATCGTTTAGGTGCTGCCCTCTTGCGTTTCCCCACGATATGCGGGAGGCGTATCCTATTTTTGATAAGGAGGTTTTACCGTGAGATTAACGGCAAAGGAACTGGAACAAATGAAAAGCGTTGACATCGGCGCAGTGGCTCCCGAGTCCCTGCCGGATGTGAGCGGTATGGCCTTTGACACCTCTCTCCCCCGGGAGGAGCGGATCGCCCTGTTTTTGCAGGCGGTAGAAAACCCATACTGCTTTTGCATCGGCGGGATCGGTGTGAAAATTGAATTTGCGGAAAGCGGGCCGTCCTTGCAGGACACGCTGACGGACTTCCTGCTCCGGCAAAAAAGCGGGCTGTAACTTCGGTTATGGCCTGTTTTTACTTCGAGACAAAGTGTCCCGAGGCAGAGGCATCCTTGTTGTCCCGCCCGGGCAGAGGTATAATATAGATGTAATGTGATAGGGAAGGAGGAACAATGGCACGAACAAAGAACAGAGGATTGCAACAGAGTTTCTCTCCCTCTTATACCGTCCGCCGCTGGCGGCTGGGCAAATATATCCGGCTTTCCAAGGAGGACTTGAAAAAGGGAAAGGACGACAGCAACAGCGTCATCAACCAGCGTGATCTGCTCAATGACTTTTATCAGAAGCATATCGGAGAATTTGAAAGTGTTTCCGAATATGTAGACGATGGACACACAGGAACGGACGCCAACCGGGAAAATTTCCAGCGGCTCCTTTCCGATGTAATGAGCGGGAAAATCAACTGCGTGGTAGTAAAAGACCTTTCCCGTTTTGCAAGAAATTACAGTGATGCGGGAAGTCTGATTGATAACCTGTTTGTGCAGATGGGTGTCCGCTTTATCAGTCTTGCTGAAAATGTGGACAGCTATCTCAACCCGGACAGCGTTTCCAGTATTATCGTCCCGATTACAAATGTGATGAACGATCAATACTGCTACCAGACCTCAAAGAAAATCCGCCAGGTATTTGACTACAAGCGGCGCAACGGTCAGTACATCGGCGCATTTGCTCCTTATGGATATGTGAAGCACCCAAAGGACAAGCACCAGTTGATCATCGATCCCGATGCCGCTGAAATTGTCAAACTCATTTTCTCTTTGTTCCTAAAAGGGACATCGAAACGGGCCATCGCTTTGTATCTGAATGAACACGGCGTACCCAGCCCCTCGGCTTATAAACTGCAAAAGGGCATACCCGTTTCAACAAGAGGATATGACGATCCTATGTGGGGAGCCCGCATGATCCACTCCATTCTGACGAACCCCACCTATACCGGGGATTTGGCACAGGGCCGCAGTCGGGTAAAAAGCTATAAGGTACACGAGGTTGAAAGCGTTCCCCGTGAAGAATGGGTGGAAGTAGCTGGTACGCATGAGGCAATCATTGATTATGAAACCTTTGATAAGGTACAGGCTCTTTTACAGCGTGATACCCGTACTTCTCCAAAAGGCCGGGAAGTCCACCTGTTCAGCGGTTTTCTGAAATGTGCTGACTGCGGGCGGGCAATTACCCGGAGCGTAGGCAACAACAATAATGTGTACTATGCCTGCTCCACCTACAAGAACCGCTCTCGGACAGCCTGCACAATGCACTCAATCAAGCATAACCGTCTGGAGGCCGCTGTCCTCTTTGCGGTACAACAGCAAGTCCATCTGGCTGTTTCCTACTCGGAAATGATTGCCAGCATTAACACCGCCCCGGTCAAAAAAAGCCAGTCCATCCGTTTGGAAGAATTGATTGCTGCGAAGGAGCGGGAACTGGCAAAAATCAGCCGCTACAAGCAGTCCCTTTATCAAGACTGGAAAGACGGGGAAATTACCCAGCAGGACTACCGGGATATGAAAGCCGATTATGAGCGACAGACCATCGCTCTTACGGATGTACTGGCCCGGCTGAACGCTGAACGGGCGGAACTGGCAAACGGTGTAAAGAGTGAGCATCCCGCATTGGTGGCCTTTACAAAACATCAAAATATCGACCAGCTTTCCCGGGAACTTCTCGTTGAGCTGATCGACCATATCAAGGTTTATGAGAATGGAAACATTAGTGTGAGATTTAAGTTTGCGGATGAATTTAGACGCATAGCAGAATACATTGAAATCAACACCACAAAACCCGCAGTAGCGGGCTAACCCCCGCTACATACCCCTTTGACAGTGTGTTTTCCTAATAGGAGCTAATCATATCATATTAAAAAGGGAACACTTGTAGAATAAGTATTTTAGAAATGCGCTAAAAGATTGACAAATGGTTCTAAAACATTTATAGGCAAGGAACTGAATGCAATGTTTGTGTAAACGCATTATTGCGTGGAAAAGGCAAAGCCCACATGCTGAATTTTATATCCTGCCTGTGGGCTTTGATTGACTTGTACCGTATTTGTTCTGCGACTTGCTCTGGAGTCTAAAGCCTACTTAACAAGATACCCATAATGGCGCATCTGGCGGCGGATAAGGGCTTCACAGCGGTCGCAAATTTCTTGGCTATAGGCGGTTCGATAGCTATCGATGAGCGCCTTTACATCGTTTGTGCTAAAGTTGAAGTGAAGCTGTATGCCGTATAATTCCTCAGCAGCATCTAACTGTTCGTCAAAACATCTCGAAAAAGGCTTGGCTTCAACGGTTTTTAGACAATCCTCTAAGCTTCTTTCCAGGGGAAAATCCATATTGGTATCTGCCAAAAGAGACAAGCCGTTATCAAATAGGGGGCATAGCGCATAGGTATTGACCGCAGCGTTGTATTGAACGGCAATATAGAGTCCTCCTTACGCAGCGATGTTGCGGATCATCTGCACCCACTGGTTATCCCCAGCCATACGTCCATTTGTTTTTTCGATAATCAGCAGTGGGTCAAAGAAAGGAACATCCATTTCCCGAAGAATGTCTTTCAGACCGGCTCGGCTGGCAGGCAGGCATCTTTCTTTTAAGAACTCCTCGAAATCTGCCCAAGACGGATTTTCTACAACGCCAAAGGCTCGTAGCGGAATGCGGTCAGTATGGGCTTTGCTGTATTTTCAAAAAGTGCCAAATCAAATTTTAGAGTTCAAATACTCCACGAGTTCCCAAACTGTTGTCAGAGGGTTGCTTTGCCGCGAAATCGGCTCGATGCCTTGGCTCCGAATCTGTTCGGTACGAACTTTCGCTCTCTGAATTGCAGTTGCCCGCAAAGGCTTCAAAACGTCAAAGCAATCCCTGTTCTTCTCATAATCGGGGATTCTGTTTGGCTGTTTCAGCAAGCGAATCAATGCCTGACAATCTTCGACCTCTGTCTGCTGATTTACAAAGTGTAACAAGAACCATAGTTCGAAGGATGGATTGGAGTAGGCTAGATGATAGCCCTCCTTTTGAGCGGACTGTTTGGCGCGCAGAAGAACCTCGTTGGAATTATCGTCACGGTCAAATACGCACCAGATGGAATCGCCATCTTCCGGGTAATACGGATTATTGCCCATCGTTGCCTTGGCCTTCTGCACAAGCCTGTCAGCGGACTTATACTGCGAAGAAATCGGGATAATGTCAATATTGCATCCTCGGCTGCGGAAACGCTTGAAATAGCGAATCTCGGTTTCACTGCCCTCGCAGATGAGATACACCACCGGATTGCGCTTTCTGGTGTGAGCAGACTTGCGGCTGATCTCTTTTATTCTGCCCATGCTGCATTCCCTCCAATGAACGGAATCGCGCCGTAGCGGCCTTGCAGATACCCTTTGGAGATGTTCTCACCTTTCCGGGGAGAAAACTCAGTCAGAGCGTAAATATCGGTCTGCATGGTCTTTTCATCTTTCTCTGCAAACCAGATCTGATCACGCCGAAGCAAAGTCAAGTCGAGAAGCCCGGTGTCGTGGGTCGTGAAGATGAGTTGTGTATGGTTCGTATTGATGGCGGCATCCTGCATCATTTCGATCAAGTGCCGGGTCAGGAGTGGGTGCATACTGGATTCAATCTCGTCTACCACCAGAACAGCCCCAGATTCCAGAGCAGCGAGCCACATACCGATGCGAGAAAAGAATCGCTGTGTTCCAACGGATTCCTGCCCCAACGGAAGCCAGAAGCCCTTGGATGTGCCATCTTCAGTGTCGAGAGTGTGTAGTGCAGAAATGATAGGTTCTTCCTTGGAACCAGTGATGCGGATGTCTTTGATGCCTAGATCGGCATACAGCATTTCATGCAGGATACGGCTCTTTTCGGAGCCGCCCAGCCGGATGGCAGACAGAGCGGCATCCAGCCGCATTTCTGTTCCCATGAAACCTGTCAGCTTTTCAAAGAACCACAGATACGCTTTTTCGGTTTGCGGACAGTTCCACTCGTTCGAGCTGGACAGATACAGACGATTTTCGGCAGTTCGTCCAGCAAGCGTGAACTGCTCTTGAATGTTCTCGCGGAACTGATAGTCATTGTTTTCTCTGGAAAAAATCAGTGCTTCCCGGCCATTAGGCCAGTGATAGAGATATTCGGTTAAGATTCTGGACTTGTCAAGCGAGAACCCATAGGCATACTTGATGCCGCCATAGAAATAGATAGCTTCAAAGCTGGTCGGCTGTGTAGGTTGGTCTGTGAAAGCAAACGGTTCCTGCGGAAGCGGTTCGCCCTTCAGCAACTTGGCATATCGGCCACAGACCATTTCCCGCATGAGCAGGAGTGCATGGAGGACATTGCTCTTTCCCGCTGCATTTGCGCCGTACAGTGCCAGCACTGGAACAAGCTGTTTCTTCTCGTCCGGTGAAATCAGGCAGTCGACCAGACTTTTATCTGTGGATGCTTTTAAGCTGATGATGGCTGTATCCTTGATGGAACGGTGGTTGGTGACTGAAAATTGTAGCAGCATCGCAATTCCTCCCAGATGGTTTTCTGAATCCAGTGTACTCTATTCTAGGCGGAAAGTCAAATCTTAATTTCAATATTTGTAGATATTTTTCAAAAATCGAGAATAAAATTAAAATATCAGCTTTTTATACGGTTCTAGTACTATTAGAGTTTATTCTGCATATACAATCTCCCTCACCACCACTTCCTCCGCCCATTCCAGTTTAAGAACATTCTTGAATTCCGTCCGACAAAAACGTATTTTCTAGTTCGAAAGACAGTTATTTACTATTTTGACGTTCGATAGCCATAGAAGCATTCGAGGTATTCACGGAATATCTTTATTTGTAGTAAACCCTTTTCAATTGGCATATTTTTTGAAATTTTCAGCTTGCTCCAGCACTTCTTTGTAAACGTCATCAATAGTTACAGGCGGATACCCAAACTCGTCCAAGAGCAGAATAAGGTCAACTTGAAGATTTGCCTTAATATCATCACGCGTAGACCAATCAGTGTATTTTGCTTTATTGTCTACAACTGTCTTGATCCTCTTTGATAACTCAATCATTTTATCTTCCGGATACTCGAATTCATGTTCCTTTGCAACAGCCTTGAGAATATCATAGAAAGCTTTTTCCTCGTAGTTGATTCCCAGTCCTTTGAAAGAATCTTTTTCTTTCTTGAGTTCTTCAAGGAGCTTTGCAAGTTGTTCTGCTACATCGTCAAGAACTTCGTTAGCGAAAGCCTCATCACGGCGGCGATTATTGTATTCATCGACCACTCTTCTGAGGCGATCCGAAAATTCCATGCCCATAATGCGGTTGACTTTTTTATACTCATCAATTGCTTGAGAAAGAAGCCGTTGTAACACCTTGATTTTCGTATTCGGTAGCTTGATCGCGTTGATTTTATTCAGATACTCATCGCTGAAAATGTCAACAGAGATGTGTTTTCCTGTTTCAAACAGTTCCTCTATTCCATCCGATTGAATTGCACCTTCAAGCAGTTCACGGACACGGGCATTCATTTGCGAAATGTCAGGGGCATCACCCTTTGTGAGTTTGAAAAGAATCGAACGCACAGCACAGTAGAAGTGCAGATAGTCCTTCTCTTTATCAGAAATCGCATCGCTTGAACTGCACAGATTAAACGCTTGCTTCATGCGTTTCACCGCAGCCATAAAGCGGGTTTCCAAGTCTTCCGTGAGCTGGACATACTCAACAGCACGATTTAGGCAAGCAAGCTGCTCTTTCGGTGACCCATTGAAGTAATCCGTGCTATTGAAATTGTGGAACATCTGAGCCAAAACATCAAGCTGATCTTTGACAATCGTAACGGACTGCTCAACACCTTCAAACTCATCGCTCTCAAAATTGGTATATTTCTTGAGAGCAACATTCATGTTTTTCTTGATACCGATATAGTCCACAATTAAGCCCTTATCCTTGCCGGTATAGACACGGTTGACGCGGGAAATTGTCTGAATAAGGGTATGTTGCTGGATAGGCTTGTCGATGTAAATTGTGTCAAGTGCCGGAACATCAAAGCCGGTCAGCCACATATCAACGACAATTGCAATTTTGAAGTTGGATTTTACATTCTTAAATTGACGGTCAAACTCCTTGCGATCATCCTTCGTTCCCAGCATTTCGTAAAGCTCAGGCTCATCATCTTTATTTCGTGTCATGATTAGCTTGAGCTTCTCGATGGGCTTGAGCTCCTTTTTCTCTTTTTCTGTCAACTCTACTCCGTCAGGGCAAACCTTTTTCTCTGCCCATTCCGGTCTCATTCCAACTATAATCTGATAAAAAGCGTATGCAATCTTGCGATTAGAGCAGACAAACATTGCTTTTCCTGCAACGGTAGCTCCTTCGGAAACACGGGTCTCATAGTGGTTAATGAAGTCTTCCGCAACCGCGTGAAGTCGGTCAGGATCACCAATTATCGCATCAATATGAGCAACTGCCTTCTGGCTTTCCTCAATCTGATGCTCATTTGCGCCTTCAACAGCACAACGGTCATAATAATCTTCAATTTCTCGAACCTTTGCCTGATCAAGTGTGACCCGCGCAGCACGTCCATCGTAGACAAGGTTGACTGTGATGCCGTCCTTGACCGCCTCTGTCATTGTGTAGGCATCAACAACTGGACCAAAGACTTCGATTGTGCCATCTACGGGAGTCCCGGTAAACCCGACATAGGTTGCGTTGGGGAGAGAATCATGTAGGTATTTTGCGAATCCATAGGTTCGCTCCACACCTTCAGTAGTGACCTTGACTTTCTGATTGAGGTTTATTTGACTACGGTGCGCTTCATCGGATATACAGATTACATTAGCTCTATCAGTCAAAAGCTTCAAGTCCTCAGTGAACTTCTGGATAGTAGTCATATATACGCCGCCGCTTGTCCTGCCTTGAAGTTCCTGACGTAGCTTTTCGCGGGAATCAATGCTCACAACGGTCTCGTCACCAATGTACTTTTTGGATGATATAAACTGTTTCGAGAGCTGGTCATCCAAATCCGTCCGGTCGGTAATAATCAAAATCGTTGGACTATGGAAGATTGTACTCCTCATGAGCATCCTCGTAAGGAAAAGCATGGTATAGCTTTTCCCGCAGCCAGTTGCACCGAAGTATGTACCACCCTTGCCGTCTCCTGCTGGTCTGAGATGTGTTTTGATGTTATCAAATAGCTTGACCGCAGCGAAATACTGTGGGTAACGACATACGATTTTAAGATCCTTATCCGAGCTGTCTGGGAAATAGACAAAGTCTTTAATAACCGCCAAGATTCGTTCCTTGCGGAACAGTCCGCTCACCATAGTTACAAGGGAATTGATGCCGTCCAATTCCTTATCGTCAGCCTCAATCTTTCTCCACGCATAGAAGAAGTCATACGGAGAAAAGAAAGAACCATATTTATTATTTGCGCCATCGCTTATGACGATGAAGGCATTATACTTGAAGAGTTCGGGAATATCACGGCGATAACGCACGGTGAGTTGAGTATAGGCGTCCATGATTGTTGTGTTTTCTTTGACTGCGCTCTTGAATTCAAGAACAACAACTGGAATGCCATTGATGAAGACAATCCCGTCAGGTATGCGTAGCTGGTTGTTAATGCCCTCAATTTCAAATTGGTTGACGATCTTGAACACATTTTTCGCTGGCTCATCAAAGTCGATCAACTCAATACAAAGGTCTTTCTTTGTGTGATCTTCACGGTTGAAGATGAAGCCATCACAAATCATTTTGCAGACAGCTTTGTTTGCTTCGTAAATTGTGCCGGAAATAGACTTCAGGCGAAGGATAATGCTATCCGCTTCGCTTGAAGTTAGCCCATCCGCAGCATATCTGCTTAGAAGATACCTCCGCAAGTCGCCAACAAGCAGAACTTCAGAGCGTTCACGGTGGATCTGCTCACCATTCAAATAGATGTATCCTTCGTCTTGAAAAAGCTCCATAATGGACATTTCAAGAGAATGCTCATTGAAGACTTTCATCGTGATCACTCCTAATCAAAATCTTCCACTTTTAGTATGCCGTTACACTTACTATGTATGTTTCCTTTATTGAATCCGTATTTTGTCACAAGCCTCACAATAAAATCAACCCACTCGGATGTATAGAGGTAGTCGTTATGTGGCTCATCATATACACAATATTTGATCACTGTATCAAATTTCGCATCTGATTTTGTCCCCGGTCTAACCGAAAAAGCTTTCCACAAGTCAGTATGGTTGCTTTGACTGATTTCTTCGCCTGTTTTTTCTTTTACAGCATTTCTAACAGCTATCGGTTTTAGCATATTTGCGTTTGATACGTTTTGTTTTACTATTTTGTCTTTAATAATTGTTGTGATTTTATTGTAGTTTTCTCTATCTTCTTCACTTAAAGAATTCCAATTAACAAATTCCACTGCCAAATCGGTACGATTCGTATTGCTAATTTTGGGAATCTGAAGAAGTTTAACACTATATTCTTGGCTGTCATATACTTCTTGTGGCAAATCGGTTTTGTATTTATCAATATATTTCTTGATATCTTGCATATCTTTTGAAAGGAGTTCTCTTTGAGCCTTTAACTGCTGAGGTGCTCTTAAATGAGAAAACTGTAATGCGTATGCCAAACTTATATTAATTGAATAGTCACTTCCGAACAATTCGACTACAAGATTTTCGTAATTATACAGCAATGATTGACATTCGCCAAAAAGTAGAATATCTAATGTTGATGAGTCCCAATAACGATGTTCTATTTTATTTCTAATTCCAATGAAGAACTTTAAGTTTGCCATGACGGCCTCTGATAGTTTGTCATCGGTCTGATATTTCTGATAGTTTTTTATACATTCAGCGAGTTCCCAAGCTTTCTTTTCTCCATCAATTCGCTTGAATCTGCCATTTTTTTCTTTATAAAAATAACGCTCGCCTATTGTTGCTTGAAAATATGCATGAAACAATTTTGTCCATGCAATAATCATTAGTATAATGTAATTTTCAATTCTAAACGAAGTACGAGGGCGATTATATGTTTCTACCGCTGTAAAAGCACTGTTGATTGAACTTTCCAAAATGGTTTTAGCTTTTCCTTGTCTTAACGTGATCATATAATTCTCCTTTCGCACCAAAATGATAATTTAGATTCCACCATGCAAGCAATTTACAAAAACTACTTTGTTGACTTTACTCCATTCAAGTCTGAGCCTACCTGTGCTACAAAGCTCGGTGAAATTCCTGCAAGTTGGAGCGTCTGCAAATTCTGTGATCTATGCGATCTGCTAAACGGGAGAGCGTATAGTCAGGAAGAACTTCTCGACTCAGGTAAATACAGTGTTTTACGAGTAGGTAACTTTTTCACAAAAAATAGCTGGTACTACTCTGACATGGAGCTTGAGGACAACAAGTATTGCTATCCCGATGATCTGTTATTCTGCTGGTCGGCTTCGTTCGGCTTGTATATCTGGAATGACGTAAAAACGATTTATCACTACCATATTTGGAAAATTGATTTTTCCAAAACAGCCCCATATTACCGTGAATACATCTTTCTCTACTTAAAGCAGGAACTTAATAAGTTAAGTAAAGAAGGTCACGGGAGTGTCATGGCTCATCTGACGAAAAGCGGCGTTGAAAACCTTGATATAGTCTCTCCACCAGAAGAAATTATCAAGCAATTTCACAATTCAATCATCCCGTTTATTGAGCATAAGAAACTTGTTGAAAAAGAGGTACAGCAGCTAACTGAACTTCGTGAGTCAATTCTGTCGAAGATGGTAAGTTAAGCCACTAAATTATCATTTTCCGCTCTCTTCAAAGCAATGCGATCGGTAATTGCACGGTAGGACTCAACGATCTCACATTGTCTCGTATAGGAGGGAATAGGGAGCTTTATACGGCAAAGATCATCCCATGTAATTCCGCCTCGAACACTGCCGTCCGTCATGAACCAACATTCACGGTCAAACTCCGGTCTACGAAACCACATCATCAAATACTCTTCATTTAAGACATCGCGGTCAATAATCTCGAACATGAAATACGCCGGAGAAACTATTGCGGGGCTGCCTTTCTCATAGAGCGCAATCGGAAGACGTTCATCGCGCCCAACGTGCATTGGGTTACAGGCAAACAATCCCTTGCTGATTAGCTTATACCGGCTCAAATCTGTGCCAATTACATTTGCGACGGAAGGCATAAACTCTTTGTCGATGCTTATGCCAAGAACAGTGCTGGTGACTTCCTCGGAGTTCCGATAATCAACAAGCTGAATATGTTTACCAAGGGGTTCATAATTCGATTTCATAGCCCAGCTCCTTAAACACGGTCAACAGGTCAGCCTTCGACTTCTCTTCTGCAACAAGCAGATCACGAAGCTCACTTTGCAGCGTCTTCATTTTCGTATCAAAGTCGATGTTCTCATCACGGTTTACAAACTCAATGTAACGGCTCGGAACAAGGGTAAAGCCCTTCTCTGCAACCTCATCGAAGGATGCGCTGTAACAAAATTCAGGCACATTCTGATAAGTTTCTTCATAACCTTCCTGCTGCCATGCGTGATAGACGCTCGTAACTTTTTTGCGGTCTTCATCTGTCAGCTCAATATATTTCTTTTCATAAGGGCTTCCCATTTGCCGCAAGTCCATGAAAAGGATCTCACGCTCACGATTGCGGAAGCGTTTTACCTCACCGTTTTCTTCAACCACACGAGCCTTTTTGTTCTTGTTCAAAATCCAAAGCGTGACACTGATGTCGGTGGTGTAGAAGAGGTTGCGGGGAAGGATGATGATTGCTTCAACGAGATTGTTCTCGATGAGCTGACGGCGGATTTTCAACTCTGTACCATCGTCAGACAGTGCGCCGTTTGCAAGCAGGAAACCGGCAACGCCGTTCTGAGAGAGCTTTGAAACAATATTCAGAATCCAGCCATAGTTTGCGTTACTCGTGGGTGGAACTTCATAGCCGTCCCAGCGCGGATCGTTAGTCAGTTCGTTATCAGCACGCCACTCTTTCTGATTGAAAGGCGGGTTTGCCATAATGTAATCTGCCTTGAGGTCCTTGTGTTGATCATTGGTGAATGTGTTTGCTGCCATTTCTCCGAGGTTTGCAGAGATACCGCGAATAGCCAAATTCATTTTGCACAGCTTGTACGTTGTGTTTGTGTATTCTTGGCCGTAGATGGAGACCTTCTTCTTATTACCGTGATGCGCCTCTACGAACTTCATTGACTGCACGAACATACCGCCAGAACCGCAGCAGGGGTCATAAAGAATGCCATCATACGGCTCAATCATTTCGGCAATCAGATTTACGATACACTTCGGCGTGTAGAACTCTCCCTTGCCTTTGCCTTCTGCGAGAGCAAACTTACTCAAAAAATATTCGTATATTCGTCCAATAATATCATTTTCTTTGTCTCCAGTGTTGATCTTATCGATTTCATCTAACAGAGAAGCCAACTTCGTAGTATCAATGTGAAGACGGGAGTAGTAGTTATCAGGCAAAGCGCCCTTTAATGATGGGTTGGACTTTTCAATAGTATAAAGTGCAGTGTCGATTTTCAGTGCAATATCAGATTGCTTGGCGTTTTCCATGATGTAAGACCAACGACTAATTTCCGGCAAGAAAAACACATTATCTTTTGTGTAGAAAGCAATAGTATTAACAAACTTCTCGCCATATTTTTCGATGATGATCTTTCTCTGCGCTTCAAATTTGTCACTGGCAAATTTTAGAAAGAAAAGACTGAGAACAACATGTTTGTATTCCGCTGGTTCTACAGAACCACGAAGTTTATCAGCGCTTTTCCAAAGAGCTTCCTCCATCGTGACTTCTTTTTTAGCTTTTGCTGTCTTTGCCATAAAATTCCTCCACCTTGTTTTTCGATGTATAAATTCAATTCAATCCAATTGATCTGACAATAATCTTTTCACTTTATTGTTAGGCACTAAGAAAGGACTATATTAAATTTTATTATATAGCTTCAACGCATAAAGTGCAACGTATTTGTTTCAAGTGGAACTTGAATTTGCTCGAATCACAGTTAATAATTAGTATTGAAAACCGTGTCGCAATAGATTAAAATAGGTTATATCATAAGTTGATAGGATGGCGCGAAATGGGTCTATTCGAGATTCTAAAGGGTGAACAGCCCGGTTTAATAAAGTCTCTTTTGCACTATGAAAATGTGGGGCAGTATGGTGAGTATCTTACAGAGTATGCCCTGCTTAGCCGCAGCATGGAAGGATATTACGTTGTATTGAAAAATTTGTACCTTCCAATGAAAGGCAAAACCACCGAAATCGATTTGCTGATGATTCACGAAAAAGGCATTTTCGTTTTTGAGAGCAAAAACTACAGCGGTTGGATTTTTGGTAGCGAAGATCAGCTAAAGTGGACACAATGTTTCAAAAGCGGTCAGCGCGAACATTTTTACAATCCTATAAAGCAAAATCGTACACATATCAGGGCTTTGGCGACTTTCCTCAATATGCCGGAAGATGCTTTTTCTTCCTATATTGTGTTTTCAGAACGATGCGAACTGAAAAAGATTCCGCTATTCGTTGATGGAGATGTAACCATTCTCCAAAGACAGAATATGCTGTACTTTTTGAAGCGGCGTCTGAAGGACGCATCGATTATTTATTCTCACGCGGATATTGAACAAATGGTTGGGCTACTAGAGCCGTTCACAGAGGTTTCTCGGGAAGAAAAGCAACAGCATATTGAGAATTTACAAACCAAGTGCCCTTACTGTGGCAAGCCATTGGTTCTGCGCAAGGGAAAATACGGTCAGTTTTGGGGATGCAGTGCCTATCCAAAATGCCATTTTACACGCAAGGCTGAATAGCCTATCTATCTGTTGCACAAGGGGATTCAGCTTTTATAATCTGCACCCACTGGTGGTCTCCTGCCATCCGTCCATTGGCTTTTTCAATAATCAGCAGCGGATCAAAGAAAGGCACATCCATCTCTCGGAGAATGCCTTTCAGACCGGCTCGGCTGGCAGGCAGGCATCTTTCTTTTAAGAACTCCTCGAAATCTGCCCAAGACGGATTTTCTACAACGCCAAACGCCCGCAAAGGGATTCGGTCGGTGTAGTTCTTCATGCGGACAACTTCGTGCTTGAAATCGATGTCAATGACCGTACATAGCTGCTGACCATTCATAAAGTTCATCCGCATGGTAAAATCCGGGTCTGTGCTGAAATGCTCGGCGTTATAGATATACTTGTATATGGTCTGGCGCGACACGCCGAACTGTTTTGCAATCTCGGTGTTGCCGATGCCTTTTCTATGCAGTTCCAAAACCTCTACGGTCTGGTCGGGGGTCAGCTGTGCCTTGCGGCCCGCATTGCGCGGATTTGGATGATTGATTTTCAGCATCTTTGCAAGTTCTCGCAATTCATCCAAATCAGCTGTGCCAAAAATTTCTTTTATTTGCTTTTGGTAATCGCTCGGCATCCAGTATCCCTCCCAAGTCGTTTTCTACTATTACTATATCGTGATTTCGGGGGAATGTCAATAAATTAAAATATTTACACGCAAGATGCGGCAGTTCTATCTCAGCTATCCAATTTTCCAGACAGTGTCTGGAAAATTGAATTGGTCGCACTACTGCGAGCTGCTGTCCATCTCCGATAAGGAAAAGCGCAGCTTCTATGAAAAGGAAGCAGTCAACGCCGGATGGTCTGTCCGTGAGATGAAGCGGCAGATTGATAGTTCTCTGCTTGAGCGTCTGCTTCTGTCCCGCGGTGATGCCAACAAGGAGCAGGTTTTGGCGCTGACCGAAAAGGGTGTGGACTACGCCAAGCCGGAGGACATCATCAAAGACCCGTATGTGTTTGAATTTTTAGGTCTGCCGGAGGAAAAGCCGTTCCTTGAGAGTGACTTGGAAGCGGCACTGGTGCGGCAAATCGAAGATTTCCTGCTGGAACTCGGTCGGGGCTTTATGTTTGGTCGGCACACAGCAGCGGGTCACTGTGAACAACACCCACTACTATGTGGACATGGTGTTCTACAACAAGATTTTGCACGCCTATGTGCTGATCGAGTTGAAAACCACCAAACTCACGCCCGAATCTGCCGGGCAAATCAATATGTATCTGAATTATTATGCTGCGGAGGTCAACGACCCGGAAGACAATCCGCCCATCGGCATCATCCTCTGCACCGATAAGGACAGTGTAGCGGCTGAGTATGCGCTGGGCGGCTTGTCTAATCAAATTTTTGCTTCTCGGTATGTCCTGTATATGCCGAATAAGGAGCAGCTTATCAAGCAGGTGGAGGAAGTCTTAAAGCGTTGGCACTCCCACGAGGGTGACTAAGCGCGTCATCTGGCTTTGCGCGAGTTGCTAATTTCTCTGATTGCGGTGTAGTGTTTTCCACATTTTCGGCTGATTTCGTTGAAAAAATCGGATGTCACAAATTCCAGCAGCCATACTTTGGGAATCATGTACTTGGGTGTCTGCAAGATGGTTTTCAGCAAGCCCTTGCTGCACCATTTCAGAATTGTGTGGCGTTGGTAGCCTGTCACCTCGCAGACTTGCGCAACGGTCAGTACATCCGGGTAATTTGCCAGTTGCTGCTCGTACCATTCCTTGGCCAGCAGCCGTTCCTCGCCCTTATAGTTCAGCTTGCGCTCTAACGATGCGGCAGGTTTCTTGTGTTTGGGGTAGTTGTAATACCACCCGCTGGGCGGGGTGTAGCGCATCGGGTCGGACTCTCGGCGGTAGAGATACTCGGCAACATCTTTCTTGGCGATTTTATAGCATCGTGTTTTCTTTCCGTTGTTTTTGCAGGGAACAAGTCCGCTTTTCAGGAGATAAAGCGAAGTGCGCGTTCCGATATGGCATACGATGCGGAAATCGTTGCGGCTCATCGGGTCCGGATAGGGTGTTAAGATTTCTTCAATCTCTTCTGCCAAAGGGTCTTTGCTTACAGTTTCTTTCTTCATTTCGGGTTCTCCTTGTTTCTAAAGTGGAACCCTAAAAACCACTTACTCATTTCTTTTGTAGCTTGCATTTTTCTCATTCGTGTCCGCAAATCTGCACCATTATCCGGCTTTTTGGGCAGGGGTTATCTTGCATCTTATCTTGCATCTTATCTTGCATTTCTCCCAAAAAGCCGCCATTTTTGCCCCAAAACGGGCGTTTTTTATTCTTTTCGTACCTACATTGTTTTTTGCTGGCTTATCAGTGTTTTTTCCACAACCATCGCACAAAATCAGCGGACAAACCAGCCTGTATCAGCCTTGGTTATCACCATATTGCCTTTTCAAAGATTAACTCGAAATGCGATAGGGCGTTTGTAGCGCCGCCAGAGTTCAAATCTCTGATGCTCCGCCAATCAACGGTACAATGTGCTTTTTTAAGCGCTTTGTACCGTTTTTTTATGCAAAAAACGGAATTTTTGAGTTTGACAATTTCATAACAGGAGAGAAAGCGCCCTGTTTTGGAGAGAAATCACACTTTTTTAAGTGTCATTTCCCGGATTTGAACCCATTCCAAGCCCGTTCAGCATCGCTTCTGCCGAAGAAACCTTGGAAGCGTAGTCCAAATGCGAATAAATATTCGCGGTGGTAGAGAAATCGCTATGTCCCAGCCACTCCTGAATCATCTTCATCGGGACACCGTTTGCCAAAAGCAAACTGGCGCAAGAGTGGCGCAAATCGTGAAAGCGGATGCGCCGCAGATGATAATTTTGCAAGATAATCTGGAACGAATTGGAGAGATAATCCGGCTTGAGCAGATTGCCCATTGCGTCTACGCAGATGTAGTCTGCGTATTTTTTGTTGTAACACCTACCGCACAGCTTGCGGTTTTCTTTCTGTTCCTCCTGCAAGGCCAGCAGCCGTTCCCGGAAAACCGGTACAAGCGGCAAGGTGCGCTTGCTGGATTTGGTTTTTGTGCCATTGGATTCTACAAGAACTTCTTTTCCATCCAGCCGAACCGTTGTGACCGTGTGGCAGATTTCAATCGTGTTCTGCTCAAAGTCCACAGCAGCCCATTTCAGCCCTACAACCTCGCTGCGACGCAGACCATAAAAGGCGGTCAACATAACTGCCACCTCAATTTTACTGCCGCGCACAGCGTCGAACAGCGCGTTCATTTCGTCCTTGCTGTAAAAGTTCCCGGTAAATTCATTTTTCTTCGGGCGGTCTACCTTGTCGGCAGGGTTCACATCGATCAGGTCTGTTTTCACTGCGTATTTCAAGGCGCGGTGGATAACCGCATGATAGTGAATGACCGTATTGGGCTTCACACGCTCCAACTGTTCCTGATAAAATGCTTGGATATGAACCGCTTTCAGGTCGCCCAGCGTAACGCCGAGATTTCTAAAGTAAGGAATGATCCTGCTGTTCGACAGTTCTTTGTAGCTTGCGTAGGTTGTCAGCTTGACGGTTGACTTTGCGATTTCCAGCCATTGCACCAGATAATCCGCAAACAGCATGGCTTTGCTGGGCGGACCATTGGGGTCAACGGGTGGCTCAAAGTCGTCTTGCAGCTCACGCATCATCGCCTCGGCGCGCCGCTTGTTGCCCTTGATAGGCAAGCCCGTGGATTGCCATTTGGTTTTGCGTTTGCCGTCATAAGTTTTGTAGGTCAGTACCACATAGTAGATACCGTTTTTTTCTTGCAGATGCCCTGCGACCATAAAAAAATACCTCCTTCGGTTTGGGTCGCCCCCGATCTGCTGTTGACAAGAACAGCATAACGCATCGGCGCAAAACAATCAACACTGTCGATTCTCTGCTCGACAGTGTTGACCGCAAATCTGAAGGTAGGTAAACAGGTGGGCTTTGGGGATGCGATACGAGCGCCCGATTTTCATCGCCGGGATTTTGCCCTCGTGCAGCAGCTTGTACCCCGTTTTGGTGCTGATTCGCAGGGCATCGCACATCTGCTCGATGTTCATCACATCGGGATACTTGCGCAGCATCACACGGTAGGCATCGCGCTGGTTAAATCCTTTGCTGCTTATACAAAACACCTCTTTTTTGAAAATTTGCGGATTTAATTCCACAAGCATGGCGGTCACTTGTTGAAAACTCGTGGCCGCCATAATCTGAAATCAAATGATATACCCTATTCGACACTACTTCCCGGATATAAAGGGCGAACCACCGGCCCGGCTGCTGGAAACAGCTCCCGCTTCCTGTACCACATT
>ERZ773237.432-NODE-432-length-48828-cov-96.642241_pt1 | contig 48828 bp, 57 predicted proteins | sample MGYA00580990_ERZ773237 | MGnify/ENA primary metagenome ERZ773237 (study PRJEB29015, sample SAMEA2737749) | human gut metagenome | biome: human gut; feature: human-associated habitat; material: faeces | place: China | collected 2012 ...
ACAATAACAGCGGTTGCACTCTTATTTTGTTGTGTAAAATAGTATATAATTGCCTAAATATCAACTAGCTTAATTATTACATTGCAAATATAATACTTTTTTGTATATTTGCAATGTATCAATAAATAAAAAATCATGGAACTATTATTAGAAAGAAAATGGTGTAAGCCTGATTATACTATAGGGCGTTTGTATATTGATGGTGAGTTTTTCAGTAATACGCTTGAAGATCGTGTTGTTGACGTGAATAAGAATGGAGTGTTTGATGGAAACGAGAAGAAGGTTTATGCTGAATCTGCTATTCCTTATGGAAGATACCAGGTTATATACAACTGGTCCCCAAAATTCGGGCGTAATATGCCAAGACTGTTGAATGTTCCTCATTTTGAGGGTATTCTTTTTCACGCTGGGAATACAGCAAAGGATTCTGCCGGATGCATCCTTGTAGGCAACAATACATCAAAAGGCAGACTTACCGAATCACGCTATACTTCTGACAAGTTGAACAAATTGATTGACGATGCGATAAAGCGTGGCGAACAGGTTTGGGTTACGATTAAGTAGTGTGTTATCTCATCAACTATGTGTTGAAGGAGTTACAGGAGCGATGTTTTTGTCGCTCCTTGTTTTTTAGTAATAATAGATTATGTACAGTGCTATACTATTCTCGCCAATTTCCCATCGGACGGTTTTCCACCAAACAGGTGATTGATGTATGCAAGACCTTTTTGTGTGCATAGAACAACCATCACGACAAAACCTGGGTGATTCTCTCTTGGAATAGGTTTTTCTTTCATCTCGAAATACCCAGCATCAATATATTTCTGTTTTGGTTCGTTCCTGTTAGCAAAGAATACTCCTGCTTCACGAAGTTTTTTGAACAAAGAGTTTCTCCCAAAAGGCAATCCAAGTATCTTGGCAGCCTGTCCTATATCACATTTGCCTTCCATCGCAAAGGCTTTGTCGGCAAAATCCGCTTTGGGCTGGAGCTTGGAATTTTGCTGTTCAAGACACTTAATCTTTTCCTCCGCAATCTCTATACGTTTCTGTAGAATCTGCTGGGAGCGCATCAAGATGTAATCATCATCCTTTAGTAGGGCTTCCCGTCTGTTGAACTCATTGATGAATCTTTCCTTAAACTCTCCGGCTTTTGCCCCAGTGTAGCCCATGACAAGGAAACTAAAACCGTCCTTTGTCATTTCATAAGCGGTCTGTTCTCGATTTCTACTATCGATGTAGGTAATAACGCCAAAATTGGCGGCATTAAAACTCGCTGAGCATGAAAGACTTTCAATGTCTCTGACTACTTTACTATGTTCTTTCCCGAACACTTCCGCAACAAGTAACGAAGTAGTCACATCGTTGCCGTTGCTGTTTTGAAATACTAATTCTGCCATAATCTGTGAACATTTAAGATTATAAGAAATTATATGTGGCAACTTTATCAAAAAGAAAGCGGTTGCACTTTACGCTGTTCACAGATGGCGCATTCGCTACGAGAGCAAATACTATAATCTTACGTAAAGGCAACCGCCAATATCCAATAAGGGCATAAAAAAAACATGTATGATATGGCAACTTAACCGCTTGCTTAACGTAACGAATGCAATCGTCATCTGTGAACGGTACAAAGTTACGCAAACTTTCCATACTACCAAACGAAAACAATATTTTTTTGAAAGCTGCGTCTGCAAAGTCTGCTTTCGGCTGTAGTTTTTCTATTTGTTTCTGCTGCTTTTTATTCTCCAAAGCCAATCGTTCTTTTTCCTCTTCGGCTTGTATTACCAGTGAGCTACTCATGCCTAAAGGCATGATTTTATTCCTGCTTCTTCCTGCCATTGCTTTTTATGACAGTCCACAGGCTTTACTTTCCCACGCTCCGTGGGTAGGGCTTTTAAACCAAAAGAATGTATGAACAAAAGCACTATTATCCCCTGCCTGAAGACAGGGGAATTCCCGCTTAATTCTTAATGCAAGCTCCTTTCGGGAAAGTTCATGCTTTGCCACTTTGTGAAACACTTGCCTATAAACCTCAAAAACTGGACGTACTTTGCGAGCAATAAAAAACTCCATACAGGAAACGGTAAGTTTGTATTCATTTGTAGGCCTTCCGCCTTTTTGGTTTTCCGCATTTTTGCGTAAAACTTGATAATCAATATTTTCTATAAGGTATTAAGGAACAAATTGACACCTAATGTTGTACAATTACTTCGTTTCATTTCCATACTTAGCGCAAAAATATACCTGTATTACTTTTTCGTCTATGTGTTGATAAACTGTGGTTATATCCCAAGGTCCATTTTCAATATGCGTTCTTTTGTTTAATACAAACGGGTTTACTTTCGCTAATGGGATAAATCTGTCTAGGAAGTCACATAGTTCTTTATCTTTTTCTATTTTTACAAGTTCATCATTAGTTTCTCCCGAAATGGATGTTATAGGACCTGCTCCATACTTTTTGAAACAATCATACGTGTTTCTTTCTACTGGACCCCATTGCCATGCCAAAAATGGATCTTTAATTAATGGTTCATGTCTTATTGCATAAGAAAATCCATGAGCAAAGTAAATCATGTTCAGAATAGACATATTTGTCACGGGTATGTTTTGCTCTATGCACTTTTTTACAAAATAGTCTGCAATAGCTAATCCTTTGTATTTTTGGTGGTATTCCATAATTGTTTTTCCAAATTAAATGCTATACGTTTTGACACAATTAATACCATAACGATTTGTAATGGTGTCCATTTGCTTCTTAATATCTTTTTAATTATGGCGAAATCGCCATAATTAAAAATAGGTAGGTATTAGGCAAGGGTATTACTTCCGTAACACCCTTGTTTTTTTTTTACATCAATCCAAGTACCATACCTACTGCTCCCCAGAATACATCTCTCCATTCGGGCACTCCTTGTCTAAGCCATTTATCGTATATTATTTCTTTTCCCACAAGAATGAATAAGGTTAGTGCTATTGCTGTCCATACGGAGAAAAACCATTGCGCCACGCTCACTACAAGTATTCCTGCAATGAGATGTTCCATTCCGTCAACTCTCAAATTGTTAAGGCAAATATAGTCTAATGCCCTTCTTATTTTTCTTAGTAAATTTGTAAATTTTCCCATAGTTTAGCTGTTATCGTTGTTATCGTTGTTATCGTTGTTTTCATTGTTTTCATTATTTTCCTCTATCACCCTAGCTTCCATATCGTTTAATCTTCTGTCTTGTTCGTCCATTCTATCATCTTCATTATTTGCAGAGAAGTCACTTTCTTCTCTTGCTGTCTGTAATGATATTATTCGGGAGTTCACAAGCTGAACGAGTGTATTGTTCCATTCAGAGAAGTCTATGTATGAGTATGGCTCTATGGTAGCGTTTATTCTTAGAGCGTTATAACCTGTTGCGTCACCTTCCATTACTCCTACATAGTATTTGAATATATTGGCCATGTCATTTATGGCTGTATTCATCATTTGTGCATCACTTCTCGCCCATTCCATTTCCGGCTCGTAATACATTGCCGTTGTTCCAGTAGGTCTGTCACCTGATGATGATTGCATTGGCGGAACAACACCGCTTCCGTCAAGTATCCCGTTGTATATGTTATCTATTTCGGTGAACAGTGAGTTTGAAGCGTCCATCTTACCCATGAACTGTGCATCATCTTCTGCTCCTACACGTAAAATGGAAGTTCCTCCCAATCCGTTTCTTTGAATGTTTATTCTTCCGTTAGTCTTGATAAGTAGCATTTGGAATGCCTGTCGTGTGTTGTATTCTCCTATCATTGACATTAAGAACTCGAAATCGTCTATCAAGTCCTGTACTGCCCCCCAAAATGGAAGTTCAAGCCGTAGATATACTACAGGTATAAATCCCAGGTTATGGAATTGATGCAGTTGTATGATATTTCCGTTTTCGTCAATATCCGTTGCTATATCTCCGTTGGAATCTAGTGTGTAAAACTCGTTTTTGGTCCATACATCGACAAGTGTGTCTGTATGCTCTTCTCCATCAGCCGAGATATATGTGGTTGTATATTCCCTTGCGAAAGCTATTCTTTCCCCTCTTCTGTTTTTATGTTCATACAGTATATCTCCTTTTGAGTAGCTGAAAGACCTGTATTTTATCTCGTCCTTATCCTTATATATATATATGGCAGCATCTCCTACCTTTCCGGCTTCGCTTATAAGTTCAAACTTGGCTGTTTCCATGAGAGAATCAGTCCAGTATTCCTTGTATGTTGTCAGCTTATCCCTGTTCTGCTGGTTTGACGCGCTTTTCTTTATCTGAAATTTAAGAGGATTGGTACACAGGTGTGATACCCTTTTCTTATGTATCATCCTTTGAAGAGGAAATGCTCGTCTTTGCAGTACGTATGGAGTTGATGCCAATTTCTTTTTTCTTTTCTGAGCACCTACATTCGCGCTTTCATCATCCGATGATGTGGCATCCTCGTCTGACGGGATACTGTCTTTCCAGTCGGGTCTGTTATGTATATAATGTCCTGATGTATCCCATTGCGCTAGGAAATCATCCTGTGACATATATTTGTATATCAAAGTGGAGCGTCTTGGCTTTTTCTTTGTTCCTCCACCTCTCCCATCGTCACATCTTGACGGAAGTGCCACTTTGAACGGTTCTTTTCGTAATAAAACGTCTAATTTTAAAATTTCCATAGGTAATTATAAATATTTTAATTCATCCATTATATCGTTAGGTATGTCAATCATTACATCGCATATATCAAAATATGTCCTGTATAAAAATGTTCCTTCTATCAAGTCGGGCGAGCATCCTACAATCTTTTTTGCCTCCTGTTTTTTCAGCAGTCTTAGTTTCCCGTTTTCCCTTTCCACGTCACGTCTTATTGCTCTTCTCTGATCCATCAGTGCTTCCCGTATTGTTTTGTTCACATACGGTTTGTCAAGAAGTTCCGGGTTTATACTGAATCCACAATATCCTAGGTTTGTTCCTTTTATACGTGTTACCATCTCATCGGCAAGCTGTGCCCTTAGATCGAAATAGAATCTTACAGGCTGATCATCCTTGCTTTTGTCTAGTCTTTTCGGAACGCCTCTAAGTATTGCCAGGCTTTCGGGGAATGCGTCACGAAATGTAGGTGCTCCAAGACCGTCAAATGCCAGTCTGTTTTCACCGATTCCCCATTTCCGTAGATTGTTTCTTACCCATCGGTTTAAATCCCTTGGCTTTAATGTGTTTGACCATTCTAGGTCTTGTAAGTGATGTCCTATGAAGTGCCCCATTACGCAAACGTCACCAAGACCATATGCTATATCCAGTGTAGCACATTCAAAGTAATCGTCAAACACGGGCTGTGATGAGAACATTTCCTCCATTTCGTCACGGGTTATCCACTCGTTTCCCCCTTTTATCAGCTTCCATGAACCTAATGCGTTTATGGATACTTCCTGTGCTGTCCCTCCAAGGTTTTTCTGATAGTCAGGATTGGAAGCCATAAGTATCTTGTTATCTTCCAGCCCGGAAGCTATAAAGGTTATACTCTTGATGTATCTTTTACAGTTTGTTTCGTCAATTTTGGTATTTTTACCGAATCTTGCGATGATATAATCTTTTGCCTGAGCAAATACTTCTTGTGGGCTGTCACCCCATGCTGTTTCATGTATAGTATCTCCATATTGAAAGAAATATCTTACTTTTCCCGATCTTTCTGGAATTGCTATTCCGTCATCGTCCACCCACCATGATACCAGTGCTCTCCAGAAATCGCTGTACGGATTTGGATTGCACGCGCCTATAAGACTTGTTCTTAGTCCTGATGATGAACGCAATACCGTTTGAAGGTAGTTTATGATAGGTTCTGTTGCCTGTGAGCACTCGTCTATCGCTACCTTGACAACATTACCACCTTGTTGTCTGTCCTTAAATTCGTTTACGCCTTTTTCTCCCGACAAGCAGGCATCACCGAAATAATCATATCGTATTTCACCTCCTGCGTCAAGTCTTGAAAGGCGTTTTGAATCAATATACTCACCATAAGGTTCAACCATCTTTGAAACCACTTTAAGAATACCGTCTGCTTTTTCTGCGGATGTCTTGTCCTTACGGAAAACAAGTGCGGAAAATGACGGGTGGTTGCATGAACTCAGTATATCCATTCCAAGGCATACGGATTTTCCTCCCCCACGATTCCCGTGAAGTATCTTTATCCCTGCCCTGTTCCTTAGAAATGCCTCCTGTGAACCTTTCTGTGGGGCAAGCATATTTACCTTGTACCCCTTGCTTCTTCTGTCCTCTATATATCTTTGGACGAAATCAAGGCTTTTATATGGTATGATTCCCCTCTTGCCATATCGTTTCAGCGATTTGACAACATCCTTAGTCTTTAATCCTCGGTATTTTAAGTCAATTTCTTCCATCGTTTTCTATGTATCCCGCAAATATAATATTTTTTTAAATATTTTTTTGCTTATACACATTTTTTAACTACATTTGCATCGGTAAGAGGTACTTACTGTGCGCAAAGGTCTTGTGCATAAATCACATAAAAAAAATAAATAGTATATGAATGGAAATGTAAAAGTCATTTTTGAAGGTATCAAGAATGCGTTGGGAGAAAGTAGCTCCGTTATTACAGATCGTACAATCGAACAGACAATTAATGAGTTCTCAGCGTTCGCACCGCAGGAAAATGCGGAAAAGTTCTGGAATGAAAGTGTTGTAAATCATTTAAAGAACACAGTGGCAGGTCAGGTAAGAGCGTTTGCGTCTGATAAGCGCAAAGAGTGGGATACAATCAAGGAACAGGAGATATCCAACTTGAAAAAAGAATGGGAAAAATCACATTCGGCACAACAACCGACACCAGCACCCGAACCGAAACCGACACCAGCACCCGAACCGAAACCGACACCAGCACCCGAACCGAAACCGTTTGAGTTGCCCGATGATGTCAAGGCTAAACTTGAAGAGTTTGAAAAGTTCAAGAAAGAGTTTGAAGCTAAAGAGCAGGAGGAAAAGCAGAAGCAGATTGTAACTGAAAAGCGCAAGAAGCTGTCTGATTTGATTAAACGCCCGGAAGCGGGTATGCCTAACGAGTTGTTGCGCAACATCATTTTTGAGAACATTCAGATTTCGCCCGAAGAGGAAGATACAAGCATTCTTCTGAAAATACAGGGAAAGTACAATGAAACGTGTACTAAATACACAAAGGATGGCATTAATCCTTTCATCTCTGACAAGGGTGGTTCTAGCGATGTAAAGTCATTCATAAATAGAAAGAGAGAAGAAGATAAGGCTAACAAGGAAAACAACATTGTCAGCCGATATTACAGTAAAATTAACAAATAGTTTTTTTAATTATGAAAGCAGGAGTTCTTGCAACAAGTTATAGTAAGATTGGTGGCGCAAGACATATCTTTTCTAATGATACGTCTTTGCACGTACTGTTGGTAGGATGTAACGTTCCAGTAGAACGTATGCCTACAGTTGGGAACAAACTTCCGGCTGGTACCATGATTAAATGTGATTCCTCAAAGCAGAATGGCGGTGACATTCACTATTCATTCAGAATATATGAGAAATCGGAATCGGGTACTACGGTAAAAGTTGAAAAAATCATGGGTAATACAGTTGCCAAGGTTGGTATGATTGTAGGTAAAGCACCTACTACTGCCGCAGGTACTACAACTGGTCTTACCATTAATGCTATTGATTCGTCAAATGACGAATATGATATCCTTACATTGTCCGCGGATGCAGGTAAATTGGAATTGACCGATATTTTGGTTGAAGTTACACAAGCTGGTGCTAGCGCAAAAATCAAGGTTATTCCCAATGCTATCCTGCCTTATGATGTTGACACCATTCCAGGTGCCACTCTCTATCCTTTCAATGGTGCATGGATGGTGACAAGTGAGATTTTGGAAAAACGCATTCCGCCCGTAGCTTCGGCAATCAAAAAGGCGATGAAGGATGATGAATCATATCCTTGCGTTTTCCGTTACACATTGTATAACTAATTAAATTTTTTCGTTTTATGCAAAGATCGACATTTAGTTTCTATGATTGGCATTTCTCTGGGGAGATGCAGGAACTTATGGATTATGCCAATCAGAAATTTGATAACGAAAACTGGAGAAGCTACGGAGATTGGGATGTTCCTCAGATGAGTAAATCATGGAACGTGATGGTTGACGAATACACACAGGCTACCCGTCCTGTAATGCTGGCTCCTTTGGCTGAAAAGCCTATCATGGATACTACGGGATTTGAATGGTATTCGGGTCGTATTCCTAAAATGGGTCACGCTATTCAGTTTATGGAAACCGATATCCAGGAGTTCTATGAACTTGACATTCCGCAGGGCGCATTGCTTGACAAGATCCGTGAGAAGTGGTACACAAAGATGGAAGCGTGTATTCAAGGTTTCCATACCGAGTTGAACTGTATGACTTATCAGGCTCTTTCTACAGGTATGCTTAACTATACAGCCAGTGGTACCAACTCAATTCCTGTTCAGATTGACTATCGTGTTCCTGCAAAACATAAGTTGAAAGCGTTGAAACAGAAATGGTTTAGCAATACAGACTGGACACCGAACGAGAACGCTGATCCTATTAAAGACCTTCAAAGAATGTGCAAGATTGCCGACAATGACGGTGTACCATACGATCATTTTGAAATGTCAAAGGATTTGTATGACAACTTCCTGATGCACCCGAAAGTGACAGCAGCAGTACAGGCACGTCTTGTTCCTGCCGCAGCATCTACTACAATCTATCCTATGAACAATCAGGAAATTGTTGATGTGCTGATGAAGGTATTCTCTATTCCTGTGATTATCCCTATTGAGGAAAAATCAAAATGGAACAAACTTGGCGTGATTGAGGAAGCCAAACCGTCTTTTGAAAAGAACACCGTTGTTCTTGTTCAGAGCGGTCAGTTCTTCCGTATCAAGAACTCACCGTCAATGTATTTGCAGGATACCAACCCGGCTGTACGTATTTCTTCTTTGGAAGGCGAACGTATCGCGTTCTTGCATCAGTATTCTTCCGAGCCGTATGCTGAGAAGAGTTCGGGTGAATTGTGGGCGTGTCCTGTGATGAAGAATCCGAACAACCTTATCATTATGAAGGTTGACGAACTGTCAAATACGGGATTGTAAAAAGTTGAACCATGAAGGTCATTATTGATATAAATGGCGAAGGCACAGCAAAGGGCGCAGGGGAGTATTTCATTGGAGATACTCTCACGCTCCAAGCTATTCCCGAAGAAAGTGTAGAGTTCGGATATTGGCTTATTGCTGACAATGAAACATTAAAGCCGGAAGATAGACTGAAAGTTTCGGATAATCCGTACACTATTCAGGTTACTCCTCAGATAACAGCAAAGGGTAACATGAAGGTGGAAGCATATTTCTATATGTCTATGCGTGAATATCTGAAAGCACAGATTGACTATGAGTTGAAAAACACATCGTATATCAGTGTTGCCCAGAAATGGGGATTCCGTTTGTCTGATGACAGTCGTGAAACGTCTGAGATGAAGAAGGATCTGGCTTATGCCGATTTGTTGCTCATTGTTTGTACTGCCCCTTCAACGATACAGGGAAAGACGAAGAAAGCCGGGAACTGGTCAATTACCGACACAAGCAAGACTATTTCTATCAATGACAAGAAAAGATTGGAGCAACGCGCAAAGGATTTATACGCCAAATGGGGTTTGAATTTGGATGTTGGAACTGATGTTGAAATAACTAGATTAAGATGGTAGTATGGGAAAGAGTATTTTAGGTGAGGATATGTTTCCTGATATGGTTAGAATTTATCAGAACAAGAACAGTTCGGATAAATATCATACCACCCCATATTGGGAGATGATATACGAAGGAAGGGCAAACATACAGGAAAAGGATACAGGTTCGGAAACGAATGATGTTGACAAATCCGAATATGCCGCCTACCTAGAAGATAACGATGTAACCATACCTTCCGGGTGTCTGTTGGATTGGCAGAATTTCAACCATCCGTTTTCGGACAACAGCAATAGTTGGCGTGAGATAAAGAAACCTCCATTTAACAATATGGAATTTGGTACGGTGATATACTTTAACCAAATAGAAAACTAGAATACTATGACAATCAATTGGACGGAAATAATACTTGCTTTGTTGGGTACTAATGGTATAACCCTTCTAACTTCAATGTTACTGTTTAAGCAGAAGAAGGAAAAGATGGAAACTGAAATTGATTCTTCTACTTTGGACAATCTTGAAAAAGGGTTTGCTATTCAGGGTGCTCAGTTGAAAAAGGCACAGGAAGAGATATTGAGTTATCAGCAATCTCTTCATGATGCTTATCAGAAGATACAGGAGCTTTATAATGAGATGAACAACATCAAAAACGAATTGAAATGCGCAAAAGATGATCGAGATTCATTAAAAAAGCAGATTGAGAAACTGAGTAAACCAGTAACAAGAAAGACAAGTACAAAAAATGCAGGCAAATAACAACGATAAAGTATTGAAAGAGTTTGGTAGTAATGTCCAGCTTGCTTTGGATGCTTCTATCATGCAGTTCATGGAAGATATCGCCACGAATATCATGGATGATATAAAAGACATGGAGGGATTTACCAACCAAACTTTCAATCTTGAAGATAGTTATGGCTGTGGCATTTACAAAGATGGAGTCCTAAAGAAGATTGTGTGGGCAAATGCAACGAAAGTTGCAAATGAACCTAGGAAACGTAACAATGTAGAATATTGGGGGCGTGAACTTGCCGAAGATTTCTTCAACAGTTACAAATCCGATGGTTCTGACAAATATGAACTGGTTGTCGCTGCTGTCATGTATTATGCCAAGTATGTGGAGAACTATCATTTGTTGAATGTTCTTTCAGATTCTTGGATTAAGACAAAGACAGATTTAAAAGGGGGTAAATATACTGTGGTTTTTAAGAAAATTGCAGCTAATATGTTAAACAAATATTTTAAGTGAAGTTATGGGCTACTTTAATCCTTCAACAATAAATACCACCTTGTACAATATTGTATTGGACAAGAAGATTGCTGACGATGTATATAAGGTGCAGCGTCCTGCAAGTGTTGATGATAAGGTAACTAGTTTTATTGTCGTAAACAACAATACAAGAATTGTCAGCAATACCGAGGGCGGCCCTTACGGTCACTTCGGGAAAGGCGAAACGATGGCTACGGTTACTCTATTTGTAAGGGCATTACCTGGAAACATATATCCGTCTGTCATGGATGCGTTGAGTGAGAAAATGGTAAAACTGTTCCCGCAAAAGGCTGTGCATCTTCATTTCAAGATATTTAATGTTTTACCACCAATGTTTGACGGGGTTGGGTTCTATTATATGTCCGTCCTGTTGAATGTTGACATTTCAAAGGATTAGCTGCATGAGAAACGTGAGAAAAAACAGTGGAGGCGCATCGGTAGATACGTTTTCAACAATTAACAATAACTTTTTAAATACAGAAAATAGAATGGCACGAGTAAATTTAGACACTAGCCCTGCTTACTTGAACGGGCAGTCGGCTGCTTTGACATTTGATGCGATTGAAATCACCGATAGTACTCAATATTCAAGTTTTAGGAATCCGAAGATTCTTCCGAATATTGAATCTGGTACTACGGAATCTGCTGGTACTGACGCTGACATTTCTGAAACAAAGAACGAGCAGGGTGCTACCGTATTCCAGAATATCACACCGGGTACTATGGCATTTACCTTTACAGGTATGTCTACATCAAAAGCTGCTTTCGCTTTCTTTACGCAAGGAAATGAAACAAAGGCTGAGTTGGAACTGAGTAGTTTGACTGACACCATTGACGCTTTTGGAAAAGGTGCTACTCAGAAGTTGAAAGCGTTTGGTGTAAGCTCATTCAAGCAGTTTGTACGTCCTATCGGTATTATCAACGGTACTGGTGACCGTATGATCTTCTTCCCGAAGGCATCATGGGCTGTCAGCTTCACAGGTGCTCCAAGTAACGCTGGATATCTTGGATTCTCCGTTACAGTGACAGCATTGGAAGTTAACACTCAGTATTTGAAAACCATGATGGTTCTCGAACTTGACAATTCGGGAACGGGTGCTTGATGTAGACGAGTGATGGATTATTAGCCGGGCATTTTGTCCGGCTTTTATTGTTTTTTAACTGTTTGTGTTTGATTTTTGTTAACCTTTGTTGTATTTTTGCTGTAAAAAATAACACCATGACAGATAAAGAATTGTCTGATAAATTAAAGCAAAAGGCTATAAGTCTTGGAGCTTGCGAAAAAGGATTGAACGAATGGGGTAACCTAGATAAATATGAATTATGCGAGATGTATATTAGATACATTGATTTCTGCCTGCTTAACAGATACCCGTCCAATGAAATATTAAAGAAGGAGTTTACAGGAGTTAGGGAGAAGTTTAATATTTTCGTGGATGATACCAACCTTTTCATAAGCAATCCTAAATGGTCTATTTTTAACGGCTCGTGTGATTGTGTTGTCACATTTGTCAATTTCGGTATAGGAGAAATGTATGTCAAGGATAACAGCCGTGTAAGTCTTGTTGCGCTTGATAACAGCATAGTTCATGTTTCTTTGATTGACGATGCCAAACTTGATATTGTATCGTCTAAATATACAAGGGTATTCGTTTATACAAATACTCCAAAGAACATATCAAAGGTAGATGTGAAAGGAAAATTAATGATAAAACCGTTCAAGTTAGTTTAAGAAAAATGGGAATATTCAACTGGAAGCAACCTGACTTAGATGATCAGATAAAGATGCAGAAGTTCGCCACTCATAAATACAAAGAGGTTATGGTTGGTGATAAAAAATTCAAGGTGCGTGGTCTTAGATTAGGCGCATATGACTATATTGTGGATAAATTGCTGATACGTGATATTATCAATCCAGATACGGCAAAAAAGGAAATGATTGCAATTATGAAAAATGATGCATCTATTCCGTACAAAGTTGCAGCGGCAGGAGTATTGAACAACTATTGGTTTTTTGAGATAATTCCTTTTGCAAGACGTATATACGCTTGGTGGTTAAGCAGGCACTATGACCATAAGGAACTAACTCCGTTGATAGAAGCCATCGTGGAGGGGGCTAATGTAAGTGATTTTTTTACAAATACAATCCGTTTAGCGTTCTTGATAGATACGACAGCGACATTAAGCAAGAAGGATGCCATGAAATTATCTCTCGATGCAAAATCGGCTCACGAGGATCTATCCAAAAAGATTTCCCCCAATTCAGAGGAGATTTAAGGCTATTCGGAGGATTGATGATAATCAAGGACTGGGCTTTGCTATGGAAATATTCATGGAGTTATATACAGGCAGTAATAATGGACCAGCCTAAACTTGATTATCATTTTGAAGAGAAAGTTAAGTTGTACAAGGCTTCTCTTACAGAAGATTTATATAAGGAAGCTAACAAGGATGCAAGTGGCTTTATATATAGGTTCAAAGAATCTAAACCTAAAGAAGAGCATCCCGATATATTACTAAAAGATGTTTTGCGATGATAACAAAATACGATCCTAAAATATATCCCCTTAAACTGTATGTTGCAGTGGGAGATGACCAACGGGAAAATGTGAAGAAAAAATTTTCCACTGATTTTGATATAAATCAGGATTTATTTAGTGACTGCAATGCAATGACGCTAATGGTTAGGGAAAGGAAAACAAGACATTTAGGAGTGTTGATATGGCTGTCAAGAGATGGATTAGGAATAAGGACTGTTTGCCATGAATCATCTCATTTTGTATGTAATGTATTTGATTATTGTGATATAGCAATGGGGTATCAAAATGGGCAGGATGAGCACTTTGCATACCTTATAGGTTGGTGTGCTGAGTGTGTAATGGATAGTGTTGCGAAATATTTAAAAAACAATAAACATTAACTACCCACAGGCTAAATACCTGTAGATGTTGATTAGACTAAGCACTTCGGGTGCTACGTTAGGAGAGAATATATAGTTACCAAGGGGTGTTTGCTCAAGCCTCTTGCTCTAAGGTCAAAACCTCTCCATAACATTGTCGATGAGCATTTAACGGAGAAATCCGACTTATAGTAAAAATGGTTTACGTAATTAACAAACAAGGACAAGCACTTATGCCAACCGAAAGGTTTGGTAAGGTGAGAAGGCTGTTAAAAAACAGTCTAGCCCATGTTGTGTGCCGTATTCCGTTCACAATTCAATTGGATTATGACACAACAGATTATACACAGCCCGTAAGTTTGGGTGTAGATGCTGGTAGCAAGCATATCGGTATATCGGCAACAACAAGTGAGAAGGAAATGTATGCAGCAGATGTGGAATTGAGAAACGATATTGTGGATAAGTTATCTACTCGTAGGGAACAAAGAAGAACCCGTAGGAGTAGGCTTCGTTATCGCAAGGCTCGTTTCAATAATAGGGTATCTTCCAAGCGTAAAGGTTGGCTGGCACCATCTGTTGAAAACAAAATTCAAACTCATTTGACTGTTGTTGAGAAGATACATAAGTTCCTACCGATAACTAATATCGTAGTTGAAACGGCTTCCTTTGATATACAGAAGATTAATAATCCAAGTATATCTGGCAGTGAATACCAACAAGGAGAACAACTTGATTTCTTCAATGTGCGTGAATACGTATTGTTTAGAGATAATCATACTTGCCAACATTGTAAGGGTAAGAGTAAGGATAAAGTATTGAATGTGCATCACATAGAGAGCAGAAAGACTGGAGGTGATAGTCCAAATAACTTGATTACCCTTTGCGAAACTTGCCATAAGGCATATCATAGAGGTGAGTTTGAATTAAATGTAAAGCGTGGAAAGTCATTTAGAGATGCCGCCTTTATGGGGATTATGCGATGGAGTTTCTATGATAGGATAAAGAATATCTATCCTGATGTAAGTATGACTTTTGGCTATATCACGAAGAATACCCGTATCACTAATAATCTCCCTAAAGATCATTATGTGGATGCAAGGTGTATCAGTGGTAATCCTGTGGCTAAACCTCTTGGATATTATTTCTATCAGAAGAAGGTGCGTTGTCAAAACAGACAAATACACAAAGCTAATTTCTTGAAAGGTGGTAGAAAGAAACTCAATCAAGCACCATTCTTAGTGAAAGGATTTAGGTTGTTTGATTTGGTTGAATATCAAAAGGATTTGTATTACATATTTGGAAGAAGAGATAGTGGTTTCTTTGATATTAGGAAATTGGACGGTACAAAAGTGAATAAAGGTTCTATCAATTGCAAGTATTTGCGGTTGGTAGATAAAAGAAAAAGTATATTAATTGAAAAGAGAATGCAAGTAAATTTATGAAGATTAATTTGTTTGTAAACGGAAATTTGGTGTGCGACCGAAGCAAAGCGAGGGAGCACAGAGGGGCTTTAGCCCGACAGAGGGGCTTTATGAGATAATAGCCTTAGATGGTAGTGATATACCAGAAGAGTTTGATTTGTCACAAGCTGTCATTATTGATGGTGATGTACGTGTGACGGGTAGTTTGACAATGGGCGGCAATATCGTCTGCAATAAATTTGTGGAGGTGTAGCCTATGGGTCATTCTAATGGTAAAATCACTGCTCCTATTAATTTGGGTGGTGATGTATATCCTACTCTAGGCATCGGTCCTACTAGTGACGGTTATGATTTGGGATATGCGTGCGCAAATACGCATGGGAAAATAAATAAATGGAGTAAATATAAACCTGTGAGGCAACCATACTTAGATTATCGTTCTGATTATTGGAAAGCTAATGATGGTTTATGTGGTCTAAGTGTAGTGGGATACATGTCGCTAGGAACGCTTAATAGCGGATTTCTAAAAGACCTTTTTAATGGCGTAGACTGGGGATATAATGCTCCTACTGGTGGAGATTCAGCACCTTATCGGATATTGGATTTCAACGGATATAATCATAATGCTATAGTTCCTTTTGGAGATGACGTTCCATCAGATGTATATTTGGACACATCTAATAATCTAGAAATACAACTTGAACAGACAACAAATGCTGATGATAACATTTTGCTATCCTATTTAAGCTATCAAGGAACTCCATTTTCTGAAATGTATGCAGGGGTAGGACTTTTACAAAATACTAGATACATTTTAGTAACATCTGAAAGTACGTTTACTGATTCAGTATCTATAAGATTATTAAATATAGGTGGTTATGTAGGTAAATGGAAAGTATCTTTTTTCTTGTCATCTAATAAAATAGGAGTAGATGATGAATTAAAACAAGGAATATACATACCTATTCCAGTAACACCAAAAACAATGACTATTCATGCAGCTGGATCTCTATACGTAATAGAAGCATTCGGTACATGGAACTCTTCTAATAACCAAATTACATACAACTTCATTATAACAAATAATAGTGGGTCATCTGTTACTATACGTGGTATAGTTCTTGTGTTAATGAGGACAAGAACAGTTCCAGAAGCTGGAGAAAATGCTGGTTCATTACTTACAGGACTTACTGCACAGGTTCCGGTAAAAGGAACATATAGATCATCTATGTATTCCTTTAATGTTAGTAGAGATTTTTCTTATGATTATTATATTGCAGCAAGAGCCACAGGGGTAAATACCACCTATAATATGGTTGAAGATTACGCTCCATAAATTTTATCAATCCCCAATAAAATAAGCCCGAAAGTTACACGAACTTTCGGGCTATTTTGTAACCTGAAAACAATATGAAACCGATACCTATGTATCCAAGATTGATTAGTATTTTTTGCCATTTAGACAATTCCTTTTCTACCTTTACTTCTACAATTTTCTCCACGGTTATTATCGAATCTTTCGTTACTACCGTTTCTTTTTCCAAGGATGGGATGCTGTCTTGTAGAAAGTCTTTCTTGTTTTTCAAACTATGAAAAAGCCTACCATCCGACATTATTTTAGCGTCTGATATGGCTAATGATGTTTCCAAGTGTGAGCTATCTTCAAATGTTGTATGTTGTATGTGTTCTGTTGGAAGAGTTATTATTTTTGATTGCCATACTACTCTTTCCGTTACTGTCGTGTTGTGGTCTACTATAGTTGTATTTGTCGAAGATGGAAGTAGCTTGCGTGAACAAGAACACGACAGTAACAAAAAAAATAGCAATATAGAAAACGGCTTATTCATCGACAAGATTTGTTGCGATAAGCGAGATAAATTCCTCCTTCGGTATTTCCAATGCTTCGGGAGAGTTCCATTTCACTTTAATTGCACCGTCAGTACCAATAAGTTCAATGATTTTAGCGAATCCTTCAAAAGCGAATTTTCTAGGCTTCATATCACATTCCTCTTTCATTTTCTCTTGGTATGCTTCGGAGTATGCTTTATTCAGCTCTTCTGTTTCCTTGTTGAAATCTTCTTCTGTCTTTCTGATTTCATCCGCTTCTTTCTTTTCCTCTTTTGTCGCATCTTCCTTTCCGTCAATCTCTCTCATGTGATTGATTTTCTGTGCGCGCTCGTCATATCCTTCCTTCTTTATTTCTTTAAGAACCTGTTGCATATCATCATCGAATGCTTTTGCAGCTTTGTCGTAAGCGACACGCATAAGCATGATTTTTGCTTTCAGTTCTGATGGAAGTTCCTTCCCTTCTAGTGATAAGGGGATATTCAAGAGAGTTAATCTCTTTAAAAACATTTCTTGGTTCGTCATTTTTCTTGCCTTTTTTAGATTGAAACTGATGAGATGCCTTTCGTGTTGATGTACTTTGTAACATCGGTTACGAAAGAGTTGATGATAGTAATGATAGCAATTTGTGCTTCCAAGTCGGGATGATCGTTGTAGTTGATTGCGATACCACCGTTCTGATTGAAATAGAATGTGGCGAGTTGGTTCTCTGATTCCAACGACTTCACCTCTCCGCCATCAAATGAATCAATGGTTTTTCCGTTTGATACGTTTACATTCGCATTCACCTTGTATTGTTTTTCCACATTAGCTTCATTGCTGAATGTTACGCTGGCTGAATTTACGCCAACGAGTGTTACTTTGTTTTCTTCTATAGCCATAGTTAAAAAAATTATTTTATTGCAAAGATAACATAATCGTTTTTTAAGTACCATTTTAAATATGTTAAAAAATACTAATGGATTTTTGTTTGTTGTAAATCATGCTCTTGTGCTTATTTTTGCTATTTTTGCAATAATTAAAAAACAATAACTATGGCTGATGTTGATTTAGGAGCATTAAAGTTTAAGATTGGGCTAGATGATTCCGGTCTTGACAAACAGATAAAGGATATACAGAAGAAGTTGCAGGACACCTTTAACCAGGAGATGTCCTTCAAGCCTATGTTGACCGATATAGGCAAAATGAATGACGAACTTAGCGAGGTTGTAGATAAGATAAACAAAGCGAATGAAAACGCATCCAAGGTAGGGAAAGGAAAGTCGAACAAGAAAATGGATATACTTGTTCAGATGGAAGAGTTGTCAAACAAGATTGTCGAAGCGACAAGGGAGTATGACAAGCTGGAAAAGACTTACCGTAACTTAGGCAATGCAGGCGGAGATAAGGGAATGGATACAAGAAAAGCCAATCTTGAAAGTCAGAAGAAAGTGATAGATGATCTTGTCGCTGAATTGAACAGATTGAAAACGGCATATTCCCTTACTGCTAACAGTGCGCCCAAATTGTCCATTTCCGATGAAAGAGAACTTAATCTTCTACGCCAGCAATACGAGATGGAGATTGCACGGACAAAAGAGATGGATAGACAAGCATCAAAGCAGGAACAGGCGAATAAAAAGATGCAGCAGACCAATCAGAAGTATCTACAATACCTTTCTGGTCAGTCTGGACTTGCCCTTGGTATGCCGGAGGGAAGTGCTGAGGACTTGAACAAGAAAATTGCTGCCATACAAAAACGCCTTGAACTATTGAATAAATTTAAGGTTGAAGTTCCTTTAAACAGCAATCAGATAACAAAGGCTGACGCTCTTATTCAAAAATTGCAGGGCAGATTGGAGAAGTTGCAATCATCTTTAAGAAAAACATCAACGCATGATTTGCTTAATATCAATCCGACATCTATCAATCAGGCTAACAATCTTATTTCTGAATTGACAAACAGGCGTAATGCGCTTAATACGACTGATGCAAACTATAACCGTACCCTTACTCTTCTAAACAGGAAGATACAGGAGCATAACAAGTTTGTAAACGAAGCCACATCCTATGGAACAAAGATGCAGCAGACCAATCAGAAAAATGCTGCAAGTTCAAAGGAATTTACCGAGGAACTGACAAAGCAGAGCAGAATGATGCGTGAGTTTGTCAATACGATAAAGACTTATGCCGGGTTCTACTTTTTCAGAGATATGTTTCAGGAACTTGTTGCTATCCGTGGAGAGTTCGAGTTGCAACAGGTATCATTACGTGCCATCATACAAGATGCAAGACGGGCTGACCAGATATTCAGTCAGATTAAGGGGCTTGCTGTAATATCTCCTTTCCAGTTCAGTGATTTGGTTGGATATACCAAACAGCTTGCAGCATTCCAGATACCTGTCAATGAATTGTACGGTACAATGAAAAGCCTTGCGGATGTTTCCGCAGGTCTTGGTGTGGATATGGGGCGTATCATCCTAGCTTATGGACAGATAAGAAGCGCAGGTGTGTTAAGGGGGCAGGAATTACGTCAGTTGACAGAAGCTGGTATTCCTGCATTGGACGCATTGAGAAAAAAACTGGAAGAAGTAAGAGGCGTGGCTCAAACTACTGATGATGTGTTCAACGCCATATCAACACGTCAGATTCCTTTCGAGTATATTCGGGAGATGTTTACCACAATGACGGAAGATGGTGGTATGTTCTACAAGATGCAGGAAATACAAGCCGCATCTTTGAAAGGTATGGTAAGTAACCTTGCCGATTCATACAAGATTATGATGAATGACATAGGCGAGGCGAATGATTCCGTTCTGAAAGGAATTGTGGGAAGCATAACCGATGCAATGAACAACTGGAGATATTTCTCTAAGGCAATAGAGGGCGTTGCTGTAGGATATGCCGCATTAAAGGGATTACAGCTAGCTAGAACAGCCATGCTAGGAAAAGAAGTTGTAGCAACAACTAATGCTATTAAGGCTGAGAAATTACGGGAAGCCCAGTTGCTTAAACAGGCTGCAATGTACAGAACGCTCACTACTGCCGAGAGGTGGAAGATAGCTACAGCATCCAAACTGTCTGCCGTAGAGATAGTTGCTGCCGTTAATTCGGGAAAGATGTCAGCAGAGATGGCAAAACGCATTCTTGCCACAAATATGCTGACACAGGCTGAACGGCATCTTCTTGTAACAGAACTTAAACTGACAGGTGCGGAAGCTGCAAGAATGTTGTCTATGACAAAAACGACAATGTTGATGAACAGATTCAAACTGGCAACATTCGGTTTGACAAATTCATTGAAAACATTGTGGCTTACAATAAAGGCTAATCCTCTTATGACAATACTTACCGTTGCAGGACTTGTAGCGGAAGCGTTTCATATCATGTCTGCACGTTCGGAAGAGTTCAATCAGAAGATAAAGGATAGTGCAAAGTCTTTCCGTGAATCATACAGTGATTTGCAAAAAGACCTTGACAAGATAAACTTCGATAAACTCACCCCGGAAAACCTTGAACAGCTTGACACGAAACAGTTGCAGTCGTATGAGGAAACACTTACTGGAGTATTGTCTAAATATGGCAATATGGGGCAGTATATAGTACAAAATAGCAAGAAAATAGATGATCAGAAATCTCGTGTTGAATATCTGCAAAAGTCGGCATCGGAACTAGAGCAGGTTTATAAACGTGCTGCCGAAAATGCGGATATAATGTTCAAGGCGGACAAGGCAACATCTACGGGCGTATTTGGTGATTCATTCTCTGATATGCTTAAAGATTACGAGAAATCATCCGTAAAACTCACTTCGGCAAGTAAGGATATAGAAGAGTTTCGTGGTCAGATAGTACAGGCATCCAAGGAAATTATAAACATGGGTAAGGGTACTAAGGAATGGAGAAACGAACTTACCGAACTGATAAACAAAGGGGCTTCGGCAGCTACTATTGTAGAGAAGATACGTTCTTTGGCTGAAACGTCAGGAGATGCACGGACATTTGAAATATTCAAGAACAAAGCCCATTTTGACAGTGAGGAATTGTTGAAGGAGTATGAGAAATTGAGGATGGGCATCACGGATGAAGTAAAAAAACTTGAATCATCCTTTAATTTATTTGCAAAATATACTGAGAAAAAACTTAAAGATGTATTTGGCAATATAGATGTAAAAAACCTTACTGATGAGCAACAGAAACAATTAAAGATACATCTTGATGAATTTGCAGTAGCTAATGAATTAGGGGAAAATGCTAGAAAGAAATTAAACGAACTGGCAAAAGAAAGATGGCGTATTCAATTTGAACTTGATGATAGGGAAGCCCAAGCAGGATTGACAGGATGGAAGAAATCTCTTGACGAGATTACAGGAAAAGCGTGGACTATAACAATCAAAACGTCAGATATAAAGACTGTAGAAGATTTCTTTAATGCCGTAAAAAAGGAATATAAGGATTCAAAAAGTACGATAGAAAACTATAAGAGAACTATTGATAAATTTACCAAAGAGGGAAAGCTGAAAAAAGTAGGTGATAAATACCAAATGACAGGATTGGTAGATCCCGAAGAACTTGAAACATTAAGACAAATAATAAGCGAGTTTAACGCTGCCAACGAGGCGATGTCAAAGGCTACGGGAACAGCAAAAAAATTCAACCTTGAACTGGAAAAGCAGAAGAAGGAAGGGAAAAAAAGAGATCCTCTTGCTGACCTTTGGAAAAACAGATTGTCATTGCTTGAATCCGCCTATTCCAAGTTCAAGGATTTGAGCATTAACATAGGTAAGGAAGAAGCCAAAAAGCAGATCGAAGCCATATACGGTTCACAGGCGTTAAAACTTGGCGTAGATATTGTATATGACAAACAGGCTATTGTTGACAGTTACAACAAGGCTGCAAAGGAATTGGAAACACGTGTCCCACAGGATGCGGTCAAGAACGCAAGGAAAGCTGCCGAATTGTCCTCTGAAATTTATGTTGAAGCAGCCAAGAAGGTGATGAAAAGAATTACGGATGAGTTTGACAGATACAGGAACAAGTATGACTTTTACAGTGACATACTTGGAATAACTGGTGATTCCGAACTTGCCTTAGACCTTGCCGTTCAGTTCAGTGGTGATACATCTACTATGGCTGAAAGTTTTGCAGCAGGGATATACAACAATCTGCAATCCGCATTGGCAGGAATGAATCTTGACCTTGGCGTTTCTGTCGTGCCCGACACATCTTCATTCACCTCAATGAACCAGTATATCAATCAGATACAGGAAGCCATTAAGGGGAATAAGAATATCGGAGAAGATCAGAAAGAGGTTATACAAGGAATGATTGACGCATGGAAAGGCTATTTCGGTGAGATGGCAAAGCAGTATGCGAATGACCTTGAAAAATATGGTGACTACTATACACAGGTTGATATTATCAGGGAGAATTACCGAAAAAGAATTGAAACGGCAAAGGGTATGGGCAACACTTCATTATCTTCCGCGTTGCAGAAAAGTGAAGAAATGGACTTGTTCAAGCTGACCACAGACTATCAGAACTTCTTCGGTGCTGTTGAAGCGATGTCTATGGAGGCTGCAAATACCGTAGCTGACAAGGTAAGGGAAATGCTCAACAGTGCGTTCAGGTCTGGTGCTATCAGCGCAAAGGAATACATGAAAGAACTTGAACGTGTGGACAAGCAGATAGAGAAGATGATGAAGAATAACCAGTCTGACTTGCAGACGTACATGAAAGAAGGTATTGAAGGTCTGTATAACAAGCGTTATGATGCAGGAAAGTCAAAGATGATGGCAGGCATGAATGATATGCAACAGGCTATGGCTGACATCGAAAATGCTTCCAAGGCATACGAGGACGCGATGAAGAATGGTGATGAAGAAGCTGCCAACGCTGCGTTGAGTGCCAAGTCGGAAGCCGAATCAAGATATAAGAGCGGACAGGAAGCTGTCAAGACTGGTAAAGGAATGATGGCTGCGGCACAGAACGCTTTACAGACGGTGAATCTTATCGACTTTATCATAACCAACATATACAATGCCATAAAAGCCATGCAGCAGATAATAGCATCTGTGTCCAACCTCATGGATTCTATGGGTAAGGATACTGACAGCGGTTTCATGCGTGAGATGAACCAGTTTTCGGAAGTTATGGGCGTTATGAATGAGGGAGTGAAGAAATCATGGGATTCATTCAAAAGCGGTGATTTTGCAGGTGCGATAGGTTCGGCTATATCCATGCCGCTTGATGTTATCGCTACGTTTAACAGACTGCATGACAAAAGGCTTCAAAAGCATATAGAAAACTTACAGTTTGAAGCTAAAAAACTGACCAATATCTATAATATGCTCGAAAAAGAATTTGATCACATTATAGACCCGGAAAGACTTGATGAGGTTACATCTCAACAGGTTTCCAACCTAAAAGAACAGTTGCAGATTCAAAAGGATATTCTTGCTTCCGAACAAAAAAAGAAAGATCCCGATAGAGAAAAGGTAGAAGAATACAAACAAACCATAAAGGAATTAGAGTACGAAATAGGATATTATTCAGAAACACTTGCCAGTGAGTTGTATAGTATTGACTTGAAAGGCTGGGCTAGTCAGATAGGTGACGCTCTTGTCGAAGCATGGCTGAAAGGAGAGGACGCAGCCAAGGCATACAAGGATACCGTAGCGGACGTTATGAGAGATGTTGTTAAAAGATGGGTTCAGCAGCAGTACATAGAAAAGGCAATGCAACAGGTACAGACTACATTATTTGGAGCGGACGGTAAAGGTGGTATGTTTGCGGACAACAAGATAGACAAGGATGAGCTTATAATACTAGGAAATGTCATGGGTTCATTGGAATCAGCCTTTGCGGAAGCCGGGGGTGTAGTCAATGAGATAAACAACGCCCTAGGCGGAATGCTTACCGAAACGGAAGAGAATGCGGAAGGTCTGTCCAATGCCATTGCAGGAGTTGACGAGAATACATTTAACCAGGCATTGGGGTATCTTAACGGGATGAGATACGAAATGGTTGTACAAAGCAATCTACTCCGTCAATTGGTATCGCTTAACGGTGGTTCGGCAGGAACGGGCGGAATAAACATGACAGTCATACAACTGGCACAGCTTGAAGTTCTCAAGCAACAGCTTGCCGCAACTATGGCGATAAAAACAGCACTCCTAAGTGTCGTTTCCATTGCCCCAAGGTCGGGAGGAAATGCGATAAAGGTTATAATTGACTAAAAACAAACGCCCTGCTAGCTTCACAGTTGGCAGGGCGTTCCAGTTTGATTATGAACAAAAAAAATCCAATCACTTGAGGTGCTTAGCGGAATCGAACCGCTGTTGTCGGTTTTGCAGACCGTTGACTAAACCACTCATCCAAAGCACCGATTGTGATGCAAATATAGAAAAATATTTTTTAAAGTTAGATGGTTTCTAAGACTATTTTTGTTATTTTTGCACTAATAAACAATGTACACGAATGGCTATAGCTAAATATTTTATAAAGAAAGGAAGCGATACGGCAAAGGATTTGTATGCTACATACAGGCTGTATATACTTGAAAGCAAGGGATTATGGGATTTGCCGACAAGAAAGGAAGCCTATGCCGAAAAATGGTATGACAAGAACGGTCAGAAGGTGTACGAACCTGTCACGCCTGTTTACCAGCCAACGGAAGGAAGCATAACATTTGCCGCTTTGGGAGATGTGGAAACGGTAAAGACTAATATCCGTTCGTTCTATTCATATATAACCAATGTGATACCTGCCACTCCCGGTATGCCATACGGTTCATCCTCTTTCTCTATATGGAATGATATATGGGGGGAATCGGCAAAGCAGGTGATAAGATGCACTGGTTTTGAAACAGGCGCAAAGATGAGTTATCAGGACGTTCAGGACTTGCAGAACCCGGATAAACTTGTGTCTGCTTATACATTTTCGTTAAATTTCAGTATTGACCAACCAACGCTTTAAAGACCAATGATTTTACAGATTAAAAGAGGAAATAGGGTTATTGCGGAGAGTGCTGATTTTTCATACAGCCCGTCTTTGCAGGAAGTGAGAAAATTGACTTGTGAAGTCGTTTCCGTTGTTCCGATAGAGTTCAAGGCATACAATTCAAAGAGCGAATCGGAATACGATACAGTCGTATATAACGGTAATACATTCATCCTGTACCAAGCCCCATCGGGAGATAATCTTAACGAAGCAGGAAAATACAAATACTCCCTTCTGTTTTACGGTAAGGAAGTATTGTTGCAGAATGTGGCATTCCTTGACATAGTAAGCGGAACAGGCGGTGAGATAAACAAGATAAGATACACACATGGCGGTCTGTTCCAGTTTTGGGGTGACGCAAAACAGCTTGCCGCACGTATAGAAGCAAATATAGAATCTTACAATGCGTCATTGGGTGCAGGATATACAGGCATTGGTACATGGACGCTTAATGTGGATGCAGAAGGCGAACTGACAGAGGATATGATTGACATAACCGATGGCACAAACCTGTTTGAAGCATTGAAGAACTTCTATGACAAGTTTTATCTCAATTATTACTTCTCAACGACAGCGAACGGTGGGATAATAACCATTACGGACAAGACAAGACCGTCCGTAAACTGGACATTCAAGCAGGGTGACGGTGGAGGTGCTGTAAAGGTTTCCTCTTCCGTAGACACAAGCACACCTGTTATAACCAGAATCATACCACAAGGCGGAAGCAGAAACGTTCCGCCCGAATACAAGAAAGACGCTAAGCCTGCCGATGAATCACGCTATTGCCCGTACATCCTTCTTCCGAATGATTCTGACGGGAATATAAGATATTATATTGACAGCGAATACGGATTGAAGAACTATGGTGTAAGAGGGAAAACCATATCAAACACGTTCAGTGGGATATACCCTTCCATCAGAGGAAAGAAACTTGGTGATTTGTACCCGTCAGGACTTCCCGAATGGGATACATACAAGGCGGACGGAGAACCAGATCCTCAATCGGGAAAGGTGGCAGGCGAGGGAGCGAGCGCAGCAACACGAATAGACAAGATTATCGGTTCTACTCCGATAAAGAGTGATGATAGTGACAGTTTCTTCATTTATATGACCTCTCCCGGATTCAACCTAGGGTACAAGGTATATGAGGACGGTGATTCATCCGACAAGATAAACGACAATGTGCAGCCCCAGTACAAGCCCCATGCTATGTTTGACAAGTACAGGGATTTTGAGAGTTTTGATATATATAGTACAAGGGCATATTATGACCAGCCTGTAAAGGCTACTGCATCATTCTCAGGGAAGATGCTTTTCAGTATATTACCTATAGGAAGTGATGCTGTAGGGAAAAAGGTGAAGATTAACCTACGTATGGTTTTAAACCGTGTATTGGGTCAGGCTTCTCCTTTGAAAGAGGTTGTTATCGGAGAGGAAGGTGCTACTGGTATGCTTGAAATACCTTACTACAAGACCGCTCTTGTAGGATATATAAAAAAAGGTCAGAATACGACAGTCACCATACGTGTTGAGTTCACGTTTGATTCTGATGTTCCTGTCGGAAGCTGTAAGATAGGCTTTAGTGAGGAAATGACCTGCAACATACATTTCGGTAATCAGGACGGTTCACAGGACAGGTTCTATTACAAATACGCTTCTGTGACGGATGCGGTGTTCAGTATGCGTACAGGAACTTATACAGGAACGGAATTTAAGATAAACAAAAACGGTATTATTCCTCTTTATGGTGAAGTAAACGGTGACACGGGGGAAACGGAAGAAGATGTTGCTATGTTCAACAAGGGAGCACGATATAAAATATCATGTTACAGAACAGATAGCGACAATGCCAAACTTCCCCTTTACACGGATGGTAAATCTCCTTCAATTGCAGCAGGCACGGAATTTGTCATTCTGAATATTGTCATGCCCGAATCGTATGTGACAATGGCTGAGAATACGCTTGAAAAGGCGGCTCTTGACTACTTGTCAAGATATGACCATGAGAACCGAACCGTTTCACTTGATATATCTAGCGGATTTGTCGCAGAGCATCCTAACCTTTTCATTGACTTCATAGAAGGAAATATGCTTAAGGTAAGGGATGATGGAATAGGCGTGTTCGATTTCTCTGATAACGGTCAGATAGTGGATATGCAGTTGCAGATACAGTCTTTGGAGATTAAATATTCCAAGGAAAATATGTTCCCGTCATATTCATGCACCATTGCAAGAAGAAAGATACTGTCTTTCTATGAACGGTTGGCACAGGAAAATCAAACGGCTTCAACGCAGAATACGACAAATGTAACATTAGGCGGAAGCGGAACGGGAAGCGGCGGTGGGAGTAGCAATATAACCAATGCCGATCATGCTAAATCCGCATACACACTAGACGATGATACCCCTGTGCTTAATTGGTTTTTGTCAGCACTGAATGACGATGAAGCGGAAGGTATAATCAATTTTCTTAAAGGTCTTAAGATATCCGGGAATCTGATAAACCGCATTGTGAAGCAGGGTGACAGGGATGTTACCTACACCGATGAAGACGTGATGAGCGCATTACGTGTAATGGTTGAGATAGAGAACAGTGTGGAGAAGATGAAAGAGATATTCTTGCGGAAGGACGTGGCGGATTCCACTAAGTTCCTTCTCAGCATGTTTGCCGGTGCTGTTTTCGGGAAGAATGGTTTTGCAAGCGGCTTGACCGGATTCGGAGCCAAGATATTCGATACAGGGCATGGAGAGTTTGAGAGCATGTTTATCCGCCGGTTCCTTGAAGTTCCCGAATTAAGATACAATCGTGTGATGGTCACGCTGGGCGACAAGTGGCGTGCGCCCGGAGCTGGTATTATAGAAACAGTAGATACAGGAACCAAAACATGTACACTTAAGCTGGAAGATGGTGAGATCGGAGCTGTCGCAGTAGGTGATATCTGTATGGGTATCTATCATAACATCACCGGGAACGCTACGGAGGATTACGACGATGGAAAGGGCAACAGACGTTTTGCCGGATTCTGTACGGTCTATTTCACGATTACAGAAGTTACAGGTGAAAGAAACGAAACATTTAAGTACCAGTTGCGTCCTACCTCTTCATCGTGGCCTTCTTCTTTCGACCCTTTTGAGATGATGACTTTCGTGGCATACGGCAGCTTCACTAATACGGAGCGCCAGACCTCAGTCTATGAAACAAGGACTTACACCCGTATGTTGTGGAAGCAGAATACATGGGAGATCTCCGCCGCCAATGTCGCCCTACAATATGGCGACCTTTCCAATCTGAATATATTCGGGTTGAACATGGATGGTTACTCCATGTATCTGAATAATATATATATGACAGGTATTATCAAGCAGATAAAGCCAGACGGAACACCTGTACAGACTTTGAATTTCCGTGAGGAAGGCTATATACCTGGCGTACATTACGATTACTACGACAGCTTGTCTTATAACGGAAGCATGTGGGCGTGTATCAATGAGGATGGTTCGTCTGCTGCACCGGGATCTAACGGCGATTGGCTGGAGATTGCTTCTAAAGGTGATACGGGAGCACCGGGGGCACCAGGAAAGGACGGTGTGAGCGTGACCAATAGCGGTCCGTGGTATTCCGGCTTGGTTGTTCCCAAAATGAGTATCGTTACAATGGGAGGAAGTTCGTTTCTTTCTAAAGTATCCACCACGAATCCTCCCTTATGGTGCTGGACAGACAATGCCGGTAATCGGTTTACTTTCAATGATGGTGGCTATTGCTTGACGGGTGAAATAAATACCGATGAATATGAACTTTTGGTTCAAAGCGGAAAGGACGGAAGCGATGGTACCAGTTATGAGAGGGTATTCATCCATACTACAACAGAGAGTAAACCTGCCACTCCTTCCACGTCACAGACGGACGATTATGTGCCTTCCGGCTGGCATGATGATCCTGTAGGTGTTTCCAGCTCTCTGCCTTATGAGTGGATCAGTGAGAGGGAGAAGAAAAACGGTATATGGAGTGAATTCAGTGCTCCTGCCCTTTGGGCGAAGTACGGATTTGATGGTGCTGACGGTGCTGAGGGCGTAGCCGGAACGAGCATCATTTGGAAAGGTGATTTTTCCTCCGCTCCTTCCAATCCTCAGAACGGGTGGGCATACAAGAATACCACTGATAAGAAATCATATGTATATCAGGATGGACAGTGGTATCAGATGACTATTGACGGAATTGATGGGAAGAACGGGAAAGACGGATTGAGTATTGTATGGAAAGGAGATCTCCAAACACCTCCTTCCAATCCTCAGACCAACTGGGCATACCGGGATACCAATAATGGTCGTGTATATATATGGAACGGAACAGCATGGGCATTGATGGTTGTGGACGGATCGGACGGTGCTGATGGTGCAGCCGGTTCTGACGGATTGAGCGTGTTTATAACTTATAATGACAGCACTTCCCAACCTTCTGTACCTACCGGGAACGGTACTACTGGAGGATGGCATACAAATGCGACAAGTACCGCCATATGGATGTCACAGAAGGTTGCTGCGTCCGCATCTGACGGAGCATGGGGTACACCGATAAAAATCAAAGGTGACAAGGGTGACGGTTACACCCAGATGGGGCAGTTTAGGACTGGTATGGTTGTTCCCAAGATGGGTGTCGTTTCGATGGGTGGCGGCTCTTATGTAGCCAAGGTATCCACTACCAATCCTCCCTTGTGGTGCTGGACGGACAATGCCGGCAATCGGTTTACTTACAATGATGGCGGCTATGTGCTTACGGGTGAGGTGAATACCGCAGAGTATGATGTATGGGCTGAGAAAGGTGATACCGGATCAAAAGGTGATAAAGGTGACAAGGGCGACAAAGGAGATCAGGGCGTACAAGGAATACAGGGATGTATCATACGGAGTTCAGAATGGGAAACCGGGGTGACGTATAGAAATGACGAATCCCTTACAAGCGGAATGCGATATATTGATATAGTAGCCAAGAAGAACACAAGTCCAAGTTCGTTATACGGATGGGATATGTATATGTGTAAGTCAACGCACACATCTTCATCATCGAATGGTCCGGGTAATACTACATATTGGACAGCAGTGAATGAAATGGTACCTATTTTCACAAGTCTTATTATTGCAAAAAATGCAAGTATTGATTTTGTCCAAGGCAACGAATTGATAATAAAGGATTCAAATAATAATGTTGTAGCCGGCCTTACAGGAGGAAGCAGCAAAGAAGCTGGTACAACACCTGTAAGGATATGGGCTGGAGGTAATGTTCCAGGAAACGCTCCGTTCCGTGTGGATCAGAATGGAAATCTTGTCGCAACGAAAGCGAATATCACGGGGACAATAACTGCCACAGGTGGCGTAATCGGTCCGTTCTCCATCGATTCGGGAGTATTGTCCTCAAAGATCCTTTATGAAAAGGAAACAAATAAATACGTCGGTTTCAACCTGTCTGCCGGACAAATTGAGTTTTATAACGAAAGGACATTTGCAAACGTAAGAATCGGGGGAAACACGCAGTTTGTCACCATTGAAGGGATTAAGTATGATGCTGGAATTGACATACAGAGTCCGAATGCCATGATCGGGATGCACATCAAGACCCTGAGCATTCCTCTGTTCGTGGAGGGGGGTAACATTTCCCTTCATCCGAACAATGACAGTTATGTGTCTCTTCATGGCATAGTTGGCAACTGGAGGAATATCTCTGTCAAAGCTTCATTGAACAACAACGATGATAATGTGATGTTTATTAATAGAGACAATATAGAAGTGACGCTTCCTCCGGATGTTCCGGGACATACTATATACTTCAAACGTATGAGCGGCGGAGTAAGATTGACAGGAGGACGGATCCTGCCTGCTCCCGGAGGACAGGAGGTGTCTTATATTGATTTGGATTTTGCATCCGGCTTCATTAAGTGTATGGGTAATTATTGGGTTATGTTTTATTGCGGATAATTTAAATATGGCACTGATATACAATCGGACACCACAGATAAAAGAGGAACTTTTATCTTAATGCTTAATTCACAAAAAAAAAATAACTCATAATATATATAAATTTAGGCATTTTATTCTTACCTTAGCACCAAAATAATTTTGATAACTTTTATAACTAAAAGTTATCAAAATTTATTTAGTGTAAGATCGTATATTAATACTTAAATATAAATTATGAAAATAGATTTTACAAAATTTCCTTGTTACACAGGGATAAAGAAGGATATCAGGGTTGAGATGGATATTGCGGAGTCATTGGCTAACGCCATATACACAAATGTTCCGGGCATAGCCGCCAGTTCTCTGGCTCATAAGATTTACTCTGGCAAGGGAGAAGTAGATTACGATGAACGGGAAATACGAATTATACGTGATTGTACACCGTTGTTTTCGGGAGTTTATGCGGATTCCATAAACGATTATTTGGACACAAAAGAAAAGGAGGAATCAAAATGAAAGAATTATGGCAATTAATCAAGATGCTGTTCTCAAGCAAGCCGGGTAATTTCGATAATCCTCAGATGCTTGCCATGAAGCATTATCCTTTCAAGGGATACCGTTTCATGATGTGGTGCGGACGGATGATTTACCGTATCGAGAACAAAGAGAATATAGAGAAGTACATGCAGACCTATGCGGGTAAGGAGAGTATGACGCACGAGACCATACACCTGCGCCAAGCACAGTTTGCCGGCTCATGGGTAAAATACTACTGGCGGTATTTTGTCGAGTGGGTTAAGGGAAACCCTATCTGCCATCCTGCGAGTTCGGCATATTATACCATCTCATACGAAATGGAGGCGTATGCCAACGAGAGCAATTTGGATTATCCCGTGAACTATGACGGAAGCAACCTTTCCCGGTACAAGATAAAAGGTGGCAGGAAGAAGCTGTACAAGTCGGTTGGAGGAACATCTAAAGCATGGATGGCTTATATAAAAACATTATAATAATTAGAAACATAGTAATAAATAATTAAAAAAATACGATTATGGCAGACAAAAAATTAAATGAAGTTCCGGTGGTAAGTGACATCGTAACTATTTTCGGAAAGAGATCAAATGGTGAAATTGTTCAAATAGATAAAAGCAACTTAGCAACACTTCTGGGAGGACTAATGAACAGTTTGAAGCTGTTCCCGTTTATGTCCAAAGGTATATTAAGTACAGACGAAGAGGTAAATAGTGCAACTACAAGCGGAATGTATCATGTATTCGGACGAGACGGAATTAGTGTTGTTTCAAATTATTCCATAATGATAGTTTTTAACGATGGACAAGGATATGTCATTCAAATGACATTCCGTCTAGGTGAGGATGTTGTTGGTTTCCGCCGTAATTATGATGGAAAATGGGGAGATTTTAGGTCTTTTGTATTGGCTTCTTAGAAACATGGCACCGCACATGGCGTTGTGCATATCAGGATCGGGTGGCACCGGCTTGTATCGGACCACCCGTTTTTTAATCATGTCAAAGATACGGTTCGCCAATCCCCCCAATCATTACTAAACCATTTCACTCTATATTTATAGATACTTCCGTTATAATTATATAATGTCTGAACACAACAGATATTAGGTTTGCCGATTACAACTAATACACAATTACGGACATATTCTAATTTTGAATTTTGTGATAGTAAGTATATTCCGCTATATTGCATAGAATCTAATTCGTCTTGAGATTCTATATATTTCTGATCTCTGAACCTTAACCACGTATCATTTATCCCTAACAGTCCTCCCAGGTCGGGGCTATGGCTTATTTTATGTAAAAGAAATGATTCTCCACGCTGACTTTACAAAATTATTAATATTACCTTTTCTAGTGGATATTTCTGCGCTGTCTATGTTTGGATAGAACACTTGTGTTATTTGATCACTGTCATTAAAAACGACAAGTGTTCCCCAATAAGTGCTAGGTCCATCAATCATGTTGTCTTGTATCTTATAGTAGCCAGTTTCGATCAAATCATTATAACTCCTATTTGTCATTATCCCTCTAAACATAAATGGGAATAACCCCAAACTATTCATCAGTTCTCCCAGCTCTGAAAAATCGTTATTTTTTTGTCAAGATATAGGGATTACTTTCAAATAAGAAGGAAGTGTTTCAACTGTTTTACTATCTAGGTCTATCGATTCTCTTGATTGAATAATAAATTCTGATCCATCTCCGTCTAGACCTATCAAGCCTAACCATAACTCATGCATATTTGTTTCTGGATTACGGCCAAGATACAATTTAACATTGTCGTTGTTGCCCAAAAATCTAGTAACAGAAATTGGTTCATCTCCTTTCCAGTCTATAGCTATTAATGATCCAAGATTGGATGCAGGAGAAGCGCCAAATATCAATGCGACATAATGATTGTACCAATATTTACTTTCAACTAATTTTGTGTATCCTTTAAAAAAACGTCTGACGAAACAATCATCAAGGATCTGACAAGGGCTAATCAGAAGTATTCTAAAAGTAGAAATGTAAAACAAAATCAAATAAAATCTCAAAAATTCCCGGAAAAATATCTCAGGCAGTAGAAATCTATAAAATCTATCTGTTTTATACTTGTTTTTCATACTTCGATCTATCTACCCTTTAATTTGTAAATAAAAAAATACAGAACCGTTTAATTTTAGGTATTAATATTAGGCAGGTAATTGTTTGGATAATTTTAGTAAAAAAAATATACTTCATAAATAGAACTTCCCCTTACCGTTTATCAGTAAGGGGGATTGTTTATTTCGTTTTCATTAGTTTTTCCTCAAACTCCGCAATGATACAGTCTGCATCCAATTCTCTAATACGGAAGAGAGGACTTCTGTTGCTTTTTCAACCGAAACATTGTCTGTTACTTTTCCACGACAATTAAATTCAGTATTTATCACTTCTGATTCCGAAGCTAAACTAATCCAACATAGACACGCTATTCCAAATTCATCTTGACATAAATCACGTAACGAACATTTTGAACAATCTTTATGTTTAGTTTCCTTTAATTCATGTAGCACTCCGTCTATTATTATTCCGTTTTTTACTTTCATATTCAATCTCCTTTCGTTCCAATATAAATTGCTCCAAGTATAACAAACGAGCATCCGCACAGAAATGCAAATATATGACTAACTATTGGGTTCATTTTATTCCTTTCAAAATATGACTAATTACATCTACTGTCCATCCGTTTCCTAACAGACCCATGCCTATATGTGGTTGTACCGACTTGGTGTATCCTTCGGGTACGGTCTGTAATCTTTCCGCTTCCGTAATATTTGGCGTTCTGAATCCTTTTTCTGGATTACAGTCGGGTGATTTGAATATAAGCGGTGTAAGTGATCTTTTATATCTTCTCAACAGTGATTCGGGGTTCTTGGCAAACCTGTTCCATGATTCAAGCATACACCATGACTTGTCTTTCTCCACATACCCGTCAGTAATGATGTCCTTGAACAGTATTCCCTTGTCCTTCCATGCGGGTATTTCCCAGTTGCACCAGTAGTATCTAGCTCTCATCTGCGCGGAGAAATCGGAACTGTTGATATACACGTAGTCTACTCCAAGATGTGACGAAATAAAATCAGCCCACTCGGATTTCATCTTCACGTTTTCAAGCAGGAATTTTATATTAGGATTGAACTGTCTGATATGGTTCAATATGTTGACATATTCAAAGAATAATCCCGAACGCTCGCCATCGAAGTTCAGTTTCTCCTTCCCTAACTGTGAGAAATCCTGGCATGGTGTTCCGCCAATCAGCAAATCAATATCTTCCCACTGTATATCCCATTTGTTCCAGTTTTTAATATCCCCCAATTCAATTATATCGGGGTAATTATCCAATGCAACCTTGATAGACGATTCGTTTATTTCGCTTGCGTAATACTTGTCTACTCTATATCCCATTCTCTCTAGTGCAATACGTCCGCAAGCTATCCCGTCACATAAACTTAGTACATTCATCGCTATATTTTTTTTTAATTTTCAGCAAATATACGACATAAATCCATATGCAACCAATACGTTTAACTTTTTTTTAACTATCTTTGCGATAATAGATAAAATTCATAATATGCAGTTTTCCATAGTACCAAAAATAGATGCCGAAATTATGTTTTCGGAAGATGACCTGTCCGTTTTCAGACAATCGACAGACGGGATGTATTTAATCCATACCGAGAAGGTTATGGAAGTGATGCCTATGACGTTACCTGAGGACGGAACGGAACATCCTTTCCCTTACGACACATACGACACTGGCACAAGAGAGTTTGAGAAGCTGCTTTTATCTGAGGAATGGGCTAAAATGGGAGAAATATGAGAAAGATAGGACTTTTTAATATAGGCAGGCTTGGGCTTGTCAAATCGGCAGGTACAGGAAAAACCGATATAAACAAGGTGATAGAAAAATGGATACCAAAACACATGGTGTTTTGGTATGATATGTCAAAGCCTGTGGATGTTTATACACAGAATTTTAATGATTGGCAAAATTATAACCCTAATTCTGTTAGTATAACCAACAATAAGATTGTGGTTAATGATTTGATAGACAATTTTAGAATAGCATCCATAGGAAAAGAAACAGAATCTTTTTCCGTATTTATAGAAGGTCTTGGTGATAAAAACTTAGTATATAGAGTGAAGTTGGATGAAAATAGTGATCAAATCACAAATATTAAGTTAAAAGACGGAGAAAATGTACTTCCTCATAGTTTTGCTACAACTGTTACTTTTATTGGAGTAAGTGGAGTAACTGATTACATAGGTCTTACCATTACCCAGCTCCCGTCAGGACAATCCGTTCCCACAAACGAGATACTAAAAACCAACCCTTATTTGCAGGATTTCAGTGGAAACAACAGACCGCTGAAACTGAACAATTTCCTGTTCGCTGCAATGAGCGGTGTGGGTGGGTATGACATTTCTAGTACCAATATTCTACCCGATAGAGCAAATGTTACTGTTACGGATAACAGGATTATACATATTACTAAGAAACTATCCACCACAGATAACATGGTAAACATAGTTCCGGCAAACTCTAACCCAACGCATAAGTTTAAGGTTACAGGTCTTTCTGATGGCAGACAAGTTAGTTTGGTAAACAGAAATGGCGGATTTTATACTTTTGACAACGGGGAACATGAGGTGACATTAACCTATCCCGAAGGAACCACTTCATTGTATAACGCCATAGGAGTTACAGGGGATATAGGAGATATGGACGTAACAATAGAGTTCCTGCCTAAATATCCCAACGCCCTAGTGACAGACGGAGTGGATGATTACGGTGTTGTGGAGAACTTGCAGCAGGGCGTTAAGGTGTTGTTTGTAACTATCAATCCGTTCATTGATGGAAAGTTTATCTATGACCAAAGACTGAATACTACTGAACCTTGGCTGTTTGCCGTATTCAATGACAAAGGTAGTATTGCTTATAATAGTAGGAACTCAAACGGCAAGACCTATATTGATGGAACACTGAATGAATCTACAATAGTTTCCGCTTTGTTAAACAAAAAGCAAATAATCACCATAGTAAACAATGATGTGACAGGTGATAAAACTAAAACTCCTGTATTCTTTAGCAATACTGACCATGATAGCGGATGGATTAGTTCAGCTTTCTACAACTCCATCGGTTTCGATTCAGTTCCCACCCAACAAACCGACGGATTCACCGAACAGGATTTGATTGACTACTATATACCAAAGGCTATCGTAACGATAACGGTGGTGGACGTATCCGGCTCACCCATACAGGATGCAACGGTCACGGTGGGAGGTGTACAGTACAAAACGTTGTCTGACGGTACAGTGAAAGTACGGGGTATGGCAAATGGCACGATGTCGCTGTCTGTAAAGAAAGACGGGTATATGCCGTTTTCTGACAATTCATGGAAGTTTGCTGATTCAAGGATAACACTGGAGGTTCTTCGGAATACCGTAATCACTGAAAATGGATACAGCATATTGCTTGAAAACGATGGTTTAATACTAACAGAATGAAAAAAAATGGAAGATAATCTTAAAATTTCACAGATGCCTCCCGTTGAGACCGCTACGGGAGAAGAGATGATACCATGTGTGACGGGAAGCCCTAAAGAGAACAAATCCGTCACGGTGTCCAAGATAAGACAAGGCATGGTAATGGACGAAAACTATGTGCATACAGACAATAACTTTACTACCCAGTTAAAAACCAAACTTGACGGGATAGAGAAAGGCGCACAGAAGAATACCGTCATAGGCGTGAAAGGTAATGCCGAACAGTCTTACAGGACAGGGAATGTCAATATAACGAAAGACAATATAGGTCTGTCAAATGTGGACAATACGTCCGATGCCGAAAAGCCCGTATCCACCGCACAGAAAGCAGCCCTAGACAAGAAGGTAGACAAGGTGGACGGCAAGGCGTTATCCACAAACGACTTTACCAATGACTACAAGTCGCTTCTCGAACAGATAAAGATGCAGCAGGGTAATATATATGGAGTGGAGATGAGAAGAGGACAGGCAGACCCAGCCTTTCAGACATGGATAGGAAAGGAAGAGTTCAAACAATCCCATCCTATCCTCAACTCGTTCCGTGTGGCAAAGGTAAAGGACGGTAAGGTGGTCGGATTTCTGGACCAGACCAATTTCTTCAAAATGGCTGATGGTAGCCCGTCAAAGATTGTTATTGACGGAACTGATGTAGAAGATGACGGAAGCGACATCATGTTTGTAAACACCAAGCCTTTCTGGATAATCAACGGAGGAACGGATGATACATACGAAAGAAGGCTAGTCAGTGACGCTCCGTTTACATACGGTGGCGATACGGCCATAGAGATAAAACCGTTCGGAATGAGTATCGGTTACTCCACGATAAAGGATGGGAAGCAGAGATCTATTTTTGACAACACGGTAAAAGGAACAACATCAGCAGGAAATCTAGGCGTGAATATAATGCAAGGAAACGGATGGCCTACGACAAACGTGTCACGTTTTGATTACGAGAAATACGCTAGGGCAAAGAATGCGGATATCACAAAGAACTATCCTTACGCCAATGCGTTCGCCCTTGACCTTGAAGTATGGTGCACGCTTCTGTTCATTAAGTTCAGAACAAAAGACCTACACGCACAGTCTGTTTGCGGAAAAGGAATATCATCCAACGATTCAGCCCCCGATGCGTCAAGCTGGGGGAAAATGACAGGCGTCAGATTCAAGAAGGCGGACGGTCAGACCTATGTGTATTACAAGATGAACGGGCAAGGATTTAAAGCATCAGAAACAGGAACTGCTTACAATTTTTCACAGCTTATAAACAACTACCATCCTTGCATGAAGATGTTTGAAGCGCAGCTTGCCATGTCATACGCAAAGGAACACAATGTCGCTCCCGACACCGAGTTTGAATATGAAAGCACAAAATACAAATACTACAACTTCCAAGGTCATAACGGATTGGCTGACGGGGAGATGTCGGGTATCGTAGCCAAGTTTGTCAATGCAACTGTAACTAGCGGATGGAGTATTCCTGACAATGCGGCAGTTACAAACCGTGAAATAGAGATATGCTTCACACAGCCTATCATTCGCGGACGTATTGCCGGGTGGGGAGATATATGGATGTGGTACAGTGGGATAGATTGTGTCATGCACGATTCTACATCCATAGACATCTATCAGACCTATGACGTGAACAATCTGACTACGGACAATGTAGCCACAGAAAAGAATCCTGGGGAATCTTACGGTTTTGAGAATACATATGAATTTGTCGGTTCTATGGCTAGAGGTGAAGGATACATAACGAAGAACTTTAAGAACTCTCTTATTGGAGAGGTCAAGGGAAGCAATCTTCACACGGGGGAATGCCATTACAACTGGTTTACGGGAAATGCAGGTTCGGGTAAGATTGGAAGGCGTGGTGTTTACTTTGGTGGTAAGTCGAACTACGTCTTTTGTTCTCTGCGGTTTGGTTCTGCGTACGATGCCCCTGCAGCTGCGAGCACGCACATTGGTGGCGGCTTTCGTTGTTCAATAACCCAAGCCTAATTTTTCACAAAGTGAAAAATCCCATTCCCAAAACTTGCAAAATATATTAATTATGTTTAAGTTTGCATAATAAAAATCTAACCAAATGCGTCAGCAAAGTGAAATAAGTCTGTCAAAGGCGGTTAGTTGAAAAAAGGCGGTCTGTAGAATGGTGGTGTTTACTTTGGTGGTAAGTCGAACAACGACAATTGTTCTCTGCGGAATGGTTATGCGAACAATGCCCCTGAAACTGCGAACACGAACATCGGTGGCAGCTAACGTGCTAAAAAAATTACTGCTATACAGAAGCCTCGTCAGGAAGATGAAAAATGTCAATACAACCCATTGTTTGAGGATGGGAACTTATTAGTACATTTACAGTTGTAGGTATATGGAAAGTTAGTTAGCTTTGGCTCAACGGACAAAGAAAAGCACGTAAGATGAAAAGATTGAATAATATTTTTGAAACGATAGGCAGTATGGATAACATTATCTCTGCTGCTGAAAAGGCAAAGAAAGGAAAGAGAAATCACAGGGGTGTGAGGGATTATGAGAAACATAAGGATGAATATCATCAGAATGTTTATCAGATGCTTAAAGACAAATCATACCATGTAAGCAAGTATGAGGTGATAGAGAAAGTGACTGATGCAGGAAAGATAAGGGAGATACACAAACTCCCGTTTTATCCGGACAGGATTATCCAGCACAGCCTTTTGATACCAATGATGGACAGATGGACAAAAAGCCTTACACTTGATTCATATAACTGTCTGCCCAAAAGGGGTATTACAAGTAAGGTTAAAAAGCACTCCCTTGTGAGAAAGATGAAACGGACATTGCTTGAAATGGACAAAAACGGGAAAATATACGTTTTGAAAATGGATATTAAGAAGTTTTATCCGTCCGTAAGGCACAGCGTTTACAAGAAGGCATACAGCAAAGATTTGAAAGACAGGGATGCGTTATGGCTTATGAATACGCTTAATTATAGCAATAAAGGTCTGGCTATTGGCAATCCTGACGCTCAGATAGGAAGCCATTTGGTATTAAGGTCTTTGGACCATGTTGTGAAGGAGCAGTTCAAAGTAAAGCATTATTTCAGATTTGCCGATGATATGGTGATATTATCCCATGATAAGAAACAGTTGCATGAATGGCTGTGGAGGATAAGAAATTACCTGTGGTATGAAAAGAAATTGGAGATGAAGAAAAATTACAGGATATTCCCCGTTTCAGAAGGAATAGATTTCGGTGGATTCGTCTTTACTCCTGGTCATACCAAAATAAGAAAGAGAATAAAGAAAAACTTTGCGTCAAAACGTAATAACCCAAAATCAATTACGAGTTATATGGGTATGTTGATGCACTGTGATTCTAAAAACTTAATTAATAAAGTTTTAGTTAATAATAATAGCCACATGACAAAGATTAGTGACTTAAATATAAGAGTGTCAAGAAAGTTTGACGGAAAGGATATAAAGATAGACAAACTTGTCGATGAGCATATAGACATTCTTGATTTTGATGTAAGACCATCTACAAAGAAGGACAATAGTACATGGGTAAGAATGCAGATACTGTTCAAAGGAGAAAAATGCTTTGTGAAAGGCGGATACGAAACATTAGGAGCATTCCTTTCCCAAGTAGACAAAAGCCTTTTACCATTGGAAGATGTTGTCATAAAATTCAATAGGGGTTATTATTTTGATGGAACATTAGATATTTAAACTATGGAAAGAGGTTTGATTTTTGACGAGAAGCCTGCCTTTATCTTTGATTTAGGCACTGGATATAGCAATGTTCATTTAAACATTGAACAAGTTGACGAACCCGAAACGGACGATATGGGAAATATTGTACAGGAAAAGTTCGTCAAAAAGTGGAAAGCCGATGTACAGCGTGTAAAGAACCCTGTATCATACGACAAAACGGTAGATGCCGCCATAAAGGATGAATTTCCCAACGGTGAGGAAGAAGCGGCTCTCAGAAAAGGTATTTTAAACAAACTTGACCCGGATTATGTAAAGCTGAACGAGTTTGCCGAAAGTGTGAAACAATCTTACTTGAAAGGATATGGAAAACAATGATAAACAACAGATAGGTGGGTATTTCTCCACCAAAAACGCTTCAAAGGATGAAGCGTTAAAAGGTATCGTAGCTGCAAGAATATCAGCATCGGAAGATGTAACCGACAAGGAATACACAGCATTGTCAAACCTTATAAGAGTAGCGACATCGGATGGATGCCGTATCTCATTGGTACAGGAAACGAAAAGCAGATCAAGCAGAATATCACCAACAGGAATGCTTCTCCCGGCAGGAACGGTGGAATATTTTTCAGTTACACCGGGAAGCAAGGTAAATATTACAGGGACAGCAAACATATCATCTATTGAGTAAGTCATGAGCATGAATTATAACACTATATTAGCTTCCTTACTTGACGGAATATCTCTAGCGTTGAAAAGCGGAAACTCAAATGTCAATGCCGATCAGTTTGAGTTTATCACTGATGCGATAAACAAATCTACTATTATACCGTCTTATTTCGATAGAGAAAATGCCATAAAGTATCTCGATGTGAGTGATACCGAGTTTGCAAGGCTTACATACAAAGGTACTAAATTTCATCCCGTACAACCGTTATTATCTCCCGTGAGAGTACAAGGAATGACAAAACCCGTTTATTTGAAAGAAACATTGGATGCTCTTAAAAACAACGGGCTTATACGTCCAAAGAAGTCAAGGGGTAAATACAAGACTAAAAACTAGACAACCTCATATGCGTACATTATAACACAATCATCTTTATTCTCCATATTAACCGCTTGGAAAATGTTTTCTTCATTATCCAAAGCGGTTATTTTATATGTTCCGTTCGTCAGATCAACAGTGTCACCTAATTTTATATAAGCATACTTGTTTCCACTAGGTATTAAATACGTAATCTTTATTGGATTATTATTCCATTTTTTTAATTCTTTCATCTTCAATTCCTCTATTTTAAAATTATTGCGCTAATATACGAATAGGAAAAACAACACACAAGCAAATAACTTATTTTAACAAGTTTAAACTATCTGAAACACAATAGGTTATACTGCGAAATTTTTATTTTTGTTTAGGCAATCCATGTTGTAAATTTACACTCGTAAAGATGAGTGCACAGTCTTTACGGGAGTTATAATACACACACATTAAATTACAATATTATGGGTTCAGACAAAATTTTATGTTCGACAATCCTGCCGCTGGAGAAAGCGCAGGTATTATGTCAATGATTCCTGCACTGTTGCAGAATAAAGGATTAGACCCCAATATGGTTGCTGCTCTTATGAGCAATAAAAACAATCAAGACGCTTGGGGTGGTGCTGGTTGTTGGTGGATCTGGATTATCCTGCTCTTCTTCCTGTGGGGTGGTAACGGATTCGGTAACGGGTTTGGCAATGGAGCAAACGGAATCCCTGCTCAATTGAACAATGAAGCAGGACGTGAATTGTTGATGAACGCTATTCAAGGAAACGGAACAGCTATCAATCAGTTGGCTAGTTCTTTGAACTGCTCTACTCAACAGTTGCAGAATGCTATCTGCCAAATTCAAGGACAGATTCAGCAAGTTGGTAATCAGGTAGGTCTTTCCTCTCAACAGATCATCAACTCAATTCAGTCCAATAGTGCAGCTATCGGTTCTCAGCTTGCTTCTTGCTGCTGCGATATCCGTACAGCTATTGAACGTCAAGGATGTGATAGCCGTTTGGCTACTGTAGAGCAGACCAATACTTTGACAAGCAATACAAACACTCAGTTTAACATTTTGTCAAGTAAGATAGACGCTCAAACTCAAATCATCCAAAGTGGATTCTGTGAGTTGGAAAAGAGAGAAATGCAACGTGAAATTCAGAACTTGCGCCAGGAAAACAGCAATTTGGCTTTGGCTGCTTCTCAACAGGCTCAGACTGCAAATATAGTTGGACAACTTAAGGCTCCGTGCCCGGTTCCATCCTATATAGTGCCTAACCCAAATTGCGGTTGTGGATATGGTTATCCGTTCATGGCTGGTTTTGGTGCAGGTTATGCTGCTGGTGACAACTGTGGTTGCAATTGCTAAAGTTTAGTTAAGAGTTCTTTGACTTATTGAATTGGGCTTCGTAATCGGATAAGTACATCCATTTATATCCTTTATGTTTATTCATCTGATTCAAACAACATTTAGAAATACTTTGATGTAAGAATCCATCGCATTCTGCATTTTTAATGGAACTGTAAATTTTGATATCATTACCCGTTAATGGTATTCTAACAATAGGACGAACATACATTTGTCCTCTATTACATCTTTCTTTATGTGATTTAGACATTTTTATTAAAGATAGTGGATTATTTTGATTTACTTTACGTGTACACCATCGAAGATTATCTTTACGGTTATTCTTTGTATTTGTGTCTATATGGTCTATACATGGATATTTATTTGGATTTGGTATAAACGCTTCTCCAACTAATCTGTGTACTCTAACATAACAGATTTTACCCATTTTAGATAAAGAGCATTTATAATATCCATTTTGATTTATAGATAGATGTATTAACTTAGGTTTTTTAAATCTATCTTTTCCGCCTCTACCAGGTAAAATAAATCTTCCCAATGAGATAACCCGTCCAAATGAAGAAACCATATATAATCCTTCATATCCGATTACGTCCTTCCAAATTTCTCCTTCCAAGGAGATGCTCTTAATAAATTCTTCGTTTGTCATTGCTAACTTATTTTAGTGATGCTAACATAAAAAAAAGAGGGAAGGGCGTTAGCGAACCCTTTTCAATAGGTTAATTACTCCTATCTATCCCGATGCAAATATAGTAAAATTCTAAAGAAAGGGAAAAGTTATGAGTTATTTTTTTAATCCTTATATGATGGGATATAACGCTAACCGTTTTAAAGGAGTACATAGACTTGACTTTGGAGGAATACCGTTTGTTAGGACATCTTCTGTAACGACAGATACGACAAATTCAGAGGTTATCTATGGTATTAACCCGTGTCTGTTCAGACGATTGCCAAATCAAGGTATTTTGCTTTTAAGCGTAAATCATGTTCCTGCTGCTGGGTCTGATGCGTATCTTGTTTCTGTAGCTACCACATTGACAAATACCACATCAACATCCACAAGCAAGGTTCCTTTGGTGAACGGTTCGGGAGATCAGATTCCGTCTAGTGAAATTTCACAAGGCAATAAATACTTTGTCTATTACGACAAATGTAATGGGATATTTCAAGTAGTTAATCATATCGTTGCACCTGCTACTGCCGCACAGGCTAGAAGCACTGTAAAATGATATTAAAAAGTTAGAATAAGTATGTTTCAATCAATACGACAAGGACAGCAGTTTTTCATATTGCATAAAGGGGAAAACCCAAGATGTGATGTGGGCACTGTGGTAAGTGTTTCAAATCCTGTTCCTAAATATCAGAACGGATATACAGCATATCCTCTTCCGCAAAATGAAATGGTTGTGGATGTGAAAGTTAAGGTTGGAGATGATACTCTTGATTTTCAAAAGTTGCCAGCCAATCTTAGTATAGCAGACTTTTCCCAAGTAGGCGGAAATGTGGTTGTATCGGAAAGCAAGGATGCCATCAATGCAGAGATAGAAGCAATGAAAATAAGTAGTGTAAGGGTTGTGGAATCTGTGGAATACCATCAGAAAGTAATCAAAAGCTGCGATGAGATGCTTACAGCGTTGAATCCTGCATTTGCCGAAAAGGCACAGCAGGACAAGGAGATGAAGGAACTTAAAGGTGAATTGTCACAGATAAAGGATATACTTGCACAACTTGCTGCTTCTGGTATCAAATTGCCTGACGTGCAACATACAAACAATAATAATAATAACAACAATAAAAAATAAACACTATGGGTTGGAAAGTATATGGAATGGGCCGTAGCTTTGAAGGTGAAGATATGGACCGGGAATTAGAAAAAGCGTATAAAGAAGGTTATCGTGACGCTATGGAGGAAATGGATGGACGTTACGGTGAGCGTGGAATGCGTAGAAGAATGGACGATGATGGGCGTATTTGGGATGATGATGATGAGTACGGAGAAAGACGCGGAGTCAAAGGTACTGGTCCTTACGCCAGACGTAGACGCTAATTAAATTGGTTTAAGCCCGTAGTGGTTTGCTACGGGCTATCTTTTTAAAAACAAAAGCTATGGAAAGAACGAGATTAGATGTATATGAGAAACTTCCTTCGGGAATGGAAAAATATCTTGCAGAACATGGATGGAATTTCTCAAAGAAATTGTGTGAATATGCCGTTTCAAAAATGAAAGACAGAAACGGTAACAAAATACACCCATATGACAAAGACCAAGTAGAAGCATTGATGAAGCAATTCAATGTTGAGTTGAAGAATGATGTGGAATACAACAAGGTTTATGTATTGAATATGGTACGTGCCGACTATATGGGTTCATCCATAGTCAATGAGCAATATGCCTGTATGTTTGTAAAAGACTATCTTGACGATGTTGACGGAAGCCCTACCCGTGCTCTTGACGAGTATTACGCAAAATGTATAGCTTGTGGAACACCTTTCTCTTGGGAGGATTATATCTGATTGCTATGGTACGACAAAGACTATACATTGAGGAATATGATTGGACGGTTGATGTATTCTATTCTGTGGATAAATACTCTTATTTAAGAGCGATATACAGACTGGAATATATTGGCTGTCCTTTTCATTTGCTGAACAGGATAACGGATAAGATAAAGACTGAAAAATACAATTACGGTGTAACGTATTCAAACAATAAGTGCACTGTAATTATTATCAGTCACAGTACGTCTGATGAAGAATTTATGAATACGCTGGAACATGAAAAACAACACATGATTGGTCATATAATTGATCATTATGGCATAAAGCCTTCATCAGAAGAAGCCGGATACCTTGCAGGATATGTAGGTGCTTTATTTACAAAGCCTATAAAAGACGAGATTTGCGATTGTTGTAAGAAAAAACTAAAATAAATCATTATGAAAAAGATTTTTATGGCTATGATTAGCGGAAAAAGCAAAGAAGAAGTATATGATATGCTTAACGATTCGGAAAAGGAAATCCTGTTCGGTATTGCTCAAAGCATGGGAATGACACGGGTGGAAAGAAGAAAAATGAAAAGAAAATACGAAAAGAGAAGATAGGCTAACTGCCTATCCTCTCTATTATTAGTTAAAACTTTTGTATAACTCAAGATTGTTGAAAACATAGCACTCTTTATCCTTGATTTGAGGATACATGTAAGAGGGAATATTCGCTATCTTTCGGGCATTTCCCCAGTATGATGTCCAGTCTTTTACGTTAAACAGAAGTTCCGGAGTATCATAGAACAGGTTCAGTTCTCCTGTTGTTTGTACATCTTCATCCCATTTGCCTTCGTCACGGGAGATATATAGTTTAAAATTATTCATATTTCATGTTAAAATAATGGTTAAGTCTACTCCTGTATTCAGGAAATTCGTCATACATGAATTTTAATGTTCTCATAGACATACATTCTTTCTGTACTCCCTTTTGGTTTAACTCGCAAAATTGCCTAAATGACATTTTCTTATAGAAACTGGGTTGGTTTACCCATCTTGCAATCTGCACATATATGTTTGACATGGGATGAAGAGCGTAATCCTTGTATCTCATGACATATCCAAGACATTTGTATCTCATAAGTATCTCTATCCTTTCAAACAGTTCAAGAATGTCTTTTATAAGCAACTCTCTGCTTGTACCGATTCCAAATCCGCAAAACAGATAAAGTTTGGTTGACTTGTCTGTAATGTTTCTCCATAAATCAAGTTTTCTTGAAATAACATCCTTGTCCTTTATATTGTCAAATGCAAATGTATAGTCACCGTAATATTTGCTCTTGGATAACATGGAAGCCCTGTTAGGAGTAAGAAGTCTTATGTCAAGACCCTGTTTGAACTGAAACTGTTTCCCGGTTGCTTGCAACTCTGTAAGGTCATCCTCCCATCCTGCATATCCAAGGAAATTATCATCAAGAAGTGATATTACCTTTCTGTCGCTGTCTAGGAAATTGGACAACTCCGAATATTTGAATACCTTGCTTTCGTTTCTGTTTACGCAAAACGGGCATTTTCTGAAACACCCCCTTGTAAGGAATCCTATGGAAAAATCGGTATAGGACGAATGATACGCCTTCAATTTACCTTTTCGCTTTATCGTTTCAATAAAGGAATCATATATATGATAATCGGGCATCTGTGTTCCCCATAACAAACCGTTAAACAGTTTTGTATTAGGAAGATCGTGCAAATCCTCATATCTTATATCATTGAAGCTGTTATCATGAGCATTTCCCATATACCATCCCGTTCCCACATACATCACACTTCCCTTATATCCATGTATGAAACTTGGTTCGTTTGTGGATGTAAACACCTTTGATACGGTAATAACATCATAGGAATCAATATTGTTTCCATCCATCAATAATTCCGTATGGATACCTTTTGATTTAAGGAACGCGGACATTTTCATTATGGCAAGATTGGGAAATGTGGTTCCGTTATCTAATAAATCCGCATCAATCAATCCTACTTTCATATAAGTTTTCTTTTTATAAGAGTGTTTTCTACTTCCATCCAATCAACGAAACATTTCTATTACTACTTTATTTTCCGAGTTCCCATCATCATGATGCACATCAGTAAAGTCAATGACGGAAAAATCATACAAATCTGGAATGTATTCAGTTTGGTAATCTCCTGTATTCATTACAATATTTATTTCAGCATCCTTATTGACAACTAACATTAGTTCGTCAATCATGTCTTGGACAGTAATTATTCTTTTCATTTTTATATCAATTTTAATGTTTCCTGTAAACCTGCTTCAAGTGTTTCTTCGTAGGTATCCCATTTTCCTCCGTCATTTGTTCCTTCATAAACAGAACTAGTTATATGAGTTCCATTGTCAGCTTTAGATATTTCGTATCCATAGCCACAAGCACAGTTATATACACATATATGAATATTTTTGGTTTCACGTAACCACTTCTGGGCAACGGATTGCGGAGGAAATTCTATATCTGTAAACATCCCTTTCTCTCTTAGCAGCTTCGCTGTTTCTAATGTTACAAGTTCTTCGGTCATAACTATTTCTTTTTTAATTCATTCAACACTTTCTTTACTAATTCATAACGTGGTAATTGCCAATCCTTCGCAATATCATCTATTTTATCGTCATAATGATTGTCGTAAACATACTGATTAAGTCTATCAATAAATCCATCATCGTCAAGTCCTTCATCGCAATCATCAAACATATCAAGTTCACAGGCTAACTTGGAACATTCACAGTGGGATACCCAGTCATAAACACAACCGTCATAAACATTGGTCTGTCTGTTGTATTTTTCTCCAACGGAAATTACTCCACCGCAAAAATTGCACCTGTGCTCTTTACGAGCGACAGGAGTTTTATCTCTTAACACTTTCATAGTTATTCTCCTTTCTTCTTTTCACATTCTTCACAATGCAGCTTGTAAGCATGGGCAAACATTCCTAGAGTAACAGGATCAAAGTGAAAATCGGACTGTTTATCTTCTATGACAACTGAAACAC